>JAEEGF011136893.1_pt1 | contig 12150 bp, 11 predicted proteins | sample 9134171 | NCBI WGS metagenome assembly JAEEGF01 (sample SAMN16246542, study PRJNA631951) | gut metagenome | biome: gut microbiome; feature: rumen; material: AP-attached | host: Bos | place: Iran: Karaj | collected 2018-10 | reverse complement strand
CGCGGCCGCACGCGCGCACGCTTGTGATCGCGGCCGACATCTACGGCCAGTGCTGCGACTACGACGCCATCGAATCCCTCTGCGCCGAATATGGCGCGACGCTTGTGGTGGACGCGGCGGAAAGCGTGGGCGCCACGTACAAGGGGCGCGCGGCGGGGTTTGCCGGCGCGGCGGCGGTTTATTCGTTCAACGGAAACAAGATCATCACCACCTCTGGCGGCGGCGCTGTGCTTTCGTGCGACGCGGAGATCGTGGCGCGCGCCCGCTGGCGGGCGCAGCAGTCGCGCGAGAGCGTTCCGTGGTACGAACACCGCGAGGTGGGATACAACTACAGGATGAGCAATCTGCTTGGCGCGCTTGGGTGCGCGCAGCTTGAGAGGCTCCCGGAGATCGTGAAGCGCAAGAGAAGGATATTCGACTTCTACCAGGCGCTTTTCTGCGGCGACAAGCGTCCGGGCCATCAGGTCTCGCCGTATCCGTGCGGCGACTTCACCAAGTCCACGCGCTGGCTCAGCGTGTTTCTCTTTCCGTCGCCTGCGGAGCGCGATGCGGTGGCGGAGAGGCTTGCCGCGGCCGACATAGAGACGAGGCCCGTATGGAAGCCGATGCATCTTCAGCCTGTCTTCCGCAGGTGCCGTTGTTTCGGCGGGAAGGTGGCGGAGGATTTCTTCCGGCGCGGGCTCTGCCTGCCCTCAGGCGCGGGCATGGGTCCCGCGCAGCTCAGGCGCATTTCATCTGCTGTCCGCGGCGAGGCATGAAGAGGTTGTTCGACATTGTCCTTGTGCTGATGGCAGCGCCTGCGTGGGCGCCGCTTGCGCTTCTGGTGGCGCTCGCGGTGCGGGTGAAGCTTGGCGCGCCGGTGCTGTTCCGCCAGGAGCGCGCGGGGAAGGGCGGAAGGCCTTTCACGATGGTGAAGTTCCGCACGATGCGCGAGGGCGAGGGAACGGACGCCGAGCGGTTGACGCGGTTCGGGAGGTTCCTGCGCGCGTCGTCGCTGGACGAGCTTCCTGAGCTGCTGCTGGTGTTGAAGGGCACGATGTCGCTTGTGGGTCCGCGTCCTCTCCCCGTTCGCTACCTTCCGCGCTACACGCCAGAGCAGATGCGCCGCCACGAGGTGCGTCCCGGCATAACGGGCTGGGCGCAGGTAAACGGACGCAACATGCTCTCGTGGGAGGACAAGTTCGCGCACGACGTGTGGTACGTGGACCACCGCTCGCTCGCGCTCGACTTCAAGATTCTGGTGCTCACCGTCCTGGCCGTTTTCCGAGCGTCGGGCATTTCCGCCGCCGGCGAGGCAACGATGGGCGAATTCAAGGGAGGCAACCAATGACACACGACATCATCATCGTCGGCGCGGGCGGCTTCGGCCGCGAGGCCGCCTGGACGCTCGAGCGCATCAACGAGGTGACGCCCACGTGGCGAATCATCGGCTTTGCGGACGACGACCCCGCCCTTGCCTCCGGCTCAATCGAGGGGTACCCGCTTCTTGGCACTCCCGAGAAGGCGTCGTGCGACCATCCCGGCGCCGCGGTGTTCGTGGCGGTGGGCGACAATGCCACGCGCGAGAAAGTGTATCGCCGCCTTCGCGGGCACGACTTCCCTGTGGTGATCGATCCCTCCGCCGAGGTGGCGCCCACCGTGGAGATGCGCCATGGCACGTTCGTGGGTCCGCGCGCCGTCATATCCGTCGGCGCCGAACTGGGCAAGTTCGTGATCGTGAACGCGCGCGCCGGAGTGGGACACGACTCGAAGCTCGGCGACTTCTCCCAGGTTTGTCCTGGCGCTACGCTTTCTGGCCACACCGTTGTCGGCGAACACGCATATCTCGCCTCCAACGCCTGCACGGTGCCGGGCGTAAAGATCGGCGCGCGCGCGAAGATAGCCGCTGGCCTGCCCGTCTATGCGAACGTCGGCGAGGGCGAGACGCTCTCTCCATTCGGCGTCTTCCGCAGCTGACCAATAGGGGCCTCGAAGCGTCCGCGCCTGCATTTCATTGCGCCGATTGCACATGCAACCAGTTTCCGCTTGAAATAGCGCCCGTTTTTTGATAAAATATCGCTTTCAACCAACGGAGAAAAAGGAAGAATGGCAATAGTTCTCGGTCTGCCGAAGGGCAGCCTTCAGGAATCTACCTTCGCGCTCTTCAAGCGCGCGGGCTTCAATGTGTCGTGTTCGTCGCGCTCGTACTATCCCACGATAGACGACGCCGAGATCACATGCCGTCTGCTGCGCCCGCAGGAGATGAGCCGCTACGTGGAGCTTGGGCTGCTTGACGCTGGCATCTGCGGCTGGGACTGGGTGTACGAGAACGGCTCGGACGTCGAGGACGTGTGCGAGCTCAGCTACTCCAAGGCCACCTCCAATCCCGTTCGCTGGGTGCTGGCCGTTCCGAACGACTCCAAGATCAAGAGCGTGAAGGATCTCCAGGGCAAGCGCATCTCCACCGAGGCGCTCGGCATCGTGAAGCGCTATCTGAAGAAGAACGGCGTGAAGGCCGACGTCGAGTTCAGCTGGGGCGCCACCGAGGTGAAGGCTCCCGAGCTCGTGGACGCCATCGTGGACCTCACCGAGACCGGCAGTTCGCTGCGCGCGAACAACCTTCGCATCGTCGATACGATCCTCACTTCCACCACGCGGCTGATCGCCAACAAGAAGGCTTGGAAGAACAAGGCCAAGCGCGCCAAGATCGAACAGCTCAAGATGCTGCTTCTCGCGGCCCTCGAGGCCCAGAAGCGCGTGCTCGTGAAGCTCAACGCGCCCGCTAAGAAGCTCGACAAGATCGTTGCGGCCCTGCCCGCGCTGCACGCGCCCACGGTGAACAAGCTCAACGACGCCGACTGGTTCGCGGTGGAGAGCGTGGTGGAGGAGCGCCAGGTGCGCGACCTCGTGCCCGTGCTGAAGGCCGCCGGTGCAACCGGCATAATCGAGCTGCCGCTCAACAAGATCATTTTCTAGTTCAAAGTTCACGGTTCGAAGTTCAAGGCATGATCCGAGAACTGAGAACTCAAATCTCAAAAGGAGGTCCAAGATGGGTTCCATCAAGAAAAAGCGCCGGAAAAAAATGTCGAAGCATAAATACGACAAGCGCATGAAGGCGCAGCGTCACAAGAACAAGTAGTCCCGTCTGATGAACCTTATGTGTGCGGTGTTCGTTAAAGTAAAAGATGACAGCCGTACACACTAGATTTTCGTTGTGCCTTGCCGCCTTGATGGCGGGGACTCTCTTCGCTGGCGCTCAGGATCCCACAGTGCCGTCCGAGCGCATGGCGGAGAGCCTTAAGGCACGAGCCGCCGCCACTAGCGCGCTGCGCCTAAAGGCGCTGGTGGTGGGCGCTTCAGCAGATGGCGTGGCCTTGATCGGCACTTCCGCCCTTGGAGTCACACCCGTGCGAAGGGGCACGCAGTTCGCGGAGAGCGTGGACGGCGTGAGCGTGACGATGAAGGTGCGCGCGATTGGAGTGGACGGCGTGGAGATAGAGACGTCTCGCGCTTCCGCTCCGCTTTTTTTGCCCGGATCATTCCAGAGCGTGGCCGCCCCCACGAACCAGCCAGCAGAGTTCGTGCGCTACGTCGAGGCCACCGAAGTGCCTCTCGAGCAGCTTCTGCGACTTCTTGCGGACCAGACGGGCGTGAACATCTCCGCGAGCGAGCGAGCCGCCAAGAACCGCCTAGTCTCCATTTTCCTCCGCAATGTCATCGTGGCCACGGCCGTGGAGGAGCTTTGCCGCGCGACGGGACTCTGGTTCCAGCGCGAGAAGGGCTCTAACGTAATCCGCGTCACCACGATGGAGGAGTATGCCGAGAACCTCAGCTCCTTCCGCGAGGAGAAGACAGAGACGTTCACGCTTCTCTACCCCAACGTCGTGGAGGCCGCAGGCGTCATCTATGGCCTCTATCCCGACCGCACGCTCCTCTCGCTCGGAGAGGAGGAGGTTGACGAAGACGCCGAGAACGACCTCTCGCGCCGATTCCGCCGCTTCCAGATGATCTCCGACAACGGCGGATCCTCCTTCCTCAAGATGGAGCCGCCCGACGCGAATACCGCCGCAGGAGGACGCTCAGGCACTGGCACCTTCTCCTACAGCCGCGGCTCGGGCGCGCAGAACCGCCGCAGCCAGTGGGACTGGCTTCGCTCCGCCTCGCGCCTCTCCGGCCTAACCCCCGCCGAGGCGAAGCGCGTGGAGACCGCCTTCCGCCAGGGCGACACAAACCTCTTCGAGACGGTGTACGGCCGCAACACGGCGCAGGCCGCAAACATCTTCGTCACCGTGAGCCGGCGCAACAACCTGCTGATCGTCCGCTCGAGCGACGCCGCGGCGATGGACGCGATACGCGAGCTCGTGAAGCGAATCGACGTGCCCACCCCCATGGTGCTGCTCGAGATGAAGGTGCTTGAGCTTGACGTGGACGACGCCTACAACGCCACTTTCCAGTACTCCTTCAACACGCACGGCACGCACAAATGGGGAAGCCACGCAGGGCGTGACAGCCTCGAGCGCGGCACGTCCTCGGACGACGGCGACGGCACGTCCTCGGCGCTTACGCGCATAAGTCCGCTTCAGGGGCTCTTCTCGCCCGCAGCGCTAAACCCCGTCTCGGAAAGCACGCTCGCATTCGCCGTTCTAAGCGACACGCTCAACGCCCAGCTCCAGCTGATGGCGCAGGACGGCAAGGTGCGCACGCTCGCGACGCCCGCCGTCCTAACCGCCAACAACGAGGTGTCGCGCATATTCAGCGGCGCCGAGTATCCCATCGTTAAGGGCGTCACGGCCGGCGAAACCACCACCACCGAGGCTGGATTCGTCACGCACGACGCCACCGTGCAGCTCGAGTGGGTGGACGTGGGCACGATGCTGCTCGTGACGCCCAGCATAAATGCGGACAAGACGGTGACACTGCACGTGGTGCAGGAGAACTCCGAGATTCCGGCCGAGAAGGTGCGCGTGCCGCTCGACGGCGGCAAGATGAACGAGACAACTCCCATCGACATCGTTGAGTCGCGCTCTCTTGCCGGCACCTTCGTGGCGAAGGACGGCATGACGGTGATGGCCGGCGGTCTCATCAAGGAGACGTGGAAGGAGGTCTATACCCGTACGCCCGTTCTCGGCTCGATTCCGCTCGTCGGGTTCCTCTTCCGCGGCACCGAGAAGCAGAAGAAGCGCACGGAGCTTATCGTGCTCATAAAGCCGCACGTGATCTCCACGCCGATGGAGGGCGGGCGCATCAGCCGCGAGCTGATGGAGGCGCTCTCGGCCCACCCGGCGGCTGATGGAAGGCCGAACATGGGAGTCCACTTCGGAAACAATCCCACCAACAACGTGCCTCGCGCCGTGCAGGACGTGAAGCGCATGGTGCAGTGAGGCTGAGCGGATGAAGAACTGCACTGAAAGGGAAGGCTGCAGAATGAAGGCAAGAAAAGGCTTCACGCTCATAGAGCTCGTGATGGTTATAGCGCTGATAGCGATAGTATCCACGCTCGCCGTGGGGAGAATAGGCGACATGCGCCGCACCGCCGCGCGCAAGGTGTCCATAGCCAACCAGCAGGCGGTGGCGCGTGCGGTGGAGACGTTCATTTCGCTGCACGACGGCAGGCTGGACAGGCTCGACTGGCTGATGGACGCGGAGACGCCGCTTTCGGTGCGTTCGGCAGACGACGGCTTCGACTACGCGCGCACGAACAAGACTGCCGGCACGGAAGGGTATCTCTACATGGGGCCTTGCAGGGCGTCCGGCATGAACTGGCCGTTCCCCGACACGGTTACGGAGTCCAATTCCGGTCTCGCGCCTGAGCTGCGCGCGCTCCTTGTGCCTTATTCGCTCAACCAGGCCGAGGTGCAGGCGCTGAACAACTTTGGCCTGAAGTTCGTCATGGGCCACACCGTGTGGGCAGACAAGGCCCCGCGCGCCGCATACCGCGAGCGCGGAGAGGATGGCGCGTATCTGCCCGACGACGCCGCGGTGGGACTCGACCCCGAGCGTTCTGCATGCGTGCCGGCCATGGTCACGAACGGGCTAGTGGTGGCGGCAGTCTCGCCCGTCATAAACGCCGGGCGCGACGTGTACCGCGACTTCGGTCAGGCGCTGCTGCATACGGAGAAGGAGGATTCCGCATACACGGCGGCAGGCGCGCTCGCCGAGCTGAAGGCTACAGGAGGAGTGCTGCTCGCGTTTGGCCTCGGTTCGGAGGCGTCCATCGTGGGCGTTGCGCAGGGCGGGCTCGACTCCGCGCCGTATGCGGAATATCCTCTGCGCAGATACTACCGCCAGTACATCCTGCTCGTACGCGTGAACCGCTGGCGCGGCGGCGTTCCCACGGCCGAGTTCGCGGGCGTCTTGGATCCATGCGGAAACACCATCCGCACCGCCCGCATCCAGGCGAAGTGAAGTTGCTTATTTGCTTTCCTTCCCTCCGAAACTCCGAAGCCTCGAAACTTGCAAACGCGGGGCGGGTTTGATATACTCTTCCCGATTCATTTAAGAGGATTCGTGTGATATGCTGCTTGAAGTCAAAAACCTTAGAATCGCGTTCCATCTGGAGGGACGCGAGACAGTGCCGGTGAGGGACGTCTCGTTTTCCGTGCCAGAGCACGGGCGCGTGGCCATCGTGGGAGAATCGGGCTGCGGCAAGTCGCTAACGGCGCTTTCGCTCGCGCGTCTCTCGCCAACCGATCGCGCATACATTTCTGGCGAGACGAAGTTCTCCGGACGCATCGCGTACGTTTTCCAGAACCCCAGCGACTCACTCAATCCCGTGATGCGAATCGCCGAGCAGATACGCGAGGCCCTGCCCAAGAACATGCCCAAGAAGGAGCAGAACGCGCGCATCATCGAGCTTCTCGCGCGCACCGGCCTGCCAGACCCCGCACGCGCCGCCCACGCCTATCCGTGCGAACTCTCCGGCGGACAGCAGCAGCGCTGCATGATAGCGATGGCGCTCGCCGCCACGCCGGATCTTCTTGTGGCGGACGAGCCCACGACGGCTCTTGATGTGACCACGCAGAAGCAGGTGCTCGAGCTCATCGACTCGCTCGCCGCCGAAACCGGGATGGCCGTGCTGCTCATCACCCACAATCTCGGCCTCGTGGCGGGCAGAATGGACGAGGTGAACGTGATGTATGCCGGGCGCATAGTGGAGAGCGGTCCCGTTCTCGAGGTGCTTTCGAGTCCGCGGCATCCGTACACCAAGGGCCTGCTCGCGGCTGTGCCTGCGCTAGATGCGCCACGCGACGCGCCGCTTGCCGACATTCCCGGCACGGTGCCCCCGCCCGACGCCTGGCCTGACGGCTGCGCGTTCTGGCCGCGCTGCGCCTCCGTGCAGAAGCGCTGCAGCAAGGAGCAGCCGCCCGAGTGCGTCAAGGACGGCCGCCGCTGCGCCTGCTGGGCCGTGTCGCCGCAGTGACGGCGCTGATCGATCGTCCGGCGAAGAAGGATGACCTGCCGTGAGGGAGCGCCTGGCAAGCAGACTCGGATTCCTTATGCTGGCTGCGGGTTCCGCCGTGGGCCTGGGCAACGTGTGGCGCTTTCCGTACATCGTGGGCCAGAACGGCGGCGCGGCGTTCGTATTGGTGTATCTTGCCTTTCTCGCCTTGCTGGGCTTTCCGCTTCTAGTGGCGGAGCTTGGCATAGGGCGCGGGGCGAACCGAAGCCTCGCGGCGGCGCTGCGCGAACTGGCGCCGCCGGCGCATGCGAGATGGTGGGGGAGGCTGGGCGCAGCGCTCGCGAGCGGCTGCTTCGTATTGATGATATACTACACCGACGTCGCGGGATGGATACTCAAGTACACGGCTGACTACGCGTGTGCGCGTCCGCCAGCCGATCCCGGCGCGGCCTTTGGCGCGCTTTCGTCGAACGTGGGCATTTGCGCAGCGTACATGCTGGCCGCGGTCGCCGTGGCGGCGGCAGTGTGCCTTGCCGGCGTCGTTAAGGGCGTTGAGAGGGTGACGAAGTTCATGATGGTGAGCCTTCTTGTGCTCTTGGGGGCTCTCGCCGCGCGGGCTGTGGTTCTGCCGGGTGCGGCCGAGGGGCTTGCCTTCTACCTCAGGCCAGACTGGTCGCGCTTCATGGCGCATCCCTGGAGCTCTGTCTTCGACGCGATGGGGCAGGCGTTCTTCACGCTGTCGCTGGGAATAGGCTCGATGACGATATGCGGCAGCTACGTGGGGCGCGAGCATTCGCTCGTGAAGGAGACCGCCCTCATTATCGCGATAGACACCGTGGTGGCCATCCTCGCGGGACTTGTGATCTTCCCTGCCTGCTCCGCGTTCGGAATCGCCTACACTGCAGGTCAGGGGCTCATATTCGTGGCGCTTCCGAAGGTGTTTGCGCAGATGCCGGGCGGAGTGTTCTGGGGCTTTCTGTTCTTTCTTTTTCTCGCGTTTGCCGCGCTCACCACGGTGATCGCAGTTTTCGAGTGCCTGATAGCGGGGCTGATGGACTCGCTTGGCATGCGCCGCGCGGCGGCGACTGCGGTGGTGGCAGCGGCGGTGGCGGCTTTGTCGATGCCGTGCGTGCTGTTTGACGGCGTTCTGAAGTGGGAGGATTTCGCCGTGAGCCAGATATGGCTGCCGCTGGGCGCGCTGGCGCAGGGGCTGTTCGTGGTGAACGGCAGGATCGGCTGGGGATGGCGGGCCTTCAGGGAGTCGGTCTCCGAAGGAAGCGGGCCTGGGATGCCTGGATGGATGAAGTGGCACTACACGATCGTCATCCCCGTACTGGTGCTTATCGTGATGCTAGCCGGTCTCCTCCGCGGCTGAGACCGTTTTGGCAATGGCGTGCGGGCGGAGGATTTGGTATAATTTGAGTTGAGAAGTGAAAGGAGCTCTAATGAGAATCAAGACGTTGGCAATCGTGGCGTGCCTTGCTGCGCTGCATGTCTCCGCGGCGAACAAGTATCAGACGTTCGAATGGGAGAAGAAGTCGTTCGTGCCGTTCGACGCGGCGACGACTGTGACGCTGGAATGCCCCGATCCCGCCGCCGCCGGATGGCTCAGCGCGCACTACGCAGAATGGTACGGAAAGGCGGCGCCGAAGGTGGTTGCCGGCGCGACTGGTCTCAAGCCGGAGAGTGGCGACGAGGCGTATGCGGCCTCGGTTGACGAGTCGGGCGTGAAGATCGCGGCGAACGCGCTTGCCGGCACGCGCTGGGCCTCATACACGCTGCGCCAGCTCGCAATAGCGAAGCGCGGCACCGTCAAGGCGGAAGGGCATCTCCTGCCGAAGCTCAAGATCACGGACCGTCCGCACCTCGCGTTCCGCGCCGTTCACCTGTGCTGGTTCCCGGAGGTGCGTCCGCAGCAGATGGAGCGCGCGATCCGCCTTGCGGCGCTTCTCAAGTTCAACTACGCGATCATCGAGCCGTGGGGAATGTACGAGAGCAAGAAGCATCCGTGGTGGCATTGGCCGAATCCCACGATGACGCAGGCGGAGGTGAAGAGGCTCGTCGCGATCGGAAAGGACATCGGCATCACGCTCATCCCGCAGATCAACTGCTACGGCCACGCATCTTCCTCGCGCGGCTGCACGATCAAACACGCGATGCTCGACATCACGCCCGAGTACGAGCCGCTCTTCGAGCCGGGCGGATGGAACTGGTGCCTCTCCAATCCCGAGACGCAGCGCGTCCTTCGCGAGCTCATCGCCGAGATGCACGAGAACTTCGGCAACCCGCCGTACTTCCACCTCGGTTGCGACGAGGCGCAGGCGCAGACGTGCCCCGAGTGCGTGAAGACGCCGAACTCCGTGCTGGTGTGCCGCCACATCACCGGGCTTGCCGAGTTCGTGAAGTCGCGCGGGGCTCGTCCCATGATCTGGCACGACATGCTGCTCGCGCGCGGCGATCCGCGCTGGAAGGGCTTTGTGCACTGCGGCAACAAGGAGACGGCCACGCTTGCGGACACTCTTCCCAAGGACGTGATCATCTGCGACTGGCAGTACTCCTACGGCGACATGAAGGAGAAGCGCATGGACTGGCCCACGATGGCGTACTTCAAGGAGAAGGGCTTCCCCGTGGCCGGTTGCCCCTGGCGGAACTACAACGCCATGAAGCCGATGGCCGACTACATCTCCAAGATCGGCGGCTTCGGGTTCATCGAGACCACATGGCACCATCTGCGCGGTTCGGAGTGGGAGAGGATGTACCAGAGCGCATCGCACGCCGCATGGGGCTCGATGGTGTCGCACGGCGCGTCGTTCCAGCTATCGCTGCGCCTCGTGGGCCACGACATGAAGGTGACCGACTATCTCGACACCGGCTATCTGAACTACCAGGTGCCGCCGGGATGGTGGGTTGACAACAACTGATGTCGGCCGAGACTTCCGCGGAATGCCTTGTTTTGGTATAATCATCAAAGCATGAAATCATTGCCGACAACTCTAGAGGGAGCGAGCGACCATCAGGTGTGGGAGCTGCTGAAGCTCCAGGACGCCGCCGCGTGGCGGCTCGCGTGGGAACGCGCCGTACTGCCGGAGGCCGAAAGCTTCCGCAGCGGGCGCAAGGCGCGCGAGTGGGGCGTCACGCCCGAGGAGATGATGAGCATGCTCTACGTGGAGATGATCGGCGCGCGCAAGATAGAGCTGTACCGCGACGACGGAGGCAGCCTGTGGGGATGGATGCGCACGTACGTGAGAGGATACATCCACCGGGCGAAGCCGGACGAAAAGGAGGTCTCCATAGAAGGGGCGGGATCGGACGGCGAGGACGACGGGCGCGGATGGGAAGAAAAAATATCGAAACAGGTGTCAGATTCGCGCGGCAGGGAGTCCTTGCCCGATGAAGACCCTGCGGTGCGGCGGCGGGAGGAATGGGCTCTCGTGCAGAAATGCTTCGGCGATCTGTGGCGGAAGAATCCAATCCGGGCGTACGTGCATCTGCTCAAGCTCCGCATGAATCTGTCTTCGACTGAAATCAAAAGCATGCTGGGGATGACTAGCGAGGCGAACGTTGACCAGGCGTTCTCGCGGGCCCTGAAGGACATGCGGAAACTGAAGGTGGAGCATGAAGAACGCGCTTGAGACGGAAAAGACGGTGATGACGCCCGACGAGAGGGCGTTCATCGACCGTTTTGTCGCCGACTACTGCCGTCCGCACGAGGCGGTTGTGGCGGCGCGCCTTGCGGCGTTCGCGGCTGCCCGCCAGATGCACTTTCTCTCGCACGGCGCGGGTGGATTCGCCCTCGCGGCCGGTGTGAGCGCGCCGAAGCAGGACGTGCAGGCGCCCGAGGAGGAGGTGCGCTTCACTTTCGCGAGCGACGGCGAGGCGGACGCCGAAGGCGCATGGCGGGCGGAGCTCGTGGTGCCGCCCAAGGCGGGTCCAGAGACGATGCTCGCGTTGAAGGTGGTGAACGGCGCCGGCGAGGCCGTTGACGGAGGAGTATTCACGCTCTCCGGCGCGGCGCTGCCGCTTGCGGGCGGACGGGCCGAGATACCGTTCGGCCTTTTCCTCGCAGGAATAAAGAACACCGACGTCTCCCTGCGGCGTGCGGGGGGAGCGACAGTGGGAGGGAGGCTGCTCTTCTTCTGAGGCAATGGAAGTCGCGACGCACATATTCCCTGCGCCGCAGGCGGACTATCTGCGGGCGATCAAGGGCGGTCGGCACCAGCCGGGCGTTCTTTCAAGTGTTTTTCCGCCGCGCTTCTCGCTTGTGGGGTCCATGCCGCCAGTCTATCAGCAGTCGCTTCAGGGCGCCTGCGTGGCGAACGCGGTGACCGCGCTTCTCGAATACTACGGCGACTGCAAAACGCGCCTGAGCGTGCAGTATCTACATGCGGCCACGAAGGAGATCGAGCGGGCCGGGCTTGAGCGCAACCTGGCGGCGCTGCGCGCGGGCGAGCGACTGGATCCGGAGTTCGAGGCCGTGTGCCACGCGGAGCTGATGCAGCTGCGGATGATAGCGGACGCGAACGGCGGCATGTCAGCCCCCGCCACGATGCCGTATCTCGCCCGGTTCGAGAGCGGGATGAGGACGAGATTCGAGGCCTCGAGCGGCTGTCTGCTCAGGAGCTGCTTCAAGGCGGTCGAGACGCGCGGAATCTGCCGCTACGCCGTTTGGCCGTCCGCCGGGGCGAGGGCGACCTCCATGTTCGGCGCCGCATCAGGAGGGGAGTTCCCGCCGCACTCCCACGAGGACGCGGCAAAGCGCCGCGTCACGAACG
>JAEEGF010991758.1_pt1 | contig 12150 bp, 12 predicted proteins | sample 9134171 | NCBI WGS metagenome assembly JAEEGF01 (sample SAMN16246542, study PRJNA631951) | gut metagenome | biome: gut microbiome; feature: rumen; material: AP-attached | host: Bos | place: Iran: Karaj | collected 2018-10 | reverse complement strand
TACCTTCTGAAGCTGCCTTTCTTCTGAGTCTAGTTCTGTACTCTCATCAGTTTCCTCATCGCCATAATATTCGTCCAGCGGAACCATTCCTTCAAAGGACGACTGGTCTGATGGTTCAAATATCTCTGTGCTCACAGAACTTCCTGCGTCTAACTCTGCACCTTCTGATTTTTCACCGCAGCCACTTATAGCAAACGCCAGAAGCACAATAAATTGTAACCAGATTATTCTTTTCCTCATGCTCTTGCACCTCTTACAATCGATCCCGCCAAAAAACAGGCGAAAAATGCCACAACATCGGCCGCTACAATAGTAGATCCCACAGGAGTTCCTGCCAGAATGGCTATCATCATACCAACAAATGCGCAGACTACCGACAAAATAGCTGACCATACAGTAACCATCTTGAAGTTATTGAAAATACGCATTGCAGATAAGGCAGGGAATATTACCAATGCAGATATTAGTAAGGATCCAACCAGGTTCATCGCCAGAACAATTATCACAGCTATCACAATCGCAATCAGTAGATTATAGGACTCTGCCTTTGTTCCAACAGCCCTTGAAAAATCCTCATCAAAAGTCACTGCAAAAATTTTGTTATAAAACAGCACAAAAATAACAACGACCACTGCAGAGAGAACCGCACAAAGCCATACCTCTTCCCTTGTAAGTGTCAGGATCGAGGTGGAACCAAACAAGGTACTGCACACATCCCCGGAAAGATTTGAAGATGTGGAAAAGATATTCATAAGAAGATACCCAAAGGCAAGGGCCCCAACAGATATCATAGCTATTGCTGCATCCCCTTTTATCCTGGTGTTCTGCCCGGTTCTAAGAAGTAGTACTGCACTTATCACTGTCACAGGCAAAATTATGACCATCTTATTTGTCAAGCCTGCCACAGTTGCTATCGCCATGGCTCCAAAGGCCACGTGAGACAAACCATCTCCTATAAAAGAGAATCTTTTTAGAACCAGAGTGACCCCCAAAAGTGAAGAGCAAAGAGCAATCAGCACTCCCACAATAAGTGCATATCTGACGAATGGATACTGCAGATACATAATTATCTTATCAAGCATAGTTTTTGTCTCCCTCACTTTTATTCCGCAGAAGAAAATCCCTTCCTGCCTCACTTTCAAGGTAGTCTCCTCTGGTGCCAAAATATATCTTTTCCCCGATATGAAGAATATGGCTGGCATATCTTATGGCAGCTGAAATATCATGAGAAATCATTATTACTGTGATTCCCTCTCGATTCAGCTTCTCTATAAGGTCATACATCTGAGCTGATACGTTTGGATCAAGCCCGGCAACAGGTTCATCCAGTAAAAGAAGTTTTTGTGTTGCGCAAAGCGCCCTGGCCAGAAGAACTCGCTGCTGCTGGCCTCCAGATAATTCTCTGTAGGGGCGATTCTTTAAGTCCACTATATCCATGCGTTTCATATTATCATCTGCAAGCTTCTTTTCTTCCCTGTTGTAAAAAGGTCTCAGCCCGCATCGCCCCTGGCATCCGGAGATGACTATCTCTCTGACGGATGCAGGAAAATCTTTTTGAATAATAGTCTGCTGCGGAAGATAGCCAATATCTCCAGCTTTGATTCCATCACCAAAAGAAATACTGCCACTTATAGGAGGCAAAAGTCCCAGAAGCGTCTTCATAAGTGTAGATTTTCCAGACCCGTTTTCCCCCACAATGTACAGATAATCCCCTGTATTTATGCTAAAATTTAGTTTCTTTACTATAAGATGATTATCATACCCTAGGGATACATCTGATGCTGTGATCAAAGCCATTTCTTTTCCTCCTGATCAGTTTAATGCTTCTGAAAGAACAGTTAGATTTTCTTCCATGATTCCCAGGTAACTTACCCCGCCTTCTACATCCTTGGAGGTTGTAGACTGCATAGAATCCATTGTAAGTATCTTCTGGTTCTTATTCTCTGTATTCTCCACTATAGTCTTCGCTATTTTATGATCAGGACCTTCAATAGTCATAACTGCATTAAGAGAAAGTTCATCGACCTTACCTGACAGAAATGCAATTGTCTCAAAACTGGCCTCAGTCTCAGCTGAGCAGCCTACAAAAGCGGCGTAGTAATCAAGCCCATAATCATCTACAAGATATCTGAATGGGAATCTGTCACCAAAAAGAAGTGTTGACTTGGATCCGGCAGAAACTGCCTCCTGATACTTCTTATCAAGCTCATTTAACTTTGTGATATATGCCTGTGAATTGGCCTCATAAGTCTGTGCATTATCTTTATCGATGGTCTGAAGTGCATTTGAAATACTCTCAACTAGTGCCATCGCATTTCTAAGAGAAAGCCAAACATGCTCGTCATATTCTACTTCGCCTTCCTCGTGATCATGGCCCTCTTCCTCATGTTCATCGGCATCTTCATGATCCTCTCCGTCTTCATGTTCGTGTTCATGCTCGTCTTCCTGCATCCCTTCCACTACTTCCTCTTCCTTGACACTCTCGCCCAGAACATCCAGGAGATTGATAACAACCATGTCCTTGTTAGTAGCTTCCTTGAGGGCATCCTCAACCCACTCATCTGATTCACCTCCCACATAGATGAACAGATCACATTTTGAAATTTTTGTGATATCTTCTGCTGTAGGCTGGTAGCTGTGAAGATCAACTCCATTATCAAGAAGCATAGTAACCTCTGCGTTGGCAGCGTTATCACCAAGAATATTAAGAACCCAGTCATACTCAGGGAAAATTGTAGTTACAATCTCAAGCTTATTTCCAGCTGACGCTGTTGTTCCCCCATTTGAACCGCATGCAGAAAGACAGCTGACCATTAAAATGGCAGCCAGTAAAATTGATATGTATTTTTTCATAATTAAATATTCCTCCAGAATTTGTATGCAAGCATCCCTTCGCTTGCCAAATTTGTACCACAAAAAGAGGTCACCGCCCTATAGGCAGACCTATACACTGGGAGAATTATTTAATTATTCATTCTAACCTTAGCTGAAACTGGTGTGTCAGAAACAAGGACACAATAAGAAACAAGTATAGACCCAATAACTAGAACAACTGGCATAAAACCGGCATTTGCAAACACCAAATTGCCATCTGTGCCATGAAGAATGTTCTCACACTGCTGAATGCATGCGCACACAGGACAGTCCTCTCCAGAACAGTCATGGTCTGCATGTGAAACAATGAAAAAGGCAGAAAACAGCACAACAAATAACATCATGATTGCCATGATGCCAGTCAGTATTCTGTTAATCACTGTCTTAGTCTTCAAACCGCTCCTCCTTACAAGTGTGAGAATCAAACCAATTGTATATTTGGTGCCACACATTGTCAAGAAACAATGTGTGGCTCTTTTATACCATCATCTTACAAAACTTTGTAAAGTCTTCATCCTTTAAAATCATCTTAATCTACATTTTTAAGTGCAACATCCATAGGAATTCTCTTTATCCTTATGTAGTCCACAATAGATACCAAACCATAACCAATTAGCAGATATATTACTGACAAAATCATGGAAGCCGGTTTCATGTAGTAAACAAAATACCCATCCATCTGCAGCATAAATACATGGAAAATCCCTATCATTAGGTAATATCCAGCAGCAAAACCAATTATTGAAAACAGCGTTACCATGATGGTTGTTGGGATTATGTATAGCGAGCCAATTTCCGTATTTTTAAAACCAAGAATCTTGACCATGGAAATTGAATGCTCGTTTCTCTCAATGATTATCTTGGCCAGAAGGTAAATAAGTGCTGCAGCCAGAACCACAAGGGCATATTTGAATACATTCATAAAGCCGCCCATAGAATGATTTAACTGAACTGTCACTTTTATAATATCCTCTGCAGTTATGACTGTCGCAATACTCTGCTCATCAATATCTGTTATTTCGTTGTGGGAAAAGAATCCTGTGAACTCCTCCTTTTCTTTGTCAAAGACTGTATCAAAACTCTTTTTATCCATAAAAAGGGCTATTCCACCGTCATAATCAACTATTCCAGACACGGTAAATTCATAAGATTTATTCTCGTATTCTTCGCTTAGAGTAATCAGGTCGCCTTTCTTCAAACCAAACTTTTCACTAAAAGCACTGGAAATATATCCCTGGCCAGGGGTCAGATTACTTTCAAGCTTTATATATGCACTGTTTTCAGAAATACCATACACTGTAACCTTTTCATCACCGCCGCTTCCTCTTCCTTCAAAAAGAGCATTGGCACCCCTGGGAAATAGAAGTGTCTTGGCACTGAAGACTTCTGCCGATGGCTCTTTTGTCTCGATAATATTGTCATCCTCATCTCTGTAATCCATGAGCATATACTGATACTCTGCAAATATCATGTCCGGAGCCTCATCTGCATAGTGTGAAAGAGAATCCGGAAGGCCAAATGCAAAGCACAGCATCAGTTCTATGAACACAACTCCCACTATGAGTACCAGATAATTAGGCATATTCTGGAATAAAATTCTAAGCCTGAACCTCCTGATAAATGACCAGCGGGGAAGCCTTCTGGCTTTAGTTCTCCTGGTTTTTGTAAGGTCGTGGCGTAAAAAGCGAAGTGGACTAAGTTGCATTCTTCTGACAATTACAATCAGATTTATGAAAAACATTAGTAAAAGCGGTATGATTGTGGTCTTAATTAAAGCAGTATTACTCCATACCAGGTGACATGGTGGAAGGCTGTAACTGTTGTAATAAAGATTAACGGCCACATTTCTAAAGGCTGTGTAACCTAAAACATTTCCAATTACTGCTCCTATCAGCGTTACTATAATAGGCATAGTCATATAGTGGACTATTAGTTCCTTTTTACTGTATCCAGAAGCCCTTAAAGTTCCTATAACTTCAGCTTCTTTGTCTATTGTATTTCCAATAATGATTGCAAATATAAATGCAATAACGGCTATCAGTATATAGCACAAAATACTCGTTGCCGCTGAATCACCATCGATATCGGAAGGAGCAAAGTTACTGGCCTGCCTTAGATATTCTGGCAAATAGTTCTCAATTTCTATGTCATAAACCAGTGTCTGTGTTATAAGCGCTTTTAAAAAGCTTTCTGCATAATCTGCCTTCTGTATCTTGTCCTCTGGTCTATCTTCATATTTGTATGCATAATTAAAATGTACTCTGGACTTAAGCTTGTTAAAGGCATCAGGTGTGACCATTGCCACATCAAATCCAAAGGCATCAAACATAAAATCCGTGTTAGATTCATGAAGAGTCAGATAATCTACATAGGACAAAAGACCTACCACTTCAAACTTCTTGCCCTCTACTATAATGCTATCTCCAAGTTCTACCCCAACGTTATCTGCATGCATTCTATCTATAGCTATCTCTGAATCAGTCTCAGGCTCTCTTCCTTTGATAAAAGCTGCTCTATTGATAAGAGAATCGCTTTTAAACAGCCTTACTGTAGCATCATCATCACCATCTCCATCATTATCCTCAGGTGCATCCCTATAGAAATTCTCGTAAATAGTTACCGGACTTGGATTATATTCTTCTTCAAGTTCATATCTATCCGAAATCTTATCCCACTCTTCATCAACCTTTTTCTCTACTTCTTCGTGGGCCTTTTTATAAGCATCCTCTGCTGCTTTTTTATACTCTTTTGATTCCTTTGCTTCTGAAAGTGCCTCTTCATATGATTCCTCCATGGCACTATCAATCTGCTGTTTAATCATTTCCTCGTCAGTAATGCCATATACATTACACATTTCTCTGACGTTTTCTTCGATTGCTTGTGTGACCTGCTTATTCAGTTCCTCTTCAAGAGCTTTTGTGGCTTCCTTGTCAGCTTCCTTGATGCCCTTGTCTATAAAATACTTGCGTACATCAGCTCTTTTACCAGTGCTGATATCTTCAATGAAACTCTGAGAGGCCCTTTTCGACAGTTCAAAAGAGCCATCTTCAAGGTTTAGCTTCTCTCTTCCCTCATTAACAGCTGCCAGCATACTATCATGGCCAACATACATTCCGGAAATAACACCGATCATAAGTACCATGAAAATGATGATCACGATATATTTGTGAAAGTCCCCCTTAAGCTCCCTGGGGATTCTTCTGATAAGCGGATTTCTCATGTCTTTTCCCCCTTACCATTCAAGCTCAGCTGCTGTGATTTTCTCGCTGTTGATGTCATTGTGACGTACAACGCCATCTCTTAACTTGATCACATGATCGGCCATATATTTAATTGCCTCATTGTGGGTTACCATTATGACTGTGCTGCCGAACTTGCTATTGCATTCTTCAATAAGGCCAAGGATTTCCTTAGACGTCTTATAGTCCAGCGCGCCTGTTGGCTCGTCGCACAAAAGAATATCAGGATTCTTAACAACTGCTCTTCCTATAGAAACTCTCTGCTGTTGCCCTCCTGAAAGCTGATTGGGATATTTGTACTTATGATCCTGAAGTCCAAGTGTAGTCAGCACTTCCTCTACATCAAGCGGATTATCTGAAAGATATGCTCCCACCTCGATGTTCTCTTTTACATTGAGATTTGGAATAAGGTTATACATCTGAAACACGTAGCCCAGGTGCTTTCGCCTGTACATAGTCAGCTCTTTTTCTTTCATTTCTTCCAGTTTATCGCCGTTTATACTCACATATCCTGAATCCGGAGTATCGATGCCTCCAATGATATTAAGAAGCGTAGACTTTCCAGAACCCGATGGTCCCAATAAAACACAAAACTCTCCTTTCCCAACAGTAAAGTTCATGCCTCTTAAAACTTCCTGCCTTGCCTGCCCTTCTCCGAAGCTCTTTTTCACTTCGCTGATTTCCAAAAATGATTCCTTCATAATATCTCTCCTCACATATCCTCTGTGATCCGTGCTCAAAAGCTTGGGTGTTAGCTATGCCTAACTTGTTTCTAAACAAACACCCGCCTTTCGGCGGGTGCTATAGACACATTATATGCTTGAACACAAATTGTTAAATCACACCTTAATAGGTATGTTAGCACTGGCTAACTCCATTTTCAAGGGTATTTTTTAAAACTATCAATCAGTTACTCGCAGATACCACCTCGTACATTACCCCCATATTCTGGAATCCCTCTTTTGGCGCGCACTTTGTGCAATTACTACCACATTTACCGTTGTCTGAACATCCAGCACCACATGAGGAAAGATCCACCCTACGGATCATGCCAATGTGTTCTAAATATTCTATCTGTCTTCTTACATCCTCTACGGAAGTGTGAAGTTCAATTGCCAAAAGTTTCTCTGTCCTGGCGTGGCCGTCTCTTAATAAGTCCATCAATTCCTTCATACCTTGCTCCTTAGAAGATCAGCAAGCCTACATGATATGCGACAGCTGCCAGTAAAAGTGCTGTAAAAGTGTAGTAAAGAGCAATTCTTGCTGTCCATTTAACTGAATAGGTTTCCTGGAAGGTTGCAGCAAGAGCAACAACGCAAGGCATGTTGAATGTCATGGCAAATATAAATGCCAGCGCCTCAGCCTTAGATACGTTTGAAAGAAGAATTTCATTCAGGTTTGAAGCTGTACCGGCACCACTCATTGCGGCATTGAATGCAGTTGAAAGATTTCCTCCGGTATAAAGGGCACTGATAACTCCTATAGCCCCCTCTTTTCCCACTGCAGATGCAATGAAGGCTACAAATAACTGCCAATGAAGACCGAATATCTTTGTTACAGGCTCAATTGCTGTGCCAATCCTGTATAAAATAGGTTGCGTACCTGGAACAAAGGTATAACTTAGAAGCCAGAAAACACCGCAAACAAGCAGTACCACACTAGTTACTCGCTTAAATGTATCGCCTGTTCTTCCAAGCACGTAGCGAAGGAGGGCTCCAATTCTAGGCTTATGATATGGTGGAAGCTCCATTATCATTCCATATCTGTCTGCCTTTTTAACAAGCTTTCTTCCAAAAATCTTGGCTGTAACCCACATATGTAAAATCATTGTAAGTAAAATTGCGCCAATTACAAGAACAGCTCCCGGTCCAAAAAATACTGTAGAAAGCATAGGAATGACCGCCCAGGCTGCTCCGCATGGAACTGCCCACGCAAGGGCAATTGTAAGGACCTTCTGTCCCCAGTTATCTATAACTCTTGAGCCAGCTGCTCCGCCCATAGTACATCCAAAGCTGACAAGAAATGGCATAACAGACTTGCCCTGAAGTCCCAGTTTTCCCATAGTGTTATCAAAAACATAGGAAATACGCGCCATTATGCCAACTTCCTCAAGAAGCCCAAATACAAGAGTTACTCCAAACACGAAGCCTAGCATCTGAACTATATAGCAAAACGACTGTATTATTACTGTACAGACAATCTGGATCAATATTTCAGGCGCTCCAGCAGAAGTTAGTGCCGCTGCCACTGGCGCCTTTAATGCACCTATAGCCTGTCCAATTCCCATAAATGGCAGAGCAGGTATAAAAGATGCAAAAAGTCCTAAAAATACTGTCAAGATTACAGCTGGCTTGCCCCATACTTTGCTGAGGTAGATCTTATCAAGCTTGCTAAGAGCAATGCTCTCTTTTTTAGCAGATACGCACCCTTCAAGAACTTCATCAATCCACTTAAATTTACTGCTTCCTGTAGCGATTGCCCCCTGACTTGCACTGCAGATATTTACAACTTTTTTGTAATTCTCCTGAGTAAGTCCGTCCCTTAACATAGAAAGGACCTGCTTATCTCCTTCCAAAGCCTTTACAGCCAGCCACATGCTTGTAAAACCTTTAAAGATTCCCTCAGGAATCAGTTCTTTTAACTGACTGTAGCCTTCTATCTTCTCATATTCCGCCTCTAACCCTACAACGTTGAGCCTAGTCTTTTCTTTTACTGCTCTCTCCATAATCTCGTAATATGGCTCATATTTCTTACCTTCCGTTGCAGAAAAGAGAAGGACTGGAATACCAAGTTTTTTCTCAATTGCCTTAACATCTATTGTCTTGCCCTGATCCGCAGCCACATCTGCCATATTCAGCACAAGAAAACTTGGTACATCAATACCTGCATAATCTGCCGTCATGAAAAGAGATCTCTCAAGCTGTGAGCTATCTGCCAAAATGCAGACTACATCTGCCTTTCCGGATGCTATATATTCTCTTGTTATAAGCTCTTCATCTGAATTAGCAGTAAGACTATAGGAACCTGGAAGATCTGCAATTGCACACTCCATCCCCTTATAGGTAAAACTTCCTTCTTTTTTCTCAACTGTCTTACCAGGCCAGTTACCAACATGCTGGTGAAGACCTGTTAGTGCATTAAATAGCGTAGATTTACCGGAGTTTGGCTGACCCAAAAGAGCTATGCTTGCTGAACTCATCCTGCCACCTCCGTAACCTCGATGCCTTTGCATTCGTTTCTATTAAGGGCAATCATAGTGTCCCTTGAATAAATCAGCATTGGCCTGTTTTTATCATTACGTAACACCTTGATACTGCACCCTGGTGTTAAGCCAATGGATGTGATCCTGCTTACAAATCTCTCATCTCCAGTCAGTTTTTCTACTATTGCCTGGCTATCTTTCCCTAATTCGTTTAGACTCATGCTCTCCTCCTCCGTTTGTGCATTGATTTAGTCGACTTTTCTAATAGTCCATGTTAGCACCAGCTAACTCGAACATCAACAAGAGGATGTGATAATTTTTATCAATAAAACGCAAAGGGCTTCAAGCCAATTCGCCTTGAAGCCCTTCTTTTATTTTTCTATCACATTAAAATCTGCATTTGCAGAGATTGCTTTGGTATAACATAAATCAAAGCTTTCTTCTCCGTAAATAAAGGTGTTATTCCACATGAACATATCGTTTACATTCTGCACGTATGTTTTGTATTTAACAGTTCCATCTGTAATAAGCTGGAGATCTTGGATATAGTAAAAGACATATGTCTCGATGGATTCAGACTTCTTATGCCAGGTATCTTTATATACAAACACCAGACGATTGTCATCTCCTTCTTTCGAGGTAAGAAGATAGCTAGTGACATATTCTGGTTCCTCTGCTGTTACATCAATTATCGCAGCAATTTCAATTTCTTTTTTGGCCGCTTGAAGCGCCAGGCTTTGCATTTCTTCAAATTGAGCATCCGGTATTTCTGAAAAATCCGATACATATATGGTTTCTTTTGTTTTACTCTCCACAACAGAGGAAGACTCTTCCTGATCTTGTAATACTACAGTGTAGGCCATTATTAAACCGGCTATTATAACAAATAGAATGCCAAGGGAAATTAAAATGCTTATTCTCTGGGATTTCTTAGCTTCTTTTTGCATTTTATCCTGATGCTCAAATTTCTCTCTTTGCATCTGAAGTTCGATTCGACTCTTATCCATTGCCGCATCTTCTTCATCATAGTCAATTGTAAAAGTTGTATTGCAGTAACGGCATCTCATCAGTCCCTCTCCTGCAGGTTCTACATCGGAACCATTACAGTTTGGACATTTTACTTCTTGTAATTTCATTACTCCCCTTATTCCCCAATCTCTTAATCCAGCGGATTCTCCGCAATGTAGTGCTCTAGAATTTCTGCAGCATCTCCAATAATCTCTGCACAAGGGCGCTTCTTGTAGTATTCCTTTGTTCGAGCTTCTGGCGTAGGATCGTCGTGTCGAACACTAAGTCCGAGCATTTCTCTGCATACTATTGTTCCATGCTTTTCCTCAAATCTTTTTGCCAGTTCCTGGATTCTGGCATAGTGAGCAGTCTTTTTCTCTCCCGTTTCAGGTCCATCATAGCCATATAAAAGGCCTGCTATCATGAACATTCCGCTGACAGATCCGCACACCTCTCGTAGTCTCCCCATTCCTCCTCCAAAGGATGATGCCAGCTTCAAAAGTGTGCTTTCATCCATAGGAACTAAATCAGCAAAAGCTAGAGTAATTGCCTGAGAACAATTATATCCATTCAAAAAATTTGCCATTGCTTTTTCTCTTCTAGTCATAATTATTGTCTCCTTACCTGACAAAAGTAATCTTCCTTATAAATCCATGACTCACCAGTCTGAATCCCAATCTGTATAGCCTGAATCCCAGCTATCTGAGTCCCAACTATCTGAATTATTCCAGCTGTCTGAATTCCAGTTAGAATCGTTATCGTAGTTATAATTATATCCAGAATTATTGTTATAACCACTATATCTGCCGGATTTTCCATGAGATAATCCAAATAATAAAAATACGCAAACAAAAAGTATGATTCCCATGATGATAATGGGATTATTGCTAAAAGAACCTGATCCTGAATGCGATCCAGAGTATGAATATGAAGTATCCTCTTCATATTTGTCATCAAAAATATCATTCAGGCCATTTCTTACAGGATACTTGTTTATATCAAAACCTTTTATAGCATCAAGACCGCTATCTCTCTCATATTTTGTTCTTTCTCTCTCAGCCATATCTGCTGCGTAGCTAAGCTTCTGATTAGTTATCTCTGACTGAAGTCTGTCATATAACTCAACAACAGCAAACTCTTCATCAGTTCCTCTATACCGTTCAGCTCTGGATCCATCAGCTTTGTTCTTATAAACAACAAACTCTCCTGTTTCTTCATCCTTATATATTCCAAAAGCTTTTGCGCCCCTATAGTCGTAGTCTATAAAAAATCTTGTTTTGCTAGCTGATAATCCATTCCTATTGCAATAATCCTTGAGTTCTTCAATTGTTTTTGGAATTCCACCATCAGTATAATCTCTTACACTCATTTTTTCTCCTCTTTTTTCGTATAAAACTGCCGTCTAATTAATTTACAACGACTAGAACCTTTTTGTTGCTTTTCGCATCGTTCTATGACTTCTTGAACGCAATAAAGAAAATGCGTTCAGGAATCTATATATCTTTATACGAAAAAATCGGTCATTGGAACTTCTCTTCACAATAACCGATTTCATAGTAGCGACCCGAAGGGGGTTCGAACCCCTGACCTCCGCCGTGACAGGGCGGCGCTCTAACCAGCTGAGCCACCGGGCCATACCTTAACTATTATACACAAAAACCATGCACAGTCAAATGCATGGTACCATTTGTACCTTCAAAACCGAACACTGATAATCTAAATCCTTCTTCAATCGTTCCTAACCTTCTTGGATAAGCCCTCGACCTATTAGTACACATCAGCTGAACACGTTACCGTGCTTACACCTTGTGCCTATCTAACCTCATA
>JAEEGF011823469.1_pt1 | contig 12151 bp, 9 predicted proteins | sample 9134171 | NCBI WGS metagenome assembly JAEEGF01 (sample SAMN16246542, study PRJNA631951) | gut metagenome | biome: gut microbiome; feature: rumen; material: AP-attached | host: Bos | place: Iran: Karaj | collected 2018-10 | reverse complement strand
CATCCTTACCTGTAGCATCAGCTGCTGCACATATTCCGTAATAGGCAACGCCTCCCGGCCATTCCCAGGTAAGATCCATCCTCATCGTTCTATCTACAATCTTGCCAATCGCTTCTTCTATCTTTTTCTTATCAAATTCAATCTTCGCCATATTTTCTCCTTCTCACATTCAATAAACTCCACACCACTTTTTGCATAAAATATACTCGTCTATATTTATTATAATTAAACGTCTTAATGCTGTCCTATCATTTTCATATAAATACTATGCAATATCGACTATTATGGATAATTTTTTCAAAATAAACAGATGTTTTATTTAGCAAAACCGACTGAACAATTTGAAACCATTTATTTACAACAGGACAGTTTCATACTTGTTTTAAATTCAGCAATAAATTATAATTAACTTGTAAGTACATATATGTTAGATTTAATGCAGTTTTTGCAATGATAAGGTGGTGGTCCTCATGAAACATAAAAGCCGTTCAATAATTGAATATCGCGACTATGATATGGATAATGATTTCCCTATCCTTCTTCTTACAGGTGATAAGTGGCACATATCCGATATACGTTCAAGCGTACTTCACTTCCATAATTGTCTGGAGATCGGCATATGCCATTCCGACAGTGGTTTTATGGAATTCGGAGATACCGTACAGCCATTCAAGGCTGGAGATGTAACCTTTGTCTCAAAGAATGTATCTCATACCACCTACAGTTCTCCTGGAGAATCAAGCTTGTGGAGCTATATCTTTCTTCTTCCCGACAAGCTTCTGTCAAACTACATAAAAACTCAGTTTCCTCATGAAGCAAGTTTTCGGGAAATGCTTGATAACATTTGTGTAATACTTGATCCTGCTCAGTATCCGGAATTTCAGACCATCGTCAAACAACTGATCACTGAGCTGTCAGAATGTTCATCGAATTATAAATATGCTGTATCCGGTTTAGTTCTCGCATTAATGATGAAGCTTCTGCGTATCTTCAGAACTGACAGATCGCTCCTTACGCTTCACAAAGCGAATTCAGAGCAGCCGATAGTAGCTCATAAAAATGCGTTGGCAATACAGCCTGCTTTGCTTCATATCCATGAACACTATATGCAGAATATCAATATAACGGAGTTAACAGATCTATGTCAGCTCAGTCAGACTCACTTCAGACGAATCTTCCACGATGTGATGGGATGCTCGCCTCTTGATTATCTTAATTCCTACAGGATCAAGCAGGCATGCATAAATCTGCGTCTTACAAATGAGTCAATTCTGAATATTGCTCTGCAGGTCGGTTTTCATACCATCTCAAGTTTTAACAGGCAATTTCTGGCAATCGTAGGAATAACGCCGAGCGAATACAGAAAAACACTCATCCCTGAGAAAAAGATTGTTCATCAATATACCGGTTGGATGAGTGCAGAAGTTCCTAAAAACTGATCTAAATAAACGGTGTTTTATCAAGCACAAGTCTCAGGGGGCTCTCCGTCTTTATTTCACCCGGAAGAGCCTCCTGTAATATTGCCAGTGCACTGACCACCGCCAGAAGTTTGTTCAGATTATTCAATTCTTCTGATTTATATGGATCCATGCCCAGAATAAGCTTGATAAAATCATCAGCAATCTTTTTCAGTATTGCTCCCACCTCATCGCCCCTATATCCTGTTCTTCTGGCCAGTCTGTACAAAATATAGGTATAATCTATATCATGCCAGCCTATGGCAGTAGAAAAGTCCGGACAATTTCCTTCATTGTATGCCCTTATACATGTATTCAGAAGTTTTTCCTGATATGGTATTTTCCTTCTGGTATATTCATAAATAAAGACATAATGAAAAGCAGCCGCAATGTAGCTGAACATCGGGACGTCGCTATTAATAGAGCCCTTTTTCCATAGTCCGGTCTTCTCATCCTGATTTTCGTCCAGCCACTTAAAATATAACTCTTCCCATTCCGGATTATAGTTTCCGGTAAGAAGTATGGATGAATATATGCCGGCGCCTATATGCGCTCCAAGCCACGGATTTCCTTCCCAGTCTATAGTATTCATGAGCCTCTTCAGCTCTTCCTCTTCCTTATATTTATCAAACTCAAAAGCTCTGTACATTGGTTTTGCACCCAGAAGATTCAATGCTCCGCTCATAAAAGCTGTAGTATGCGTTGTATAATTACCGGGTTTCTCAAAAAGTCCGGAATCTGCATTTTGAAACTGTTGAAGTGTTTTAATATATTTCTTTCTGACATTTTCATCCGTAGGAATACGTCTGATAGTGTACAGAATATTGACAGCCTCGGCCGATCCATACATGATCATCCCCAGAGTTCTGTCCTCTTCATTCTGACATACTTTCTCTGAATAAATACCATTATCATCCACTCTATGTTTCTCAACTATTTCGTAAACACTCTTTATAAAATCCGTCAAATCATACATATAAATATCTACTCCAAATCTTTTTACATACACTTATCATCTTTGAACCGGTTATGAATAACTCTTTATCTCGCAGGATGTTTCCAGCATCTTTCTGAATTCCATGAGGCCTGCACACTCTTTGCAGGCTATCATCTGAGCTCCGACATTTCCGAGAGCAGTTGCCTCAACCGGCCCCGTAAATACCGGAATTCCTACTTCCTGAGCTGTAAGCCTGTTAAGATAATCCGATTTCGAACCACCGCCTACAATATAAAGCGCCTTAAACTTTTTGCCGGTTATATCTTCAAGTTCCTGCATAGTTTTTCCATAGCACTTCGCCAAAGAATAATATATTATCTTCGATATTTCACCTACAGTTTGAGGAATCTCAACTCCCTGTTCCATTACTGCCTGACGTATCTCATCGATCATGGAATCGGGAGCCAGAAATCTTTTATCATTAACATTGATATATATATCCTTATCCGTTTTTTCAGCGAGTCTGCACAACTCTTCAAAAGTATATTCTTTCCCTCTCTCGTATAATTCCGTTCGAACACACTGTATCATCCACAGTCCCATAATATTCTTCAGGAACCGATACCTGTAATTATATCCGCCTTCATTTGTGAAATTACTCATTTCAGCTTTATCACTGCAATCTGCTTCATCTCTTTCACATCCCATCAGCGACCATGTCCCGGAAGAAATAAAGGCAACATCCTCATCCTGCGATGGAATGCTCATCACCGCAGATGCTGTATCGTGCGAAGCAGTCAGTACAACCGCACAATTGTATCCCACACGTGCAGCAATATCATCACTCAGCCTTCCAACTACCTGTCCCGGCTGAGTTAATGGTAAAAATAATCGGCGTGGAATCCCTAAGGTTTCTATCAACTGTGAATCCCATGAATTCATTTTGGAATTTATCAGACCTGTCGATGTTGCATTTGTATATTCCTGAAGCTTCTCTCCGGTGAGACGATAGTTAAAGTAATCCGGAAGCATAAGCATAACCTCAGCCTTCTCGATCACCTCAGGTTCCTGTTCCATCTGTGCCACCAGCTGAAAAACGGTATTAAACTCTGCTTTCTGTATACCGGTTCTTTGGTAAAGGTCATTTTCTGTTATTATCCCATACACATGATCCTGTATCCCCGCCGTTCTCCAATCTCTGTAGGAATATGTTTTTCCGATACGTTCACCATTCTTATCTAAAAGCACATAATCTACAGCCCAGGTATCCACTCCTACCGATACCGGCTGTACACCAATAAGATCACATCTTTTCATTCCTTCTAATATCTGCTCAAAAAGGTACTCAGTATCCCATACCTTATGACCATCTTCCACAGTCATTTTATTCGGAAAACGGTATATTTCTTCTACTTTTATTTCGCCATTATTGATATGTGCCAGTATATGTCTTCCCGAAGACGCTCCGATATCAATCGCAAGATGATATACTTCTTTCATAATGTCGCCTTTCTCAAATATTTTACTTATCTTTTTCAAACAGAAATCTTTCATTAATATTTACTCCAAATGGTTCATTTAACATTCTGAACTCATCCGGTTTTATAGTCTGTCTCTTGGTGCCGGTTATGGAAAGTACCTTTACCAGTACTGCAGCAGCCTTCTCCACAGTATGCATAAGTCCGAAGGTCAGATCGAAATCTTCCCCACAGGCAAAACATCCATGATGTGCCCATACTGCGACGTCCTTCTCTTTCATTACTTCTGATGTTGCAACAGCAATCTCTCTGCTCCCCGGAACCATCCAGGGGATCACTCCGATTCCTTCAGGAAATACGATCGGACATTCTGTTGCCATCTCCCAGATCTCTCTTGTAAACACCTTTTCATCCAACGGAAGCACATAAGTAAGTGCTATCATATTTGTCGGATGACAATGATAAACAACTCTTATTTTTTCATTACGTTTCTTACAAACTTCAAGGTTCATAAGGTGGCTTGGAAGCTCGCTTGTTGGTCTTCCTCCATCCTTAAGTCCCCAGACTATCCTATAATTATTGCCCTTTTCATCAAGCTCAATGATGCAGATATTGGTTTCAGGATCTGATTTAACATTCCTGAAAAACTTACCGGAACCTGTTACAAGAAAATACTCTCCACCCAACTCCGGAACCTCTGTACCTATTGGGTTCCATGCAGAGGTTTGGCACAATTCATCTTTGATCTGCTCTAATTCCATATCCTTAATCCTGTATGACAGATTTCCGCCATTTCTCTCATGCCATCCCATGTAGAAACCATCATCGCACATTCTTATAAAGTTCTTAACAAATACAGCATCAATAACCTTCACTTTTAAGCCTCCATTCTCTTCAGCAATACTTCTTTTTCATAGGTCTCGACTACGTCCAGCCATTCTGTTTCAGAAGGTACATTACTTCTTCTCAGATATTCTTCCCATATATCTCCGAAAGGATATATTTTAAATTCTTCCGTCCTGGCTATGAGTTTTGTCATTTCATTTCTATCCTGAATGCCCTTCAGCATATCATTCGGTGTCAGAAGAGCCTGAAGAAGCGCTTTTTCCAGAGACCTATAGCCTATAGTCCATGCTGCGATCCGGTTAATGCTTGCATCAAAGAAATCAAGAGCAATATTTATCCTTGAAATGGAATCACCATTTCTAACGATCTCCTTTGCTATCTCTTTTGTCTCATCATCCAGAATTACCACGTGATCGGAATCCCACCTTACAGGTCTTGTAACATGAAGAGCTATCTCGTCAAAATAACAAAGTAATGATGAGATCTTGTCCGATACCATTTCAGTTGGATGATAATGACCATTATCCATAAGCGGAATAACTCCGGGATGTGTGGCAGCAAACAGAAGAGTGAATTCCCCTGAACCGGCAGTATAGCTTTCAACACCTATACCAAATACTTTTGACTCTACACAGACCTTTACGAGTCTCGGATCATGTGGTTCGGCTATTATCTGCTCAATGGAATCCTTATATCTCATTCTTGGTCCGAGACGATCAGAAGGAATATCCTTGAATCCATCTCCTATCCAGATATTCATGACACATGGTATTCCTGTTTCATATGCAAAATACTCAGCTATCCTGATACATGCTTTTCCATGCTCTATCCAGAACTTTCGCACTTCATCATCAGGGCTGGTAAGTGTAAGTCCATTTTTAACCATCGGATGTGAAAAGAAGGTCGGATTAAAGTCGATACCGACATCCAGCTTTTTGGCAAAATCGACCCATTTTTTAAAATGCTTCGGCTTTATAGAATCTCTGTCTTCAAACTCTCCATCCTCAAATATCGCATAGCTGGCATGGAGATTCAGCTTCTTTCTTCCCGGACACAGACTGAAAACCTTCTCGTAATCAGCCATTAATTCTTCCGGATTTCTGGCTGCTCCCGGATAATTACCGGTAGTCTGAATTCCTCCCGTAAGCGGTCCTTTCTGATCAAAGCCTTTTACATCATCGCCCTGCCAGCAATGAATTGATACTGAGATATCCTTCAGCGTCTCCAATGCTTTTTCGACATCCACTCCTGCTTTTGCATAAGCATCTCTGGCAAGAATAAATCTGTCTTCTGTCACTTTTATTTCCTCCTTTTCGAAAAACCCGCCATCCGGATAAGCACTCCAAACAGCGGGTCTTTTATCATTTAATACATCAACAGCAGTATTAATTTATTTTAAAGTTGTTGATAATCCGTCCTTATAAGCTTCAGCTTTTTCATCTATAATATCCTGGAATCCGGCATCCTTATATTTCTTAGCAAGCTTATCATAAAGTGCATCGAATTCTTCCGGCTTACACTGAACAAGCTGATCTCTGTATACAATATAATCACCTACAAGTGTCTGCTGGTTATCACTTTCTGATACGATCTCTTTCGCAAATATACAATCTGATACAGCGTATCCTGCTTCATAGATCTTCTTCTGCTGATAGTACTGATCGATAACCTGTGAAGCAAGGTCGTCCTTTACATCCGGTGTATTTGAACGTACAACATCCTCAATAGTTCCGGCTACCTTAGCCTCAACTGTTATACACCAAACATCCTTATTATTATTGAATCCCTGAAGCTTATCAGAAGGAACCTTATCACCTGATCTTGCAACCGGAAGACCATTCTCATCATAGTCAAAGTTTACGCCTTCTTCGCCCCACTGCATTGTGAAAAGTACATCTTCCTGAGTCATCCATTCCATATACATCCATGCAGCCTTAAGCTCATCAGCAGTTGCATCATGTGCAAAGCTTACCATCATACCGAAAGGATTGTTTGGTCTGAAGGAGCCCGGAACCCAGTCACCTGCTTCATCTACAGCCTTATCAGCCGGGACAACATACACTCCAAGCTCACAACCGGGATTATTCTCGTATACACCTGTTACATAATCCATCTCAGCACTTATATATCCCTCGTACTGGAATGTTTTTCCTGCAACAAAATTGGCCTTATCAGTTTCAACATCTGTTATATAATACTCAGGATTGATGAATCCAAGATTATACATCTCATTCTGTCTCTTCAGGAATTTCTTATTAGCTTCACTTCCAAGTGCAGGAGTAGCATATCCGTCTACTGTCGCCCATTCAAGCTCATCACGAGGATAATCCCTGAATTTGAAATTCTGATCAGAACCTACGCCATTGAGCATCTTTCCACCAAGAGGATATTCATGTCCATTCTCAATAAGCTTTGTATAAAGCTTCTTCTGCTCTTCCCAGGTTGTAGGATACTCATCATATCCGGCTTCCTTCAGCCAGTCTTTTCTGTAAATGGTCACCCACGAATAATCGGTATCGAAGAAAGGTCTTTCAGCAAGGCAGAAATATGTTTCGCCGTCCAGCTGGGTGTATTTGATCTGATCAAGATCGACCATTCTCTGATAGTAAGTCGGAGCCACCTTGGCAAATTCGTTCATATCAAACGACTGGAGATAACCGTCTGCAACCCACTTTGCCTGCTTTGGATAATCGTATTCCATAAGGATAGTCGGAAGATCCTGGTCTGCTGCAAGAAGGGCATAATTCTCTAAAACAGCTCCTCTAGGGATCGGAACATAAGTAACCTTGATATTGTATTTATCCCCAAAATTCTTCTGTACATATTCCGTCCAGTAATTCTTTTCCGGATCAGCCCAGTCAGGATTATCACGGTTGTACACTGCCACCTCAAGCTTTACCTGCTTATCAAATGCAGTCCATCCCTCGATCCCTGTTTTTTCTCCGCCGGAAGAGCCCTGAGTTGAACCCTCCTCAGTTTTTGTTGCTTCGGTTTTTGAATCTTCTTTCTTGTCATCATCCTTCTTACCGCATCCAGTCATTGCGCCAAGCGCTACTGTTCCTGCAAGGCACGCAGAAAGAAACTTCTTTGAAAAACCCCTTTTAGTCATTTGCTTTCCTCCTTTTGTAAATATATATCACCCTACTATTACGCCTTAATAGCTCCTGTAAATGCACCCTTACTAAAGTATTTCTGCAAAAATGGATATATTATAATAATAGGTATGGTTACAAACATTACTGCTGCCGCCTGGAGAACCTCCGGCGTACTTGTTACAGAGCCGGCTTCCGATAATGCCGTAGTCTGTGACTCTGTCGCTGAAGCGACCATTCTGTAAAGAAGATACTGTATCATCTTCAGATTATTTTTCTTTCTGATAAAGTACATGTTGTCAGCGTAAGCATTCCATCTTCCTACTGCATAGAACAATGAAAGAGTTGCTATAATTGGTTTTGAAAGTGGGAGGATTACCCTGAAAAGTGTACTTATATCTGAGGATCCGTCAATTTTGGCTGCCTCCTCCAGTGATTCAAATTCAGGTGTCTGGAAATAACTCTTCATTATAACCATGTTATATGCCGAATAAATCAGTGGAAGGATAAGAACCCACATACTGTCTATAAGATTGAGCTTACTGTACAGGAGATATGTAGGTATAAGACCTGCATTGAAATACATAGGTACGATCAGCACGAATGTCAGAAATCTTCTTCCTTTAAGCCTCTTCTTAGCCAGAGGGTATGCAGCGCATGTACATACGATCATTCCCAAAGCCGTAAATATAACGGTTACAAAAACGCTATATACAAGTGAGTGCATCAGCGACTTATCACCAAATACTGCCTTGTACGCCTCAAAAGTTATGTCCTTTGGTATAAAAAGAACTTCTTTTGCAAGTACAGCTGAATTTCCTGAGATTGATTTTGCCGCAAGATGTATGAACGGAAGTATACATGTCAGACACAATATACTTATAAATACCGCCATTATATAATCGGCAGGTCTCGCTCTATTTATTTTTTTTCGTTTATATGCTTTTTTATTCATATGATCACCGCCTAACTATATAATTCCTTCGTCGCCAATTTTTCTGGCAATTTTATTTGTAATAAGTACAAGTATGATTCCCACAAGTCCCTGGAAGAGACCAACAACCGTTGTTTCTGCGAACTTACCACTCTGAAGACCTCTCTCAAAAGTGTATACCGAGAGCTGATACTGATAATCACGTACCTGCGAATTTCCAAGTGCTGTAAGTCTTTCGTAATTGCTTCCCATTACTCGACCAAGGTTAATGATCAACATTACAAATATTGTCGGGCGAATACTAGGAAGTGTTATCTTTTTGATCTGCTGCCATCTGCTGGCTCCATCAATTCTTGCAGCTTCATACATATCCTTAGGAATATTAACCATAGCCGCCAGGTAAACTATTGTTCCCCATCCCATTGTCTGCCATACGTTGATAAGAAGATAGGTAACGGCCCAATGTCCTTTTTCCGTCAGGAACGGAATTCCTTGTGATATAATGCCCGCCTTTTGAAGAACGATATTTACCAGACCTGTCGTTGGTCTGAACATCATATATGCAACACTTCCTATGATTGCCCATGAAAGGAAATGTGGAAGGTAAAGAATTGTCTGAGATACCTTTTTGAACTTCTTTAGTCTGATCTCATTAAAGATAAGTGCAAGTATTATCGGTGCTGGAAAACTAAGTATAAGATCAAGTATATTAAAGATGATTGTCGTCAAAAGCGAGTGCCTGAACATCTCCTCACTGAAGACCTTCTTTATTATGTCAAAGCCTACATACTTGCTTCCTTCCCATCCTCTTGCCGGCTTATAATTATAAAAGATCATCCTTAGCCCCGGATACGTTGCATAATTAAATATAATTACCAATGTTATAGGAATCAAAAGCATGAGATACAACTGCCAATCTCTTTTTATCGCTTTCCTCGTCCCATTTATAAACTTCTTTCCCATAGTCTTCCCTCCTATGAAATAAATATCCTTATTTTAATTCCTTATTAATCTATAGGTTTATCTTTAAATGTTACGCTTTTCATCCTCCGGTTAAACCCCGACATATTTTGTATCTGATTCAAGGAAACGCACTGTGGGCAGCGTTGCCTTGAATCTACAAATATGCATAGCGTGTTGCGGGGTTGGGGGGGTGTAACACTTGCTATATGATGATTGTATGTCAACATAATGCATAATTCTATTCTTCATTCGACTGTTTTTGTGCAATTCCAACCATTTATTGATCAATATTTATTTTTATTTGTTGTATTTTTTCTTCCCGAACAATAATCTTTTTAAATAAGTAAGTTTTTGCAGCTGTTATTTTTCTCCTGTTTTCCATCATATACGTGCATTTTTCGTCCCTGCCATAAATATATATGTAAAAAACATGTTTAACCCTTCTTTAATATAAGAAATTTGGATAAAAATAGTGGATAAAAGGGCTTATTTAACATATGCAAAAAAAACCACGAATAAACCAAATTATATTGATTTATTCGTGGTTTTCATGCAATATTTCTATTGACGCCAGCCGGTAAAGACATGAAAATATAGTCATACATCTACACATGTTCTATTACTAGCCACGGTATTTTTCATTTCCCGGTAAAGAATAATATTCCATCTTATCTTTATACATCATTTCGTCCGCCACTTTAAACATCTCATCGATATCCTTATTCCCGCTGGAACTATAGCTGTATCCGATAGCGCAATGGTATTTTGTCTCAGCAAGCTTTTCCCGGATGCGCTCGATAAGCTTACGAACATCATCCTCAGAGGCCTTCCTGCAGACTATTATGAATTCATCTCCACCGACTCTGTAAACGGCCTCTCTCGAGGTAGTCGCCTTTATGAAACAATAGGCCAGAGTTTCCAGCGCCTTATCTCCTGCTACATGGCCTTCCTTATCATTTATTGCTTTCAGGCCATTCATATCGATCAGGATCAGGGCATTCATATCCTTTGAATCATTGCTGGTGGCAGCATAAAACGACTGACGGTTTAAGAGTCCGGTAAGAGGATCCTTTTCCGCAGACTGAAGGATTAAAAATACATAATATACAAAAAGTGCTATGGTAATGGTTACACAGAATATTTTCTGAAAATCCTTTCCGAGTATAAACGGAAGGACAAGTCCTGATGCGAAAGCAAAGCAAAGAAAGGCGATTGGAAAGATTTCCTCCGGACGTTTGTTGCTGCGTTTAAGCAGCAGGTAAACAAACAGTGCGGAATACACGCCTACCATGATATACGGAAGATATCCTAACGGCCCTCGCTCAAGCTCTCCTTCACTGTTCAGTGAGAAAACAATTCCCGTAAAGATTGAGATTATATCTAATATAAAAAGGATTATAGCAGGAACAAATACGCCCCAGTGCACGTATTTGCCAAGAGTATAAATAATAAACGCAATAATAAAAGGCGTTGTGCTATATCGGATGGCCATCAGTACGAGACGAAGCTTTGGCATCTCATCAAGGCTCTCCAATGAAAACTCTAAGAACACGATCATTGAGAAGATAAATAACGCAAGTATCAGTGCATACATGCGCAGTATTGTCCTCTTATCCAAAAATACAGTTGTTCTGAGCAGAATAGCAAACGCCAGAAGAACCAATATATTTTCCCAGTTTTGAATGATCAATTCTTTAATCATGTGCAGAATTCCTTCCTCTTCGGAGTTTTCCGATATTCCAAATACTGTCAACTGCTTTCAGACATTTCAGTCTGTATATTCAACACGATTCTACACGATATTTTAACATATTTACGAAAACAATCGCAATATAATTGTTTACTAACGTACTCAATTATGGCGCCCTATCATTTATAAAGCTCTCGCAAATCTGGTATTATTGAATTTTCTTAAATTGGCCATTTTAATCAGACCAGATATGAAATATAATACCGACTTATAAAAAGCATATGCTACACAGTTTTTTATAAGGAGGACAAAACAGTGTCTCGAATATCTCTGATCTGGTTCGGCGCAGCCATATCAATCGCCGAAATTCTTACAGGTGCATGTCTGGAAAGCCTCGGACTTGTATATGGTCTTATAGTTATTGTTTTAGGACATCTTATCGGCTTCCTGCTTCTGATGCTTGCAGGTATAATCGGTGTCAAGAATAAGGAAGGTTCCATGAGGTCTTCGGCCTTATCCTTCGGAAAATACGGCAGCTTTTTCTTCGCGATATTAAATATCATCCAGCTCGTAGGCTGGCAGGGAATAATGATCTTCGATGCATCAATCTCCGCTCAGGGCATCCTTAATCTTGGCCAGACCTGGTGGTGCATTATCATAGGCGTCCTGACGATTGCCTGGATCCTGCTCGGCTTAAAGCATAGAGATAAATTAAATATCGTTGTAATGGTACTGCTTCTACTGCTCACCGCAG
>JAEEGF011604578.1_pt1 | contig 12153 bp, 5 predicted proteins | sample 9134171 | NCBI WGS metagenome assembly JAEEGF01 (sample SAMN16246542, study PRJNA631951) | gut metagenome | biome: gut microbiome; feature: rumen; material: AP-attached | host: Bos | place: Iran: Karaj | collected 2018-10 | reverse complement strand
AGAAATCCTCACGATGGTCATGCCCGACCTGGTAGCGGCGGGGCTCTACTACACGCAGGGCGACGAACCCGCGATGCAGCAACATTACCGCGTGCTTGCCGAACGCAAGGAAATCCTTGCGCAACTGGACGGGCGCGGGCTTTGCGCTTTTGTGCCCGATGGGGCGGTGTTGCCGCGTGCATCGGGCCTGAGCGAAATGCCGCTTGAAGGGGCGGTGCCGTTTGTGGCGCCTGCGGAACTTGCGGTGACTTTGAATGCCTGCGGGCGCGAAATCCGCGGGATGGGTATCCCGAAGGGGATTACGGTAATTACCGGAGGTGCGTTCCACGGGAAGTCCACGCTGCTGCAGGCGCTTGTCCGTGCGGTGTACCCGCATGTTCCGGGCGACGGGCGCGAAGGCATTGTCATGGATGCGACGGCGCTCCGTGTGGGCGTGGAGGACGGGCGCAGCGTACGCGGGACCGACCTCTCAATGTTCGTTCGCGACCTGCCCGGTGGTATAAGCACGAAGGATTTCAGCACGCTCTCGGCCTCGGGTTCCACGAGCGAGGCGGCGAACCTGCTCGAGGCGATGGAAGCGGGAGCGCGCACGTTCCTTATCGACGAGGATTCCTCGGCGGTGAACTTCTTGATCCGCGACGTGCGCGTGCGTAAGCTGCTGGGCGACGAGCGCGAACCGCTAATCCCGCTGACCGACCGCATTCGCGAACTGGCCTCTGCGGGAATGAACTTTATCCTTGTCGCCGGTGCCTGCGGGGACTATCTCGACCTTGCAGACAACATAATTGTTATGGCGAATTACAAGGCAGAATGTGCAAAGTCCACAGTGTCATCCTGGAAGGCCGAAGGCCTGATAGGATCCACAGTAAATGCGCGTCCCTTCGCCGCCTACATGCAACCCCTGCAGAAACATGTGCGGCCTGCCTCTGCGGTGGAGCGTCAGGTGAAGGTGAAACTCGCCGGCGATTCGCTTTTGCAGATTGGTTTCCTTGTGGCCGATACCTCGCGCCTCGTGACGCTTGTAGATAAGCAACAGCGCCTGGGTGCAGGGTTCATGCTGCTCAATATGCTCCAGAACGCGGCGAGCAATACCGCGGAGGGTTCCGCCCCCGCAAGTGATTCCGTTGCGGCTACTGCGCAGAAGCTCTGCGATGTGGTATGCAATGTAGGGTTCAGGAACCTACCGCAGGGCATGAGCCGCGAGATGAGCCTGCCCCGCGCCGTCGATATCGCCTGCGTGGCTTTCCGGCTTAACGGAAAATAAAAAAGGCCTGCCGTGTTACCGGCGGACCCTAGGGTAGTTTATGGAGGTGTAAAACTTTAGAACTGCTCGAAGAACTCGTGTACCGCTTCGGGAACCCAGGTCTGTTCCCAGTTCCAGCCGATGCCCATGTTGCCGGTGTCGTGCGCGGTCCACTGGTGGTCACCCGGCCAGGTGCACCACTTGACGGGGAAGCGTTCGTCTACGTTCTTGAAGTCGTAGCACACGTGCCCTGTATTGCCGCTGATTTCCTTGGGCTTCTCGGAACTTGCGTCGGTGAAGTCGCCGTTCGCGTCGGCCTTGCCGTTACGCTTGAGGATGCGCGGAAGGGCGCTGTTCTTTGCACGGTCGTAATTGCAACGGCCATCGTTTACGCCATGTACGTTCATCCAGGCGATGGGCAGGTCCTTCATGTTGTTGCCTTCGGGCAGCCAGATGTTGTAGTCGGCGACGGCGTATGTCGCGGCGGCACGCACGCGGCTCTGCATATCTTGCATAAGCGAGTAGCTGAACATGGCGCCGAAGCTGAAGCCTGTAATGAACACGCGGCTCGTGTCGATGCAGTAGTTCTCCTCGAGGGTGGTGAGCGTCTGCGCGAAGAAGTCGTGGTCGCCCTGGCCCTTGGTCCACAGGCCGCCAACCGCATCGAGAGAAACGAAGATGTAGTCGCCGTTCTTGTCGAGCACCTGCTGGCCGTAGTACGGAGTGGGGTGGTCGTAGTCGGCCTTGTGGTGTACGAAGTCCTCGCCATTGCTGCCGTAGCAGTGCAGCGCAAAGAGCACCTTGTGCGGCTTCTTGTTGTCGTAGTTCTTGGGCAGGGTGATAAAGTATTTGCGGGTGTCGCTTCCGACCCGAATCTCGAACTGGTCGCCGTTTTCGACGCTCTGGACTTTCCTTAAACTGGAATTGATGCCGCAGCCCTTGCTCGGGGTGGGTTCGTTCCCTAGCGCATAGCCGAACTTGAACTGCGGTGCCACTGCCTTGAGTTTCACGTTGAGCGTGGTGTCGAGCGTGCCGAGCGGTACCGTGAGCGTGTCGAAGCCCTCTGCCACGAAGCGGATTGCCTCGCCCTGCGCTACCTCCTTCAGGAGTGCGCTTGCATGTGCGCTGAAGGTGTTGCTGTAGCTGCCCTCGGTAGAGAACTTGAAATTCTGCCTTGCGTTACCTACGGTTACCTGCGCGAAGTAGGTGCCGTGCGCCTTGATGGCCCTGTTCAGGTCGAACATGCCGGAGCCCTGCAGGGTCTTGCCGAAAACCTGGTTCCCCAGCGAGTTGAATATCTGCACGTGGACGGGCGTGCTGGTGCTCTGCGAGTAAGAGAGCACGCCGTTGTTGACGCTCACGTACCCGACGGAATTCCTGACGGTATGGAAGCCGATGGTTTCGTCCTCGAAGAGGGTGAATTTGCCCTGGTTGTCGGTGGTGGTCGCCTTGCCCTCTTTGAGGAGGCTTACCGAGACGCCCTCGAGCGCCTTGCCCTGCTCGTCGGAAACGCTGCCCGACACGGTGTAGGCGGAAGCGAGCCCGCAAAATGCGAGAATGCCTGCCGTTGCAAGAAAACTGCGCGTGATAATACTCATTTGTACTCCTTTTTTGCCCTAATCCACCTACGGAGCACACCCTGACATTAAGTAATCTAATGTGGTATAGGAAAAATGTTCCCCGTCGTTCCTCGATACTTATGGATGAATTGTCTATAAAAGGGGCAATTGCGGATAAACGTTTACTTTTTTTTATTATATTTTTTTTACGTACGGGGTGCTTCGAGCATTTATTAGGAGAAAAACAATGAAACAGTGTAAATTGTCGTTTGCACTAGGGACGCTGGTCCTGTGCCTTGGGGGCGTGGCGGAACTTTTCGCCTCGGAAATTACGCCGTTCTATTTCGGTGCGAGTCCTGACGCGTTGACGGATAAGGAGCAGAACGACGAATGGCAGAGACTCATCAAGTACAAACTATGGGGGACGGGCATAAGTGGGGATGCCTATGGCGTCGCCTTCATTGGGCAGGACGTGCAGATTACTGATTCGGTCGGGTATTCGGGGAGCGCGATTGCCGGGCTTGAAATGCGCAACATCAAGCACAGCATTGGTGGCCCGCTCGCCTTTGCAGGGAATTTCCAAAACGGGGATGGCCAGGACAATATCGTGACCGGCCCTTCGTACTTCGGCGGAAATTTCAACATAGGCAATAACGCCGTTAACAGCGATAACGTGGAACTTCACGGGAACTTCTGCGTGCGTGGGGACAAGTCTACCATGACCAAGGGCTTGGTCAAGGGCGGGGGAAAGCTTGACTGCGCCGCAAATGATATCCCGGCACTTGATAGCACACTGGATGTGCCGCGCGTAGACCATTCCTCGATTACCTATGACCTAGAAGTCGATTCTTACACGTTCAGCGATAAGACCAACTACATCGACATTCCATCAGGTTCCGGCCAGTTCTACAATATCCATGTGAAAGGGGACATGCTGCTGGACAACAACAACGACAACCTGTTCATTCGCATGTCGGGGAATCGTTATGTGAGAATCTTTGTCGACGGAAATCTTACGGTTACATCTACGTTGCACAACATTGTCATTTTGAACGTGACGGAGGGTTCCTGGAACGAAACGACACAGCAGTGGGAAGGCGGTATCTTGGACACCACGCTGAATAAAAACTACGGCGGAAATCTCCTTTTCTATACGCCGAACGACATCGCGTTCCCGGCAGAGAACTGCACTATCCAGGGAACGTATATTTCGGGTGGCACAATCAGTTTTCAGCAGCATTACAACTTTGCGGGGCAGCTCCTGGCAAAGAAGGTTTCCATCAATGCCGAATTCAAGGCGGGCGACTTCCGTTACGTGCCGTTCAGACCTCCTGTAATCAACATGGCGGTGGGTTCCATGGCCTACGAAGATAACGAGGCCCGCGGCGATACGGTGAAACTCGTGCTTTCGAAGGACCCGCCGACCCGCGTGACGTTCGACTACTGTTTTTCCCTGAAGCCCGCGAGCGAATGCGACGGCTTCATGGACGACCCTGCCTGCAGCTTTGCAAACGCGAATGACGTGCTGGAATCGAACTACACCGAGATTCCGGTGTGCGGGAGAGATACGGGGCATGCGGCGTTCCCGCAGTTCTCGAAGGATTTGGAAACGCCCATCGTTTTCCACGCGAAGGACGACATGCTCGAGGAAGCGGACGAGCTCGTCTTGGTGAAGATTTTCAACCTGACGGCGGCGATTACCCCGGACGGCGACCGCAATGCGGATTCCAGCTACTCGATGGAGTATGTCATCGTGGATAACGACAAGCGGCCCGTATCGAAAGATACTTCCGTCACCGTCATGATGAACGAGACCTTGCCGATAACTGCTTTCCCGGCGTACGAGAATGACGGCGTGACTGTACTCGACAAGTACGGCGTGATTATCAAGACGCTCCCTGCCTCGGGCACGCTCAAGTATAACGGCGCTCCCGTAGCGGCTGGAGACTTCATCAAGTTCCCCGGTAGCCTGAACTACACTCCGGCGCATGACGAGTACGGCTCGCCCTATACGACATTTGAATTTATGGTGGCGAACATCCATAACCCGGACATCAGCGATTCCGCGAGGACGATGACGATAAACGTGGTGCGGTTCCAGTACACCATCAACGAGAACGCTTCGGTCGATACGCTCGTCGGGATTATAGATGAGCTGCGCATTAGCGACATCGAGAGCTGCGCTATCGTTTCGGGCGATACGGGTGCCACCTTCAGGTTCGATACTACGCGCATATACGTCAACGGGGTTCTCGATTTCGAGACGCAGTCCTCCTACGTGTTCTTTGTGAAGTGCGCAAACAGCACGTCCGAAGATTCGACCGCGGTGGAAATCCTGATTGTCGACGAGAACGATCCGCCTTCCGTGACGGATACGGTGATGCAGGTCTCCGAAAACATGCCCGTGGGGACGACCGTCGGTACGATGCTCTACTACGACCAGGACGGCGAAAATTCCGGATTCTGCGAGAACAGCTTTAGCCTCGTGGGCGGCGATTCGAGCTTGTTCAAGATTGATGCGCGGACGGGCGTGATTACGACGCGCGAGGTGTTTGACTACGAGGCGCTCCCGGACAGCCAGAAATATTACGTGGTAAAGGTCCAGATTGCGGATACCGACGGCAACAAGAGCGTGGCCGAAGTAAAAATCAACATCGTGAACGTGATGGAGACCTCCGTGATTGTCGTGACCCACGCGGAATCGGGCAACGGCAACTATAACGAGTCGAACCCGAAGGAACCGATTAAGATAAATGACAAGACGCTCACGCTCTCGTGGACGGGCGACGCCATTCCCCAGCCGGATACGACCCTCACGGACTTGCACGAGGGCTACAACGTGGTGACGCTTACCTATTACGACAAGACGAAGGACATGCCCGCCGTGAAGGAGGTGACGATATTCGTTTGTACGAAGACTCCCGAGGTGCAGGTTTCTACGACGGTCGAAAAGATGCCCGATGCGAATATCTATACCATCGCGGAAGAACCCGCCGAGGGCGATACCGCGTTCTACGTGAACAAGAAGCAGAACGATATCTCCGTCAAGGTCAAGGAACCGGTTCTTGATTCCACGTACACGGATTCTACCTGCAAGTACACGGAACGCGAAATCATCGTTTCTGCAGTTATGTTCGAGACGCTGAACGTACCGCAGGCGACATTCAAGACGGTCGAAAAGATTGCTTCGGAAAAGCCCGTGCTGAACGATATGCCCGCTGGCAGCGTGAAGCAGGCGCCCTTCAACGACAGCCTCGTGCTCGTGAGCTACAGGGAGGCTATCGGGAACGATACCGTGACCGTCTCTTACGTGACGAACGCGAAGGGCGACGTGGTGGACGGGCAGATAAAGGTTTCGTTCACGACGAAGATTGACGGGAAGACTGTCGAGATTTCGTATGTGGCGGATGCCTTCACCGGCGCGCCCGTGGAATCGGAAACGGGTGCGGTCTATACGGTAAGCTACCGCTATACCGACAGGAACGGTGAATCGGTCACGGTGGGCTATGCGCTGGATTCCAAGGGCAAGACTATCGAGGATAAGGACGGTAACGTGGGCTACGAGGTGACCTACACGTACGAGAATGCGTTCGGCAATGTATCTAGCCAGTCCATCTATATCGTGGTCGACGTGATTCCCCCGAAGGTGGAAATCCTTTCGCCGGAAAACAACGCGATATTCTATGCCAACTACGTGGACGTGAAATGGACCGTTGACAGGAACGACGGCAACGGCCCCGTGGTGATGGACACGCTTACTGAGCAGGGGCTCGTGAAGGGTGGCAATGCGATTGTGCGCTTCTACCGCGACAAGGCGGGCAACGTGGCGAGCGATACGGTGAAGGTTATCATGAAGAACTCGAAGGACCTGGATATTTCCGTGGTCACCCCGGTGACAATCGTGACCCGCGAGAAGACCGAGGAATACTATGCCAGCAACGAACCGAAGGAAGGGCAGACCTTCGCGGTGACCATCTACAATTCGAAGGCGGACAAGGAAATCGAGACGCTCCGTGGCGGCGATTTCAAGACGGAGGAAGGGAGCGGCGATGAACCGTACCCGGGACTCGATGGGCACCTTGGCCCGACGCTCGCCATCGACACGAAGCTCTCCACGATTCGCCCCACGCTTGGCCTCGCCACGCTCGATGACCTTGTCGGGAAGGACGGCCTTGTAAACTACGACGGGATTGATTCCGAGAACGGCGACAAGCACACCGTCGAGGAATACGTGCGTGAACATTGCACTGCGAAATTCCAGGAATCCCTCGGGAGCGACATCTCGAAGGCGAGCCTGTACCACACGACGATGAAGGTGAAAATCTGGGTGTACACGACGCTCGGGAATTTTGTGGACTACTTCTCGTTCGAGCAGGATCTCGACAAGCCCGAATACACGAACGATGCGGGCGTGATGACGCTTTACTTCGAGCAGAAACCGGACAAGGACGGCTACGTGAGAACGGCGGACGGACGCCAGTACGCGACCGGCGCATACCTGTACAAGACCGATGTCTCGGTCAGGTCCGAACTGCAGTGCGATACGCCTCCCGTGGAAAGGGACAAGGAATCCAACAGGAAGGGTTACGTGCGCAAGGTGCGCGACGACCTGCTGAAGCCCTTCGGCTACAAGAGGCCGAACCGCAAGTAATTTTCTGTTGTCCGCATGCCTGGCGCTCTTTTCCGGATATTATTTTATAGATTTGGAAAGGTATGCCGAGAAGAAAGATAAACCAGACAATGCTTACGTGCATCACCATCGTCATGATGTTGGTGATGCTTTTTGGGTCTTTTGGGATAATCAAGCTCACTACTATTCTCGGCCCATCTTCGTACTTCCTCTTTATTTTGCTTTTCCTGATCGTAGCGGTTATCGGATTCCATATATGGACCCGCTACCGCTCTACCGAGACCGCGCAGCAGGTTGCCGACCTCATGAAGGAGGTAATGACCTCCCCGCTGGAAAAGTCTCTCGCGGGCGATTCGCAGTATGCCGTCGCCGTAAGGCCCGATGGCAAGATAGACCCGAAGCTCACGAAGTACATGACAAAACTTGCACCAACGGTGAATGCCATCTCGAACTTTTTCAAGGATTTCATTTACTACGACGGCGTTGCCGAAAAATTGCGCCAGCATTTTGAACAGGGTGAAGGCACGGATACCTTCCAGGAACTTTCGACCATATTCCTCTCGGATGTCAACTACCTCTCGGAAAAGCTCGGGCACGAGATGAGCCTGGACGATTACGAGTCGTGCGGATTTGTAGCCCTGCTGTTGCGCCTGCGTACGAACGCCCCTGCCACTACGGACTGGAACCGCCTTGTACTGCAGTCGTTTGTCGACAGGGAAATAGAGATGGGCCCGCTGGTCCATAACCTCGAGAAGAACCACGCGCAGTTGGAATCTACGGGAGAACTCTTCCTGTTCTCTGCAATTTTTGGCGGGTATTCGCCCGATGCGGTCCGCAAGTACATGCGCCTGATGTACGATTACTCCGCGGCGCTCGCGAACATCGATGGCACCCTCACGCCCGAAGAGGTGCAGTGGCTGCAGTACCTGGAACGCTATATCGGAAACAACCGCTCGGCGGCGCGGCGCCCGGGATTCGTGAAATGCTCCACGCGCGTAGTGAACTACAAGGATACCCCGCTGAAGGATGCCGTAAAGCGGAATTTCCGCATACAGAAAGAGGAACATGTCCCGTCCGGCGAGGCGGTGAAGCAGCTCGATTCTCTCATCGGGCTTTCGACGGTAAAGAAGGAAGTCGTCACGTTCTACAACTTTATCCGCGTGCAGAACGAACGCAAGAAGAAGGGGCTTTCCGTGCCCCCGACATCGTACCACTTCGTGTTTTCAGGAAACCCCGGTACCGGCAAGACGACGATTGCGCGCATCATGGCCGAAATTTTCAAGGACCTGGGTGTGCTCCGGAAGGGCCACCTGGTAGAGGCGACCCGTGCGGACCTGGTTGCGGGTTACATGGGGCAGACCGCCATCAAGACGAACAAGGTAATTGACGAGGCGCTGGACGGCGTATTGTTTATTGACGAGGCTTACACGCTCGCGCGCAGTGCGGAAAACGACTACGGGCAGGAGGCGATTGACACGCTCCTCAAGCGCATGGAAGATGACCGCGAAAGGCTGGTGGTGATTATCGCCGGCTATACCGAAGAAATCAAGCGCTTCGTGAATTCTAACCCGGGTCTTTCTTCGCGGTTCAACAGGTACATAGATTTCCCCGACTACACTGAAGACGAGCTTGCGCAAATTTTCAGATCGTTCCTCAACAAATACGACTACAAGATGGGCACGGCCGCGGCTGCAGCCATGAAGCGCTGCATTGCAGAAGCGGTGAGCAGGAAGGATAGCAGGTTCGGTAACGGGCGCTACGTGCGCAACCTGTTCGAGAAGGTCATCGAGAAGCAGGCGAACCGCTTGGCGGCATCGCCCGACCTGGGCAGTGTTGACGTGAGCAGCCTTACCGCGACTGACTTTGAGCAGGCCACGGCTGAAAAATAAGGTTATTCCCCGACGATGACCTTGTAGAATTCAAGGAACTGCGCGGGGGAAAGTTCCTCGGCGCGTACCGTAGTGGGGTAGTCCAAAAGCTCGATGGCTTCCTGGATTTTCTTCTTGTCGTAGGCGCGGCCGAACGAGTTCGCGAGTGTCTTCCTCTTTTGCGTGAAGGCGGCGCGTACGAACTCGAAGTAGCCCTCGGGAGCGGCAAGCGGGCATTCCTTGGGTGTAAGGAGCATCGTGGCGCTGTCTACGTTCGGGCGGGGCGTGAAGTGCTCGGGCCCGATCTTGCGCAATATCTGCGTGTCGGCGAACGCGGACACGAGTACGGAGAGGCTCCCGTAGTTACTGCTGCAAGGTGCTGCGCAGATGCGTTCGGCGACTTCCAGCTGGACCATTCCCATGAATCCCTTCGTGAGGTGCAGGCGAGGCATGAGCCCCGCGATAATCGCTGTGGACACGTTGTAGGGCAGGTTACCGGTAACCCACGGCTTTTCGTGCGCGTCGAGGAACGCCTGCAGGTCGAACTTGAGGAAGTCGCAGTTTACGATATGGAAGTTCTCGCGGCCCTGGAATTTCTGTTGCAGAAATTCCACGCACTGCTCGTCGATTTCGACGGCAGTGAGTTGCACGGCGCGGTCGAGCAGGTGTTCCGTGAGGGCGCCGTGCCCAGGGCCGATCTCGAGCACTGCCTCTCCGGCATTTGCAGGCAGGTCGCCCGCAATCATCTGTGCGGTAGGTACATCCAGAAAGTTCTGGCCAAACTTGCGGCGGCGTGCTCTGTCCATGCAGGGAAAGATAGAAAATTTCGTATTTTTACCCGCAGTTGCTTATGACCACCAGAACTGAAAAGAGAACGAACCGCGCGCATCTTGCTGCCGGCAAGAAGCCGACTGCTGGCAAAAACGTGCGGGCCGGCAAACCGCCCGCCGGCAAAAACGTGCGCGCCCGCGTGACGCACGAGTTCCCCGCGGTTTACGACCGGGATTCGCGCGTGCTCCTGCTGGGCTCGATTCCTTCGCCCAAGTCGCGGGAAGTGGGCTTCTACTACGGGCATCCGCAGAACCGTTTCTGGAAGGTGCTCGCTGCAGTCCTCGGCGAAAAAATTCCCGAGACCATCCCGCAAAAGAAGGCCATGCTCAAGAGGCACCACATCGCCCTCTGGGACGTGCTCGAAAGCTGTACCATCGTGGGGGCGAGCGACACGAGCATCGAGGATGCCGTCCCGAACAAGATAGCCGTGCTGGTGGCAAGGTCGAAGGTGACCCGCATATTCTGTACGGGCGCCACTGCGCACAAACTATACCAGAGGTACTGTGCCGCCGATGTAGGCATCGATGCGGTTAAACTCCCCTCCACGTCGCCCGCGAACTGCGCCATATCGCTCGAAAGGCTCGTGGATGCCTACCGCGATATACTCGTTTAGGCCCGTTTATCGTAAAATTTTGCAGTTTTTCGCTTTTCCGTCAAAGATTTTTTCAAAATAATCTATATTGTTTTCGTATGTCAGCAAAAGTTACTAGCAGCGACAAGATTGAAGATCTGTTCCCGGAAACCCCCGTCCGGAAAATCATTACCCCTGTTGAACGCCTGATGAAGGTGGAAACGACGGGCGGCATCGTGCTCATTATCATGACGCTTGCCGCTCTTGTCTGGGCGAACCTAAGCCCGGAATCGTACCACCACTTTTGGCATATGCCGTTCTCCATGACGATTGGCGGCTGGACTGGCGCTGGCGACCTGCACTGGTTTATCAACGATGCCCTGATGACGATATTCTTCTTCAATATCGGTCTCGAGGTCAAGGGCGAAATGACATACGGCGAACTGCACGACCCGAAGGCGGCGAGCCTGCCGATTATCGCGGCTGCGGGCGGTATGCTTTTCCCTGCACTTATTTACTTGCTCCTTTGCCCGCATGGCGAACATAGCGCCGCCCACGGATGGGGCGTGCCGACTGCTACCGATATCGCCTTCGTGGTGGGCTGCATGGCCATTCTCGGGAAGAAGGTGCCGCATGCCCTGCGCGTGATGATTTTGACCCTCGCCATTGCCGACGATATCGGCGCTATCCTCGTGATTGCGATTGGCTACCCGAGCGGCGACGGCATCAACTTTGTGGCCCTTGGGACAGGCTTTGCACTGCTGGTGCTTATCAACGTGCTGTTCCGCATTGGCGTGCGTAACCTGCTGCTGCACGGCGTGATTGGCGTTGCGGTGTGGGCGTTCTTTGTGAAGAGCGGCGTGCACCCGACCATCGCGGGCGTGCTGCTTGGCCTCTCGGTACCGGCGAAGCCCGTGCTCGCGAAGGGCAGGCTTGCCCACTTTGCGGGTAGCCTGGGCGGCGCACTTTCGGGCGAGGCGAAGGACAGGAACGAACAGTACGAGGTGTTCCAGCAGCTCAAGCGCGGTGCGCGCGAGAGTATCTCGATGCAGGAACGTTTCTTCAAGCCGCTGGTGCCTTGGGTGAACTTCTTCATTATGCCGCTGTTCGCGCTCAGCAATGCGGGTGTCGAAATCAAGCTCGGCGGCGTCGAGATTCCGGTGATGGGTGCCGTGGCAATCGCCCTCATTCTGGGCAAGCCTATCGGCATATTCCTGTTCAGTTTGCTCTCGGTCAAGATCGGCATTTCCAAGAAGCCGAGCTACCCCTGGAAGGTCCTTTGGGGTGGCGGCATGCTTGCGGGTATCGGGTTTACGATGGCGTTGTTTGTCGCGGGCCTTGCCTTCGACGTGGGCGACCGCCAGGACTCCGCGAAACTCGGCATATTGCTCGGAAGCTTCTGTGCTGCAATCCTCGGTACGATATACATGAACATCGTTTCGAAGCCGCAT
>JAEEGF010209438.1_pt1 | contig 12153 bp, 1 predicted proteins | sample 9134171 | NCBI WGS metagenome assembly JAEEGF01 (sample SAMN16246542, study PRJNA631951) | gut metagenome | biome: gut microbiome; feature: rumen; material: AP-attached | host: Bos | place: Iran: Karaj | collected 2018-10 | reverse complement strand
ATGCCTATGGCGGAGGGCTCGGCGATATCAACAATACCTACGAGGGAGCAGGTGGAAGTGGTGATGTCTATGGCACGACTTACATCGCCCTGCTCGGTGGTAGAGTCAACAAGGATATCTACGCCGCTGGTACGGTGGGTGCTGTTTATAACTATTTCGGAGCGGCGGGCTTCACAGCCAGTGCCAATGCCTACATCGAAGGCGGCACGGCCCGTAACGTCTATGGTGGTGGCTGGCGAGGCAGTGTTGGATATCACGCTGGGGCCATCAGCGAACCAACGACTAATGATATTCCTGGAGAGACGCATGTGGTCATTGGCAAAATCAATGGAACCAGCTTTATTGACGGCCTCCCCGCCATTGAGCGTAATGCCTATGGTGGTGGCGAGGGTGGTGCTGTCTATGGCACAGCCAATATTACGCTGAATAATGGTTTTATCGGCTATCGGCGTTTTAATGCTGAACCAACTACAGATACAGACCTTACTTATATTAAGAAAGGCTCTGATTACTATCAAGAGAAACTGCACGATGAGACCTGGAAGGGCGACGGCACGAACCGTCTTTATGATAGTGGCAGCATCTTTGGCGGTGGTTACATCGACAATAGTAGTGTGGACATTACGAACGTGAAGATGTACGATGGTCATGTGCGCAATGCGCTTTTCGGTGGAGGTGAGATTGCGGCAATTGGTCGCGGTGTCATTACTGCCAGCGGTACCGATAACTCTGTACGTTCATTACAGGGCATCTATAAGGCAGGCAAGACTAATGTTGAACTCCTGGGTGGTCATGTACACCGTAATGTCTTTGGTGGTGGTCGAGGCTATAACAACTTAGGAGAAGGCGGTACGTTGTACTCCGATGGTTTCGTATTCGGACAGACTGAGGTCCATATTTTTGGTGGAGAGGTCGGCACGGCCGAAGGCGTGGAGTTAGGCCAAGGCAATGTCTTCGGTGGTGGCGATATTGGTTATGTCTATAGTGCTTACGAGAATGAATCCCATGTTCTTTGCTTTGGTAAGAAGAGCGGAGATCGTTACGATAATGGTGGCGAGGGCTATTATTATGAATACGAAAATGATAGTTTTGTTACCGATCCTGAAACGAGTGAGAAAATCCCTACCGAGGACTGTAAAGTGCTCGTGGAACCGCATTGTAGGGTGACTGCAAGCAATGGCGGAACTGCTGAGAGTCCAACGGCTGCTGTAACCATCAATGGACATGAGTACTTTAATGGCGATTATGTGACGACAGAAGACTTGAACCACTTAGGCAATAAGAACGATACCAACTGGGGGAATTTGGATCCAATGGGCATCATTATTCATAACGCCGTATTTGCTGGTGGTAACACGTCAGCTGGATCTGCTGCGGTTTATGCCAATGCCACTTCCGTCTTTGGTAATGCCACGGCTTCTATCCACGATGTTTACCACCGTGACCTCATCACCTTGGGTACGGGCAATGTAGGTGGCCTATATGGTGATGGCAACCTGACCTTTGTCGATGGCTACCGTGGTCTGAACATTACTAACTACGGTACAGACTATTATACGATTTCTCCTGAGATATCGATTACCGACTACCATACACTCCCTGCTCGTGAAGCCGCCTATTATGAGTTAAGGTATAAATGTATTCAGGATTGTACAGATAAAGAAGGAACTCATTATTATAAGGAAAGTGAGGAACATCCCAAGGCTTCTACCCTTTCTGCTGACGATATCCTGACCCTGTTTGACACCGTTGAAGGGATGATTGTGAAAAACGCTAAAAATGAAGACATTCCAAATCCTTCTTATTGGCAGGAGAATGGTGTATGTTCTATCTATGCAGGTCGTCTGATGAACACCATCCAGCGTGCTGACTTCTGTGGCGTGTTTGGTAGCCGTATGGTGATGAAGGGTGCACAGGACCGTGTGCCTGAAATCGTTGACTATACCAACTATACAATTAACCGTGTGCGCGAGGTGTCGCTGAATAAACAGCGCTCAGTCATATCTGATGACTTAACGTTAAAGTCGGGAGCAACTCAGGCAACTAACCCTGACGACCAGAACCCCGATGATTTCGTAGACAAGAACAAGGCTATCCATGGCAATTATTTTGGCATATATAATATCGTGAACTTCCTTGGTGGATTGAGCAGCGATGAACGATTTGATGACAAACGAAGAACTGACAGTCAAAAGCCCGAACATACTACAACAGGAAATGAAACTTATCTGAAATGGAAAGAAGATAACATCAACAATCAGAAACGTAATAATGGCAGCAGTCTTAATAAGGTGGCCCTGGCTTCGGGCGTCTATCTGGAGTTAACTACAGAAAAGAGTACGGGTAATGAACTGAAAGAGAAAGACTGGGGTTATATCACGGGTATCATCGAGCTCGACCTGATTAATGTGCAGACTGGCGTCGGTGGAGGATTCGTCTATGCTAAGAATGAACATAGAACATGGACTTATAGTAAGAAAAAACATGCTACCTTAACAGCCCTGAATGATGGTGCCGTTACTCAAAAGGACTACACTTATAGTTCAACTTATGTAGAGTGGGAGACTTCTGGTAACTTCGTACATAGTTCGCAGACCATCATTGATGACTGCTATAACATCAGTGGCAAGTATCAGGGCACAGATGCTGTTCCTGCGCACTACTGGTATATCAAGGGACAAGTCTATGTCTACGAACAGGAAATCTCTGCCTATACTGGTGCGCCTAATGCCTATAGCGAGACAGTGGATATTCCGCTGACGATCACAGCCGCTTCGCATGGCACCATGAAACTGTTGGATGTAAAGCCCAACTATTATGCCTATTATTCTGCCCCAGGTGTGAAGCTTGAAAGTGGCAAGAAGATTGTCATCAATGAAGTGGAATACCATCTGAATGATCCTATCAGCTATTGGGATTATCAGTTATTGACAAGCGCTGAGAAAAATCTGTTTGTTCCAGAAACCTATGTCTGCATAACGGATTGCAAGATAGGCTCCAATACCTATCGTGCTGGTGATGTTTTCCTGCCTACAGACTACACGACTTTAGAATCCTCCGCTTCGACACAGACCATCGACAATCAATCTGTAAAAGCTGTAGAACAGATAGTTGACGAGGAAAATAATGTTATGAAATGGGTTCCCTTCACCTACGCGTTCCGTACATCCAATAACCTGAGCCACGAGAATGGCTATATCCTGACTTATAGGGTTAATAATCCCTTGGAGTGGAATACCTGGTATACCAAGGCTGATAGCCAAACTCACGAGAAGCAGAGAACAGCGGCTGAAGGCTTCGAAGACGGACCAACCTATTATCTCTCCAGTGGACAAGCACAGGTTCTGGGACAGCGTGATTATAAAGTAGGCAATCTGATTTCTAAGAATATTGAAGATACCTATCAATCGATTAAGACAAATCATTCAACAGCCGTTCCGTCTGGACAGGCTACGTTTGTAGAAGCCTATCTGGTGACTAAGGAAGCAACACTTGGTAATACGCATTTGAATCCAGGATCAGCCGTTTCGGCCACAGATGCAGCAAATCTGACTGGTTCTGTCGAAAAAGCCTATATTTGTACCAGTACTATTGAGCTCAGTAAGACAGAGTTCATTTATCTGAATACCAAGATGACGGAATCAGAGAAGACAGCTTATTATAACCGATTCAAGGATGGAACTGCGGCTGAGAGGCAAATAGCCAAAGATATTAACGAACTGATTGTTCCTGCCTATTATTGTACTACTGAAGGTCTTTACGGAGGTAATTACTATGAGGCAGGTAAGAACTATCGTGGACTGGAAGCCTGGTGCTCGATGTCAGAAACAGACCGCAGCAAGTTTGCATTCAACTACGATGCCTTAGATCTGTTCATTAATGCCGATTACAGTGGTAGTGAGGGCGAAAAGTATAAATATGATGGTGCTGGTTTTACTACGGCAGAACAGGCGAATACAAATCAAGCAGGTTACTCATTGCCACAGCCACTGGACTATACTGCGACGTATCATGGCACTGAAACGGCGACTTACAATACCGTAACACTACAGAATAATAAGGAATACACGCGTGCTGAATACGAGAAATTGCCTAACGAACAGCGTCATTATGCAGCTGTAAATATCCAGGGAGCTGGTAAGTATTATGTCGTTAACAAACCTCTGTTGGCAGGCAGCACGCCTTATGCGGTGGGCACCACTGTGACGAAGGATGTATATGATCGTTATCAAAACTATGTAACCGAACTTAACGTACCTGATACTTATCAAAATAGTAAGATCTATTTCTGCCGTGAAAGTTATAAGGTAGGACATAACGGATCTGGTGTGGAAGTATCTGCAGCACCGAACGTAACTGGTGGTGAAACTGGCACATATACAACATCTACGGATCCTGTTCCCGTAGGTTTGGTTATTACACAATCAGATTACAACAAATTGGTTGCTAAAAACAAGCAGGTGAATTTCTCCATTCATGGTATATCACCAACTGAGACCAGTTCACTCTACGTGAGCCGTAACTCAGACATCTTCGACCTCTCGGCAGATAAGATCATCACCGTCATCTATCAGTACGACTATGAAGAGGTTGATGCTACGGGTAATGTCACACCTATCAGTGAGCGCCATGTGGTGAACATCCGCATCAAGTTCAAGAGCGGTGTGCCAAGCGTTGAGGATATCAGGGCACCGCAGATTGTGATTCCTGGCGACAAGGTGGCTCTGCGTGAGCCTGCTGTAACTCCAGGAGCCTACGAGGTAACAGGTGGTGGATGGAAATTGTTTGAAAAGATTAGTGATGCTGAGAGTCATACCAATGGAGTTGACTATAACCCACAAACAGATCAGCTCTATTGGTATCAGAATGGTTACTACGTGGCTTATTATGCCAAGACCTACCTTGGCGAGACTTATTCGAACCACGTACCAGTGAGCGTGGCTAACTACCATGACCTGAAGAAGGTGATGGAAGATCCGACTCACTATCATATCGACAAGCCTGTGACGCGTGATCACAAGATCTACATCAATGACTACAGCAGAAGTTCGCAGAATGGTCTTGACTTGTTAAAGGGACTAGTTGACCTCACGTATGGTCGAGGTACTGATACTTACGGCGCGTTTGAGTCGCCTGCCAATATAGCAGGTGCCCAGAACCTGGACCTCATCATGCGCACGAACATTAATCATCCTGCATCATGGACATCAATAGCAAGCAATAGTGGTGAGTGCTTCAGTGGTACACTTCATGGTGACGGCTACTATATCGAAGGAGAAAACCTTGACCACTCTCTCTTTGGTAATCTTTGTGGCGATGTCTATAACCTTGGTGTCATGGGCTCATTCACGGAAGCAGGAATAGCAAATACAGGTACAGGTTATGTAGAGAACTGTTGGGTGAAGAGTAGTGCCACCAGTGGATTCCCTGAGGGAACCCGTGCTGTATTCGGGAACCCATCAGCAGCAGCTAACACCAAGCAAATCGTTAACTGCTACTATCCAGAGACCAACGGCTACAAGGTAACTACTGATGATGGTGGTCATGGCTTGGCTACCCCAATGTCACTTGACGCTTTCCATGATGGAATGGTGGCCTATAACCTGAATGGCTTCTATCTCTATAAACGCTATTGCGATCAGAAGGTAACATCAGGCCTTTCATATCAGTATTATACCGTCAATAATAACACGCTGTCTGCACCATTAACGAAGTATTATGCCGATAATATGGTTGCTGGCCAAATTGCTTATTGTTCTTCAGGTCATGACAGTGGCAAGTATGTCGAGGATCGTTTTGCATATGGCGACTTCCAATATGCCAATGGTGAGATTCCTTCTTCTGAGAATGAGCGTGCCTATGTTGATACGGACGGTAAGACCTCTTATTATCCCATCTGGCCTGACGACTACCTCTTCTTTGGTCAGATGCTGACATACGGATGGGATGTGTCGAGACCTCATGAGGAAGTGCCCTCGCATTTATACAAGTCGGGATACCGTTTGGTAAATTCAGATTTGAACAACCGTGTCTATCGTGCACCAGCTTATTTTGGCAATGCGACGATGAGCGTGGCTTACTTCAACCCCAACTTCAACCTCGTGGCTTACTCAAAACCCCAGAATTCTGAGGATACCAACCTGCATCCCGCATATCCTGGAATGACGGCCATCGACTTCTATGGTCATAATGATGGGGATTATGCATTAGGGCAGAATGCTAGCGGATTCTATCCGCCACTGCTCGACGATGGAGGCCTGCAGAGTATCATCAACCGCGACCAGACTCACAACCTCCTGGTATATGCACCAACATCTACAGCTAACAAAAAAACGTACGACGTGCTGAAAGGCTATTTCACGGAACATCCATTCAGCGAATATTTCAACACAAGCGATGTTTATAAGCGTGTAACCGTGGCTCCTACCTCGACCATCTTCGGACATCTGGTGGTAAGGGGGGAGAGTGGTTTCACTACATCTAATGACCACTTGCTCGTGGATAAGCAGGACTTCAATTGTCCGATTCCGTATACCATGGGTACAGGTTTCAGAATGTGGTATCAACGGGAGCCAGACAATTATGTTACCATCACGAATAATGATAAGACCATCGGTTGGGAGGGCCTCTGTCTGCCGTTTGCTGCCGAGTTGGTTTCTACTCAGGACAAGGGTGAGATCACGCACTTCTATGGTGACAATGAGCTTGAGAATAAGCCTGGTAGCAAGACTGGTCATGAGTACTGGCTGCGTGAATATAATGGTGGTAGCGTATCAGGTAATGAGTTCGTGGGTAAGTTCAATGCGATTGCTGCGGGCAGCAATACCAAGAACTATACAAATACCTATCTCTGGGATACCTATTATAGTAAGGACAGTTCGAAGGATAAGAATGAGGATATCTATCAGCAAGGTTATTACAGTACCTCTCACGATTACGCCAGCTATCCTTACAATGCTGTGGGTACGCCTTATCTCGTTGGATTCCCAGGAGCATCTTATTATGAGTTCGACCTGAGTGGTAATTGGACACCCCAGAATCGTTATCAGAATGTGACGATTGCAAATCCTGGCAGACAGACCATCAGCTTCGTATCAGGTACAGGAATCTCTATCGGAGAGAGCGATTCTGAAATTAAAGAAGCTCTTAAAGATAATAAGCAGACAAAGGATGGATATACATACGTACCAAATTATAAGAATAAGAAACTGGAAACAGAAAATACAGCCTTCGTGCTGGCAAGTGACGGTGGCAGTTATGTAAAGAATGCTGAGAATGCTGTCGTCAGTGCTTTCAGACCTTATATTGTTGAAGGCAGTTTTAATGGAACTCGTGGTACAGAACTTAAAGATAAGATTGAGCGCGTGGTATTCGATAACGATTCTCCGCAGATCTTGCTGCCTAAGGACGATCGCTCGAAGAATCTGAATGACGGTACGATGGACATTTATGCGAAGAGAAATAAGGTTGTCGTTGAGTCGAATCTGCGCTATGTGACGGATGTCCGTATCGTGAACGTGGCTGGTATGACGCTGAGTTCATTCTCTATCGAACCAGGCGAGACCATTGAGACCCGCGTCGAGAGTGCAGGCGTCTACATCGTCTATGCCGATAACGGCAAGTATGTGAAGAAAGTCATTGTGAAATAATAATAATTAAAAATATAAGCATTATGAAAAAGGTAATGAAAAGAATCTGGACCCTTGGTCTGTTGCTGATGATCAGCGTGGTGGCTTCGGCACAGGAGCCCCCAGTCAAGGTGGATTTGAATGAGTCCTACACGGGCGGTACTGTTGTGGTGTCTGGTTATGACACCTCTGCAGGCGACGGTAGTGTCGTCGTGACTATTACGGTATCTCCAGCAGAAGGCTACAAGATTGCCAAAAGTGACATTCTGGTAGTTTCGACCGTCCCAGCATCAGGAACGCGTGAAGGATCACCGTCCATTGCAGACAACTTGCAGTTGAATGGTAATGATCCTGAGAACCTCTCCGACAAGCGTGACTATACCTTCACAGTGCCGTCAGGTCTGGGCGCTTGGGTGAAAGAGGCGAACTTCAGTGAAGTAGGGGAGCAGCCCCAACCAGGACCACAGCCTCAGCCTCAGGAACCCACCACCAATATCAGTGCGGAGGGCTCGGATCTGAAATGGGACTATGCGGAAGATACTGGTACATTGGTGATTACTGGCACGGGCAGCACGATGAACTTCGGAGGGGAGGGGAGTGATCCTCTGGCCTCCATCAGAACTCAGATTACGAGCGTTGTTATCGAAAAAGGTGTGACTGGTCTCGGAGCCAATCTCTTTGCAGGCTGCACCAGTCTGACAAGCATCACGATCGACAATGCTGAGACGGTATTGGCACTGGGTGCTGGAGCTATTCCTGAAGGTGTGACCGTCACCGTTCCTGCCAGAATGCTCGACGAATATAATGATATTGACGGTTGGAAATCCCTGAGTATGGTTGCCAGTGGAAATGTAGTAGGGATGACTGGAATTAAGTTCAGTGCTAACAACCAATACGACACATATGTCAGTAACCAGAGCATTCAGGTACCATCGGTATTGACTGCAATCATCATTACGGGTATCAGCAGCAATGGACTGGATCTCAAAGAAGTGGACGTTATTCCAGCAGGTGTTCCTGTACTGGTTTACAATAAAAGGAACTTAGATAAGAGTGACTATTGTACGTCAGCTATAGATGATGCCACGAAAGGCGGCGTTTCCAGTCTGCTGACGGTGGCCAAGGAAGATACGCCCGTTGCACTCGGTGATGCCTATATCCTGCACAACGACGTGTTCTACTATTCTCAGGCAGGCACCATCCCTCAGGGTCATATCTATCTGCCGAACAAGCCGAATTCTCCTGATGTGAGAACCCGTGGATCCTACAGCCTGAACGGTGATGGCACCACGGCAATCAACCCCTTATATATAAATAAGGTGGAATCCCAGTCATCCTGGTACACTCTCGATGGCCGCCAACTCCCCACCACGCCAACTAAGAAGGGTATCTATATCAAGGATGGGAAAAAGGTAATAATTAAATAAATATAGAGCTTGTTCATGCTAGGCAAGGTGTAGCCAAGGTGTAGGCATACTCTAAGCATACTCATGACTATGGCTAGAGTATGGCTAGAGTATGGCTAGAGTAAGCTTAGAGTATGGCTAGAGTATGCCTAGAGTATAGGTAGAATCAAAATAAAGACGAAAAAAGATTGATGAAACGAGATATGAGTAGGATACTGGCAAGGATATTCACTGTGGCTCTGTTGACGATGGTCAGCATGGGCGCATGGGCTCAGATTGATGTACAGATTGCGAATGATGGTAAGTTTGATGGCGGAACCATTAAATATGTAGACCAGACCAAACCCGATGAGAAAGGTTTTGTGACTGTCACCATCACTGTAACCCCCAACAAGGAAAAGGGTTATACCATCAAGAAAGGCGATATCTCTGTCTATTCAACACTATCTCCTTCAGGTCCAAGTGCAGGTACCCGTGCCCTAGAAATCGCGGATAATCTTACTCTTTATTTTAAAGGTTCTGCCGATGCCGACACAGATGACCTTTCAGCAGAGCGCGAATACACCTTCAAAGTCCCCTCAGGCTTCGGCGCCTGGGTGAAAGAGGCGAACTTCCAACCTAAGAAAAGAGATGATGGAGCGAAGGGTACTCTTGCAGGCGACGGCTATTACTATATTATAAATAAAGGAAAACCAGCAGATAAAGTCTGGTATTTGAAACCCGCAACTAAAGAATATGACGAGGGGAAGCCTTACCTGACAACGAATACGACAGGGCAAGTCTCTGGGTCGTTGTGGATTATCAAATCGAATGGCAACTACCACCATATCATACATGCTGAGGACATGAAGTATGTGACGACCAACGACGCTCAGTGGTTGAAAGACGGGAACAACGATGCAACTCATCGTGCAAGGATGCACTTGGAGTCTATAATCACACCAAGTGATAACAATAATTTTGTGTTTGTCCCAAATGGCACACTATACAATATCATGCATAAAACGTTGGATGTAAATGGTAATAAATGGTGGAATCCTGCAAATGATAATAATACTCGGGATGACGGTGGAGATAAAGGTTGGCAATATCTTATTGGTCTTTATAATGGAAATACTGGTGGATCCTTATGGGAACTTACTTTTGTTAAGAAGTGCGTTACACCTGAAATCAGTGTGTCTGCCGATGGCGTGGTGACTATCACCACCGTTACGCCTGGAGCCACTATCTATTATACCACTGATGGCAATACAGAACCATCGGCTTCAGCAATTCAATATTCTGGCGATGACGGAACAGGTCCTTTTACCATCACAGAAACAACAACTGTGAAAGCCATAGCTGTAAAGAGTGACTTTACAGAATCTGACGTGGCCGAAGCAACATTAAATAAAACACCAACTCCTATTATCACTTTGACAGAAGATGGAAAAGTTCAACTTACCTGTGAGACTGAAGGTTCTAGGATCTATTATGAGATTGGAAATACTGCAGAAAGTGTAAATACTCCGACTACAACAAACAGTATGCTTTATTCCGGTCTCATAGAAAATGCAGCTGGCAAATATATCAAGGCTATTGCCGTGAAAGAAGGTTGGATCAACTCTGCTGTGGCCGAAAGCGGACAGATTGTGTTCTCCTGTGCCAAACCGATTATCAGGAAGGCTTCAGCCACGACTTTCACTATATCATGTAGTTATCCTACAAGCGGAGTGTCTATCTATTATACTAGGGGGGACAATCCTGTAGATCCAACCACATCGAGTACTCCTTATAATGGAGATGTTACTTTTGATATCAATGATCTTCCATTTACCATCAAAGCCATTGCTGTAGCTGCTGGTTATAACGATTCACAAATAGCGACTTTGGAGATTACGGAGAGTCTAACACTTGATGATGATGGTTATCATATCATAGCATCAAATGATGATTTCAAGAAGTTTATCACAATGGCCGATGGTGTTGATTCTGATAAGAACTATAAAATTACTGTTAATATAAATGCTTCTGGAACTGATGCTATCACCACTCCTTTTACCGGCGAACTGATGGGAGTGGCCAAAGCCGATGGTACATTCCCTGTTATCAGTAATCTGGATCATCCTATTTTTAATACCGTCAATGGTGGCGTGGTAAAGAACGTCATGCTAAATAACGTCCACATCAGTAGTACTGGAAATGTGGGTGCTATTGCAGGAGAGGCAAGCGGATATACCCGTATCTACAACTGTGGTATCCTGCCAAGCAATAACAAGTTTGAAAACGAAAGCTCTTATGTATCAAGTTCTGGTGGCTATTGCGGTGGTTTAGTCGGTTGGTTGAAAGACGACTCTCGTGTCATCAACTGCTTCAGCTATGCTAACATCACTGGTGGTACGACGGTAGCCGGTATTGTGGGATATAATGATTTCGCATCAACCGCAGAAGAATCTGATGGGAAATATGCTAAGCTTAAAACAGCTATAGTAAACTGTATGTTCTATGGTAATATTACAGGAGGAACAACCCGATATCCCGTCTATGGAGGTGAAAAGATTCTGAATAACACTGAAACAGGTATCAACAACTACGACTTCTATCGAGCAGAGGCAAACTTAGGTTTGGCAGATAATGATCACTACAACTGTTCATGGCCAGCAAAAGAGGAGTATCTGACTAAATATGAATACTATCGCTACCTGCTGAACAGTAACCGCGAACTTTGTGGTTGGTGGGTAGGTGCTCCTTCTGCTCCGAGTGGAATGCTCATAGCTGAAGTTCAGGCTGTGCCAAAAGATGCCTCACTGATGGCAAAATGGGTGCTTGACCCAAGCATAGCACCATATCCTATATTGAAGGCTCCCGGAAAGTATTACTCAGCGATTAATCAGGACCCCGACAATCGTATTAATCCCGTTAGCAAGACTTGGGAAAGTCGCCAGATTTCTGAAAATACTATTACGACGAAAGCTGCGCCCGACACTGAGGGACAGAAATTAGGAAGTATCACCGTCAATATCAATAAAGGAGGAGGACTTAGTGGTTCTGATAGCAAAAACATTCCTATCACTGCGATGGATATTGAAAATAACGACTTCTGCTATGGTAAAATACAGTTGCCTTATTACAACAGTATT
>JAEEGF012077989.1_pt1 | contig 12154 bp, 9 predicted proteins | sample 9134171 | NCBI WGS metagenome assembly JAEEGF01 (sample SAMN16246542, study PRJNA631951) | gut metagenome | biome: gut microbiome; feature: rumen; material: AP-attached | host: Bos | place: Iran: Karaj | collected 2018-10 | reverse complement strand
CGATCATCTGATAAAGACAGCTGCAACTTATACTTCTGACATCAAATGGAGGGACTATGCTGGGGGCGGGAAGGTTGTTAACACTCTTTAGTCCTTTTATCACCACACAGAATAAATTCCTTACAAATAAAGATGGAAATTTCGCGTGGAGACCATTGCAGATATTAAATCCAGCAATATACATTTGTTTAGTAAAAAGGATTACTGAAAGTGAGAATTGGAAACTCATTCAAGAAAAATTTGATTCTTTTCGACAGAATGCCCGAATTAAATGTTATAGCCTACCAATTGTTTCTGCGGAAGGCAATACGCAGTTAAAAGATGACACTGCAACCAACATCTTTAATTGGTGGGAGGAGATAGAACAGCAATCTATAGAACTTGCATTAAAATACAATAGTGTTTTGATAACTGATATTACTGATTGTTATGGCTCTATATATACACATTCCATTGGATGGGCATTACATGGAAAAAGAGATGCAAGAATACACCGTAATGTAAATCCGCCAACTTTAATAGGGTGTATTATTGATAACATTATACTGGCAATGTCGTATAGACAGACTAATGGAATACCACAAGGCAGTGTATTGATGGACTTTATAGCGGAAATTGTGCTAGGATATGCAGATTTTGAGCTATCACAAAAATTGGATGCACTTAACAATGAATATGGTAATAATGGGATAGATTATCAAATACTTCGTTATCGCGATGATTATAGAATTTTTGCTAACACACAGGAAGATGCTGTAAAAATTGCAAAGATATTATCTGAAGTGCTATCAGACTTGAATTTAAAACTAAACACTCAAAAGACATTTGTTTCCAGCCATATCATACGAGATGTTATAAAAGCAGACAAATTGTATTGGAACGAGACAAAGCATGACGAAAAGACGTTGCAAAATCAATTACTTCTAATCCATAGCTTAGCCGATAAGTTCCCTAATTCTGGCAGCCTTGTAACTGCACTAAGTGATTTCCTTGACAAATTGTACCCATTGAGTGTTTTGAAAGAAAATTCCACCAAGGCTTTGATAAGTATTTTGGTGGATATTGCTTATAATAATCCAAGGACGTATTCCTATGTGATTGTTTGTATTGGAAAGATACTTTCTTTAGATACAGATAGAGGTAAAGTAAATGATATTTATTCTTTGATAAGTAATAAGTTTGAGCACAAACCGAATATCGGTTATTGGAAAGTTTGGTTTCAACGGTTAACAATAAAAGAAAATCGTGAAAAGGAGATGAACTCTGAAGAGAAATTATGCCAAATTGCAGCGGGTAACATAGATATTCGGCTATGGAATAATAGTTGGTTGAAAGATGAGTATCAGCAAATCTTTCGTAATTGCAGTATCTTCAATCAGAAATTATTCGATGAAACAACAATTGTTCCCGAAAAAGATGAAGCACAACTTTTTGCATACTAACTAAATTTTGCGGAATATGATAGGAAATATTGACATACTGGTAAAGGAACTCTGTAAGCTGCCCAAGGAAATTGGCTGGGTTGAGTTCAAGCATAACAATTGCGAGCCAAATATGGTTGGCGAGGACATTAGTGCCCTTGCCAATACCGCTACATTGAACGACCGCGATAATGCCTATATGATATGGGGAGTAGATGATACGACTCATGAGATAATTGGTACAAAGGTGCGGTTGCAGATGGAGAAGAAAGGCGAGCAGGAGTTAGAGAATTGGCTTCGCTATATGCTCTCCAAGAATGCGGATTTTGAATACTATGATGCTGAGATAGATGGCAAGCACGTAGAGCTGATTCGAATCCACAAGGCTCTAAATGAGCCAGTAAGCTTCCAGAAGGTTGACTACATACGGAGTGGTAGCTACACAAAGAAGCTGCATGAGTTCCCTGTATTCCGGGCTCAGCTATGGGACAAACTGCGCCATGCCCAGTTTGAGGATGTATGCGTCAAGACTGACCAAAGATATGAGGACATCATCAAACTGCTTCAGGTGGATGCGTACTTTACGTTGCTGAAGATATCCCAGCCAGCAGAAAAGGAAGCAGTTGTGCATTATCTGAACGAGGATGGCATCATCCAGAAGCAGGATAATGGTCTATATTCGATAACGAACTTGGGGGCATTGTTGTTTGCAAAGGATCTAAATGAGTTTGCCCGTTTAGGCCGGAAAGCTATGCGTGTAGTGCAGTATAAGGGTATCAACCGACTGTTGATTCAAAAAGAGGAGCCTTTTAATCAAGGCTATGCTATTTGCTTTGAGAGTATCGTACGCTACGTGAATGCCTTGCTGCCAAGCAATGAGGATGTTAATGCAGTTCAATTGTCAACAACAAGCAAGTTCCCTCTGCCTTCTGTAAGAGAAACCATTGCAAATAGCCTCATTCATCAGGACCTATATATTACTGGGGCAGCTCCTGTAGTGGAGATATTTGACAATCGTATCGAAGTGACGAATCCCGGCACTCCATTGGTTGATATACTTCGCATTATCGACAATCCTCCAAAATCAAGAAATGAGAAACTGGCATCACTTATGCGTCGATTGAAGATGTGTGAGGAACTTGGCCGTGGCTGGGATAGAATGGTGATGGCTTGTGAAGCTCAATTCCTCCCAGCTCCTCGCATCGAGGTTTTCCAAGATAGCACAAAGGTCACTCTCTTCTCAGAGATGGAGTTTAGCAACATTCCGATGGAGGATAAACTCTGGTCATGCTATCTTCATGCCTGCCTAATGTATATACAAGGTGATGCCTTGACAAACAAGTCGCTGAGAGATAGGTTCAATGTGAGTGAAACATCCGCTGGAAGTATATCAAGGTTGATAAAGGAGGCAGTATCTCAGGGAAGGATTAAAGCACTTGATCCTGATACGGCGAAACGATATATGAGGTATATACCTATATGGGCTTAGTTTAATTTGCCGGTAATTTGCCGGTAACTTGCTGAGACGTGAAAAAAAACGGAACTGCATTTCGCTAACACACTGATAATCAGTAATAAGTGTAAACAAGTTTAATTTGCCGGTAATTTGCTGGTAATTTGCTAAAGAAGAAAAATAGACATAGATATGTTATTCGGAAAAAAGATTAGAGAACTAAGAGATGAGAATGGTGTACTGCAACGCCAGTTGGCTGCACTATTGGAGATAGACACCCCGATGTTCAGCAAGATTGAACGTGGCGACAGGCGTGCTAAACGTGAACAAGTTACTAAACTTGCTGAGTACTTCCATCAGGACGAGAACGAAATGCTTACCTTATGGCTGGCTGACAAAGTACTTGATGCGGTAGATGGCGAGCAAGAACTCAGTTCGCAAGCCATTGAAGTTGCCCAAGAACAAATCAAAGAACTGTAAAAGTATGGAGATTGACATTTTTCCTATACCACATCGGAAGGATGGGATGGCTCGAAACTTTGACAAGGGTTTCCTTGGCATTCTCATCATCTCTTACATCATCGCTGCTTTTAAGACAGCTCAGTGTGTTGTGGGCAATGATACAGGAAAGGAGTTTGTGTGCTTCCTGCTCACAATTCCGATATTCGTTGGCTATTACGCTCTGTTTGTGCTTGTCTGTCATGGCATCAAGAAGGGACTCTATGCTTTCTTCGGGTCTCATCGCAAGGAATGGAACAACATAGCAGACCGCGAAGAGATGGAGGAGCACATCACTCAAAACCTTGGTCAGATACAGAAGAAGGTGCAAGAGAAGAGCGCAACTGTCAACAATCAAAAGGTAGCGGCACCAGCTGTGGTTGATGCTCCCAAGACAGATAGCAATGTTGAATCACAAAGTCCAGAAGAAGTATCAGTCACTCCTGAGGCATTGGCAAAGCTACAACTCAAACGTGACATTCAGAAAGCACATGATGAGTTAGAAGTATTCATCAACCAAGTGCAGATTGATCGAAAGCAGATGAACGAGGCAAAGGCCGCTCGCGAGGCCAAGAAACTTGACGCTATTCTCAAATACACTCGTTATACGCTCATGCCTTATGGCTTTACGGATGAAGAACTGTACCAAATAGAGGAAGCTGTTAAACTTCTTGTGGAACTCAATGGCGTTACACGCATGGAGGTTCTTTCTATCAGCAAGAAGAAAGACTTGAAGCAGGCTGACCTGAAGAACTTCTGTTGGAACATTGCAAACCAATATGGAATTGATCCAAAGACCACGGCTCTGTTTGCACTCAATCTGTTTTATGCCTGGTTCAGCAACACTGAACCTTCAAGCATTCAAAAGACCCTGCGTAACACAGCGGGCACGTATACAATCGAGATCGACGCGAACATCATAGACCATCTGCCTCAGTTGGAAGAAAAAGTACTTGGAAAGAATCACCCATAGCGTATTTATCGATTCCTATGTTTGTTTATCACAACCGCCCATATTACATCCTCTTATCGTTAACGTGTAGTCGTAACATATTGATACACAATGGTGTTTAGATTCGAGGAAGTCCATTAGTCCAAAGACGACAAACAACAAATATCTAAGACAAAATCCGTGTAGCTCACTGAGTTACACGGATTTTACTTATATAGCCTTCCTGGTCATAACATCTATGATAATAGTTTATTGTGTCAATGAGATGTTGAAGATCGGAAATGGTTGTTGCTAAGTTCTTGAACTTGAGATATTGGGCATTATACCTTTCTAAGGAGCCGTTTGGCAATCTCCGTTCTATATCTGCCGGAATAAAGAATGAGCTGCGATTTCCCAAATGAGCGTGGAATTCCGTAAGGAAAATATGTATTCCTGCCAAGTCGAAATCGCCGAAATGAATATAGCGGTTAGGGATGGCCTGCAACCAAGAGCGGAGATCGGTGGATTGCGGGTAGCGAGAAACGAAAAGCAAGCGGCTGACGCCTATTGTTTGGTCAAACAATGCCCGTTGCTGGCGAATCATACGGAAATTCTCCATATTTTCGATTCCTACGACAACGACATCCTGAGGGACAGAAAAGGACTGCCAGTCAGTAATGAACAAGAAGCTCCCCTCTTCTGGGTTTACCGTCAGCTCACGTCCATTCAGCATGCAAGTAATCGGTTCGTATGTATTGACAGGGAAGCCTGGGCATGAGCGGACGGCTATGAGTTTTGAATTGCCCGTAGCTGTTGCTTGCGCAAAACGGGAGGCCTCATCAGTCAGTAGCGCTTCTCGCATCAGGTCCAAATCAGACATTCTTTCGTCAAAGGCAGACAAAGCTTGCATAAATACTTCTGACTGAGGGACAAAGAGGACACGGCGGCTACCATGAGAGGTGCTGACGATAACCCCTTCGCGCTCCAGTTCGTCAACCCACTCGCCGCGGAGCTGGCTGGCAGGCAGACTCTCTCCGTTGCGAAGGCGGATGAGCTTGTCGATGAGTGCTGCTGTTATCTTCATTTCTGCGAGATTAACGGGTGGACGATGGTCTTCGACTTGCCATCCTTCTGCAACAGATAGGTATAGCGATAGTCGGAGACGTTATAGGTCGTTGGAGATGAATTGATGAGCAGGATGTTGCGGGCGTTGGCAAAGTCGAGTATTCCCTTGACATTCTGTGGGTGCAGCTTGCCTATCTCGTCCATCATGCAGTGTATGAAGAAGTCGCCGAATTTCCGGCTCACCTTCTCCTTGAACACATTGATGAGCATGATGTTGATCATCGCCTTGACCAGCGTGTCGGTACCCTCGCTGCCCACGTGCGAAAGCTTGTCGGCCCACCCCGTATCATTGTCGTTTTCTATGATGCGGAACTGCAACTGGAAAAGGTCTGAGAGCGTCAGATACTGGCGCGAAGGATTATCGGTCAGCGACTTCATAAAGTCGAGCAAATGACTGACGGCCTTCTGGTTCACCTCATCTCGGCTGGCGGTTGAGAACAGGTTCATCTCGCCCATGGCAAACTGGTTCTCGTCGTTGAATTCCTTGATGCGTTTCATCAGCTGCACCATTTTATCAGACGAGGGAACCGACTGCAGGGCGATGAGCTTGATGACGCCGACAAAGTTGCGCTCCTTGAAGTCTCTGTTAATATCGTGAATAATTTTGTCGACGTCCGACTCATGGCGCGTCAGTTCACCCATCTCCTTCGACACGCGGGCAAGGATCTCCACATACCGTTCGCTGGTCCTGCGGCGATACTCTTCCAGCTTGTTATTGATAAGGAAGTCGTCGAGATTGTTGGCGAAATCCAGGTAGTCCTCGTCTATCGTCAGCTCTGTCCTGAAACTGAATGTATTCTTCGCTGAGAAATTGCCCTTGAACACATTGACACTCTGCTTAAACTGGTTATGACGCGCCTGACGCTGTACGATGATGCCCGTCAGTTCGTCAACAGCCTGTCCTGGTGTGCGCAGCGTCTGTTTCTCCTTCGCATCGGCCAGCATGGGTGGGCATAGGTTCTCGTCATGAGCAAAGCGGTCAGCTTTCTCCAGTTCTTCACCCAGATGTTTCCGTTCATCATTGCGTTCTGCCAGTTCTTTGCCTATAGCAGTCAACTGCTGGTCGTGCTTGAATTTACGTTGCTGGTATTTCTCAGTCAGTTGCAACAGCTTTTCTGAGAGCGTTTTCTTCTGACTCTTCAGATTGTCCTCCTGGTCAAATAGTTCTTCCTTGTCCCGCAGATAGTCGTACACCAGCCTGCGATGCTCGTCAATAAATCGAAGTTCGTCTTCGGCAGCTTTTATCCTCGCCTTGCAGTCCTCCACAAGCGCCGTGTCTGCACCCCGGCCTTTCAGCTCATCCATTTCCTGTCGTTTCAGTCTCAGCAGTTCGGTCTCAGCGTTCTTCTCTGCAATTGCTGTTTCAGCATTGATGGCAGCTACACGCCCGGCATGCGTCTTCACATTCTCTTCCTTCGCATCATGATACTTCTTCTCAGCAACATTCAGCTGCTTTTGCTTGTCGTCCTTTAGTTTCCCAAGAGCGGTTTGTGCCGTTGATAACTGGTGGGCCAGCTCCTGCTGACGGATATTGAGTTCCTGCTGTCTCTGCCCGATAATCTGTTTTGCTTTCGCCTCATAGTCCTCGATGCTCACGGTAATCGTCTTGCGCCGCTGCGGTATCATCCTAAGTTCCGCCTCTGCCAGTGACTTCTGCTGACGAAGCTCTTTAATCTGAGGAGCGAACTGACGCTTCAACGCTTCGATGGCCTTTTCCTGCTGTTGCTGAATCCCGTGCCGTTCCTCCTTAGCCTGCTTCTGTTCTTTCTCGAGCTTAGCCTTCTCCTCCAGGAGTTGCTTCGGTTTTCTGACATGAAGCGGCAGGTCGGTCAAGTCGAGCCTCACGCCATACAGGGAAGTCCCTTCCGTCGCCTGCGGATGCAAGCCCGTCTGGTAAAGCACCTTTTCCTCATTGATTACCTTACCGATATTCTGTTCCCAATCAGCCTTGTTCTCTTCGAGCCATTCGTAAAGCGAGCCCTTTGTATGTTCAAGCAGTCTGTCAATAGAGGACATCTGTTCAGAAAGTATCTCCATCTCCGCCTGCTTCACTTCTAACTTTCGCTGATAGTCAGCCGTCGTCTCCGCCTCTTTCTTGTCATATTCTGCCTGAACACGGTTGATGTCGGAAGTTAATGAGCGAACCTTACCCGTCAGTTCTTTTTCCTTTAGTTGCAGTTCATTCAATTGCAGATTCAGCGACGCCCTTTCTTCTTTGAATGGTACGAGAAACTTTACCTTCAGGAGTTCTTTTTCGCAGTCATTCTGCTCGGTCTTCACGGTATCAATCGCATTCGAAGCCGCTGCCATCTTCTCAGCAAAAGACTGTTCTATCTCAGTCCTCACATCATTATATGCTTTCAGCAATCGCTCGTCGGTCTTTTGCCTTTCGTGCCCCTCCGAGAGAATGCGCTGCTGCTGAGTCTGTCGGAACGATTCCAGCTGATGGGCGATGTTCTGACGCAACGCTTTGTACTTCGTGGTGACATCGTTATAGCGTGCCGTCAGGTCGGCCAGCTTGTCCTTGAGACTTTCAAGTTCCGCCTTTACGCCAGGTTCTTTCTCCTGGCGGCTCATCACAAGGTCTATCTGTTGCGTCGAATAGTATTCCCTCCTATTCCTCAGACGCTTCAGTTTGTCATTCACTACACCCTGTTCCTGATTGAGCGATGATTTCTCCGCATCATGTTTCTGCTGGATTTCCGACACAAGGCGCTTCTGCCTGTCTTGCTCTTTCGTCAGTTCAGCAATCCTTGCCTCTATCAGTGGGAGTTTCTCTCGCGAGACTCGTTCGGCATATTTCAGCTCACAGCACAAATCTGCAATTTGCTGCTTCATGTATAGCAGTTCGTGGTAGGCCTTCACCACAGCATCGGCCTGCTTCCGCACGAGCGACTCGCCCTTCTGGTTCAGCCTGTACCAGCAGGAAATATCCTTGTATTCCTGTTCAAAGTCGGCCACTTGCCTGCGGAAATAGCCCAAGTCGATGTTCGCCTCTTCATCACTCATCGAGCGGATAATGATGTCCTTGATGAAATTGGCATCCAGACGCGAGTTGAGAAACACGTTCTGTATGCTTCGCGGAATATTCTGATAGCTGTTGGTTTCCAGAAGCCGGAAGCGGACAAACTCCTTCCCTACGGTCTGCTTGTTGCCATAGAGGATGTCGCGATACTGCTCATAGCGGTCGATGATTTTGCTCATATACGTACCGCCCAGCCGATTGCGTATCACCTTCCACTCTGCCGTCACCTCCCCACGTCCATCTACCAGCCATTCTTTCCTATAGGCGGCATCCACAAACCTGTAGCACGCCCTACCCGAGGAGCGGAGCACAAGGATACTGAAAGGCCCTTGCTCGTGCTCTACCTCATAGACCATATATGAATTGGCGTGAGGCAGATAGAATTCGTCGAACGACTTCATCTCCTTGGGTATGCCCAGGTGAAGTTTGTCGGCATTATAGAAAAACAGAATGGCTCTGAGCAAAGTACTCTTACCTACGCCCTGCGTGCCGATGAAATGGACATTGCCATCCAGCTTCACTTCTGCATAGCGTATGTTGGCACTGTTTATAAAGACTATTTTGCGTAATGCTCTCATGACTCTTCTGTTTCAATGATGGTGAGACAATCTATCAGTTCCTCGATGTAATGGAAGGCGGCAGTCACCTTGTAGGTGCCGTCAAGTTCGTTCTCCAGTTCCACGAACCCCATTCGTTCCAAGTCGCCTACCAGCTTATCTATCTTCTCTTCGTTGGTCTTGACATCGGTATACAGGTTGCGTGCCTTTTCCTTGAGTTCGATGTCGCTGGAGAACTTTTCGAGAATGTTTGACTTGCGGAACGTAAAGCCCGACGCGAAGGTGTTGTTGAAGGTCTTGAGGAAGTCCACACGGTCAATCCACTGTGCCAGGCGTTGCACCTTGTCTGTCAGGTCAACTCTGTTCTCGGTTCTTGAGAAATAGTAGTATCCATTGCCGCCCTCCAGCAGGAAACCTATACCGCTGAAGTACTCCTGATAGTCGTTAAAGTCATCCTCTATGGCATCGTACAGGTGAGCACGTTGCTGCGAGATGGAGTTCTGGGAGATAAAACCGCCCTTGCTCAGTATGTCGAATATTTCTTTTGTATAACGCATAATTCTTGTTTACATCATCTTGGCTTGTGGATAGATAACGGGATATTCGATGGCTCCATACTGTCTGTATTCGCCATCGATTTGCAGTTCGTCGAGATATTGTGTGGCAATCTGACAGAAGAGCACCAGCTTCGCCTCGTCGTCCATCTTGATGCTGTAGCCGGAATAGTTCATCACGAAGTGGAACAGATGGTCGCCCGATGCCATGAAGGCATTCTTCACCTCGCCGACGTCAACCATCTGTAGCACCTCCTGCTGTTCTGCCAGTTCGCTCTCCGTCAGCGGTTCGGCCAGATTGCCCTTACGTAGCCTGCTGTTGCCCTTTCCTTTGGCGACATCCTGCAGCACCCGGAGTCCCTCTTCCGAGTTTCGAAGCATGGAGAGCGACACCTTCAGCGCGTATCGCGGACGGGGTTCCATCCATACGGGATTCCTCGCCTGCAGCTTTGCCTGTATGTCAGTATTTGTGTCGAGCAACATCTGGTCGCGCAGGTACTTCAGCTTCTGCACCTTCTGAAACAGACGGCTCTGGTATTCTATGAGGTTCAGGTAGTTGATAATCTGGCGGTCCAGTTCCAACAGGTTGTGATACACCTCGCGCAGTTGCAGTTTCACGTCCGTCACGATGTCTTTCAACTGCACGTCCATCGCCACCATAAAGAAGGTGGTCTGCTTCTCGTCAATCACCCTTTCGCATTCGTTTATCAGCGCTGCAATGTCCTGACGCTTCTCATCCAGATGCACCAGTTTCTTTTTCTTGATGGCAAACGTCGGTTCGTTCTTATAGGTATTGTCAATGTTACGCTTCAGGTCGATGACATTCCTCAACGTCGTGAGCGCAATGTTACGCAGTATCCGCTTCACATCGCGCAGATAGCCGTACTTACGGCTGGGGTTATTCTCGCTGAGATAGTAGTCGATGGCATTGTTCAGGTTGCCGATGCTCTCCTTGACGCTCGCCACATTGATTTCCTCGTTCACCTCCAGAACATCCTCGAAGAACTTCAGATACACATCCTCCAGCTCCACAAAGTCGGCATTCTCACGGATGATGCCGTAGCGTCGCAGAAACTCAATGCTTTCGTCCCGCTTGCTCGCCAGCTCGCGTGCCAGGTCATATCTGAACGACAGTTTCTTCCTGTCCTGAAACAGCGCATGAAGCAACCGGCGCTCTCTGTCCAGAGCCCGAATCAGTTCTTCTAATGAGCGGAAATGTGAAAGGTTGTCCATATCTTTAGTTCTGGTATGTTGTCGCTATTCTTCATATCTTTATTTTTTTATTCTTTTAATCTCCCGATAACCTTAACATCTGCAGGCAGCCACTTCACGCTTTCCATTTCTTCTTTTTTGAGCCAGCGGGCGGCTTCATGCTCGTTCAAGTGCAGCGACTCTGTAAGTAGCGAACACAGATAGCAATGCATGGTAAGATGAAACTGCGGATAGTCATACTCCACCGTACAAAGAAACTCATCCACGCTGATCTCTGCAGATAGCTCCTCGCGAATCTCCCTCACGAGCGCTTCCTCTGGTGTCTCCCCTACTTCCATCTTTCCGCCAGGAAACTCCCACCAGTCCTTCCATTCGCCATATCCACGCTGCGTGGCGAAGATCTTATCATCTTTGCGAATAATCGCTGCTACGACTTCTATCTGTTTCATAATTATGCAATTTCTTTCATTCGTGCGAAGTGCATCACGCTGCCAGGAATTGGTTCCGCCATATTCCAGCGTATCTGCATTTGCATTCGATTCCCTAAATTCTTGTACTCCCAGTCGCTCAGGGTAACACGGCCCAAATAGACGTACCCCATCGTGCGAGTCTTGTCCTCAACAAAATTCTTTTGTTCACGTACAAAGAGCAGCATGGTCTGTGTCTGATTGATATATGCCTGCCCCTCATTCGATTCTGGTCGAACGCGATTCTGCGTGTCCCATTGAAACAGATAGGGTGACAGCGCCTTGTCGTCGTAATCAGTTGTAGAACCCTCTTCACGATTCTTGATGATATCGACGAACATCGCCTCCACATTCAGGAGTTTGTTGCGTTCTACACCTTCGCGAGCTGACGATTTACGCACCAACGTTGATGTTCCGATAGCAACCTGAATCTGTGCCTTTGTATATACTCCATGAAGCTTCAATGGGAAATTTGGCAACAGGGAGTTGTCCGGCTTCTCGTATGCCTTGTTTTCCAGAATCATTAAGCCTGTCACCTCAGCAAGTTCTTCGTAGAATAGCTTGTCAGCAGCAAGGGCATCAACCATTTCTTGGAGGTTTGTAAATCTTCCAGCCGTCTCAAACAGGTCGTAATAGAGCATCAGCAATCGCTTTTGGTCAACAGCATTCATACTGTTTATTCTCACTCTGAACGCTCGTTTTGCGAGTTGCTCGATAAAGCTCAAATAGGAATATGAGTCCGTTGCCGACCACTTGCGGAACACTACACGACTTAGCTCCTCATTAAACCGAGATTGCTCTTTGCTCACCCCAGCCTCAAACAATATCTGATTCCACGTTCTACCTTTGTAGAGCTTATCTACGGGCATCTGATAAATCCTTACGAAATTGGAGAGCGTAAGCGGAACGGA
>JAEEGF011329414.1_pt1 | contig 12154 bp, 6 predicted proteins | sample 9134171 | NCBI WGS metagenome assembly JAEEGF01 (sample SAMN16246542, study PRJNA631951) | gut metagenome | biome: gut microbiome; feature: rumen; material: AP-attached | host: Bos | place: Iran: Karaj | collected 2018-10 | reverse complement strand
GACAAAAGTGTAAACCGAAGCAGGAATAAAGTCATAAACTGACAACCTGTATAGGAATAAAAACAATGAAGTGTAAACCAAGTTAGGAATAACAAACAATACTGTCAACCAAATTCAGTACACTACACAGTCAGAAATCCAGTACTTTTCTGTCAGTTATCCTAAGGATTTCTTCAACTTTTCCTAAGGATTTCTGAAGGTTATCCAGTACTTTTCTGAAGGTTTTCCTAAGGATTTCTTGTTGTCCCATCCCTTGGGACAAACGGAAAACCATAGGATAGCCGAAAGTTGTTCCCGTCATGAGTTTTCCAAGAGCTTTCGCGCGCATGCGCGTAAGATTGTATTTGCAGAAAACATCTTACCTATCTTACCTATCCTACACCTAAGTAGAAAATCTTTCACGTGCGGGATAGGTAAGATAGGTAAGATAAAAACCGCCAATAACAATCAGGTTTACTTAATCACGACCTTGAGCTTTGCTCGAGCTCGTTCACGTTCGGAAGAACTCGAGCAAGCTCAGTTTTTCTCTCACTTAATCACGACCTTGTTGCCGTTGATGATGTAAATGCCCTTAGGCAGTTGGCGAGTTGGGGATTTGGCGTTGACGATTTTGCGTCCGCTGAGGTCGTAATAGTCAGCGGTTTGGGGCTTGTCGCCTTCTACTTGTGCGATGCCTGTAACGCCTTCGTAGGCGGTGTCGGTTCCGTAGTCATAGACGTACCAGTTCTTCGACTTGGCCAGTGCGACCTGCGAAATGGTGATGACGTTCTTCTCGTTCGGATAAGAGCTGTCCACCACGTAGAGCGTTGGACCGTAGTCTTCTACTGCTGTGGGGAGGCTCTCTACGAGTGCCTTCATAGCGGTCTCGCCAATCTGGTTACCACAGATAAAGACGTTAGAGGCGACGTCGAGGCCTGCGAATGTCGAGAGGTCGAGGGCTGTCAGCTTGTTGTAGCTGCAGTCGAGCGAGAGGAGCTTGTTCTTCGACATGTCGAGGGCGGTGATTTGGTTGTAGCTGCATTCGAGGTTCGACAGTTCCGTGTTCTTGCTGAGGTCGAGTGCTGTCAGTTTGTTGGCTGTGCAGTAGAGGTTCACCAGTTTCGTGTTGTTGGTGAGGTCGAGTGCCGTCAGCTGGTTGCCCTGACAGTAGAGATGGAGCAGGCCTGGGTTTTGCGAGAGGTCGAGTGCCGTGAGCTGGCAGTCGCGGCAGCCGAGGTCTCTGAGCTTCGGGTTATGGGTGACGTCGAGTGTCGTCAGCGGGTTTTCCAGACAGGAGAGTATTTCCAGGTCGGGGAATACTGAGACGTCGAGGGTTGTCAGCTTGTTGCCGTAGCAATGCAGGTATTTGAGAGCTGTAAAGAACTCTACGCCTTTCAGGTTCTCGATGTTCTTTTGGTTGACCTCTATCAGGTTGGTGTTGCTGATTTCCTCGTCGCTGAGGAAGCCGTCCTGGTCGCCGTCGTACCTCTTCTTCTTGATTTCCGCGCGGAAGTTGTCGTCAGGGAAGTTGACGTCGTCGATGGCTATGCCTGGCGAGCTGCCCTCATACTCCTGCCAGTCGTAGCCGCTACCAGGATGTGCATTGTATAAGATCTTCCAGCCCTTGGCATTGGCTGCTGCCACCTGGATGGTGGTGATGACGTTGCCCTCTCTGGAGGATTTTGGATAATAGGCTTCAATCCGTCCAGAACGGGTGGGCAGGCTCTCGATAAAGGCGTTCATAGCTGCGCCGCGAATCTGGTTGCAATAAATTTCTATGGAAGATAGCTCTGTGCAACCTTCAGGCAATACCAGTTCTGACAAATTGCAGAAGTTGACCCATAAGGTTGTCAACTTGGTGCAGCCTGAAAGATTGATAGATTCTAGCTGATAACTTGAATTGCTATTCACCTTATTGAGTAGCGGGTTGTGGGAAAGGTCGATGGACTTGAAGTTGTTTTGTCCAAAGGTTATGGAAGATAACAGCGGCAGCATGGAGACGTCAAGGGCGCTCAGATTGCACTTCGAACACGACAGAGTCCTGAGTTTGGTGTTCTGTGACAGGTCAAGTGTTCCTACCGGCGTGCCATAGATGTGCAGATAGTCCAGTTCCGTCAGGCTACTCAGGTCAACGGGGGAGGTAATTCCCGAGTTGAAGTAGAAGTCCAGGTAGGTGAGCTTTGTGTTATTCGAAACGTCTAATGTCGTCAGGTTATTGGAACCGACATTCAGGTGCTCGAGATCCAGAAGCTTGCTGACGTTGATAGCCTTCAGCTTGGCATCGTATAGATCAATCTTCTTCAGCTTCGTGTTGGCAGAGAGGTCGAGGGGCTTAGCACTCAAGTCGTTTCCCCTACAATCGAGTTCGGTTAGTTCTGTGAAGAACTCGATGCCCGTAAGGTCCTTAACGCCTTTTCCTCTACAGTCAATTTTCGTTGCGGCGGCAATCTCATCGTTGCTTAGGACGTTGTCGTCGTCCAGGTCGAAGGTCGTCTTGACGTAGGTACGGAACGCCTCGTCGGGGAAGTTTTGCTCGTCGATGGTGGGGCACTTGATGACCACTTCCTCTGTGGTAAACGTGGTGCCGTCGGTGGTCAGACCGCCTATGTTATAGTTGTTGCCATTCTCCAGCTTCTTGGTGATTTTCGTGAAATGGACGCCAGCAGGAGCCACGTACGAACAGTCTATCAGCGAGATGTCGTTAACCCAGTTGATGGAGCCGTAAGACCCGGAGCCTGGGGTTCCCTTTGCTGTCACGTTGGCCTTGTCGACAATCAGCTTGGCAAAGTTATTATGGTTCCATCCGTCGCCATTAATGCCGCCGCCGTAAGTTCCTTCGGCCGTCACCGTACAGTTGGCGATAATCAGCGTTGATGTTTCGAAAGTGACATAGATGCCATTATCACCCCGACAAGTCAGGGAACCCTTGCCGTCGTCGCTGGTAATCATCACACCACCATCTACCTGATGATAGAATGCGACATAATCGTTCGATGTGATGGAGTTGGCGCCTTTCAGCAAGAGCGTCATGTTTCCGACACCATTGATTTTGAAGGCTTCGCCATGCGCATTAATCTCAATGGCAACGTTGTCCATGGTGAGCGTCTTGGTGGCCTTGTCCCAGATGAGCTTGCCGCTCTTGATGTTAGAAAGCTCGGCACTGGTATAGGTGGCAGACTCGTCATACATCGAAATGACAACGTCTGCAAATGCCTGTAAACTCATGGCGAAAACCGCCAGCAGGAGTAAGGTAAACTTTTTCTTCATAAGCTAAAAACTGTAATGGTTAGTAATATTGCCCACAAAAGTATGGAAAATTTTTCAAAAATACAACTTAAATAAGAAAAAAATTCGTACTTTTGCACCAATTATACGAAATTGCTTTAGAAATGGATATTACTGAAAGATTCTTAAACTATGTAAAGTTCGACACGCAGTCGGCTGAGGACAGCCAGACGGTGCCCAGTACGAGTAAGCAACTGGTCTTTGCCGAGTACCTGAAAAAGGAACTGGAGCGCGAGGGCTTGGACGACGTGGAGATGGACGACAAGGGTTACATCTATGCCACGCTGAAGGCCAACATCAAGGAAGATGTGCCGACCATCGGCTTCATCTCGCACTACGACACCAGTCCCGACTGTAGCGGTGACGGCATCAAACCCCAGATAGTCAGACATTACGACGGCTCGGACATTCTGCTCTCAGAGGGCATTGTCAGTTCGCCGAAGAAGTTTCCCGAGTTGTTACAGCACGTGGGCGAAGACCTCATCGTGACTGACGACACGACGCTGTTGGGCGCCGACGACAAGGCCGGCATTGCCGAAATTGTGCAGGCTATGGTGTGGCTGCAGGAGCATAAGGAGGTGAAGCATGGCAAGATCCGTGTGGCCTTCAACCCTGACGAGGAGATTGGTATGGGTGCCCACCACTTCAACGTCGAGAAGTTTGGCTGCGAGTGGGCCTATACGATGGACGGCGGCGAAGTGGGTGAACTGGAGTTTGAGAACTTCAACGCCGCTTCGGCCAAGATTACCATCAAGGGCGTCAGCGTACATCCGGGCTATGCCAAGGGCAAGATGGTGAACGCCAATGCATTAGCTGCCGAGTTTGCCAAGATGCTGCCTGAAGACGAAACCCCTGAGACCACCGAGGGCTATCAGGGCTTCTACCATCTGTTGGGCATTACGTCGAACATCGAGCAGGCAAAGCTGAGCTACATCATCCGTGACCACGACCGCGACAAGTTCGAGGACCGCAAGCGCTTCGTGCAGCGCTGTGCTGAGCAGATGAACGAGAAGTACGGCGAGGGAACCGTACAGGCCGTCGTCAGCGACCAGTATTATAATATGAAGGAGAAGATAGACCCGCAGATGCACGTCATCGACGTGGTGCTGAAGGCTATGCAGGAGGTAGGTGTCGCCCCGAAGGTGCGCCCCATCCGCGGCGGTACCGACGGTGCCCAACTGTCGTTCAAGGGACTTCCTTGTCCGAACATCTTCGCTGGCGGCATTAATTTCCACGGACCCTTCGAGTTTGTGCCCATCCAGTCCATGGAGAAAGCCATGCAGGTGGTCATCAAGATCTGCCAGCTCGTCGGAAGCTATAATGCGTAGTCCTGTTGGCACTCTTGAAGGATTCAAGATTTAGGATTTAGGAGAAAGAACTTCAATACTTCATTTTTTCAATTCTCTCAATGGCCGAGCTTCCTGCATTAATTAAAGACCTAGCGCTGATACTGGTATCGGCAGGCATTGTGACGCTCATCTTCAAACGCCTTAAGCAACCGCTGGTGTTAGGGTATATCGTTGCCGGTTTCTTAGTGTCGCCACACATGCCCTATACGGCCTCGGTAGTTGACACGGCGAGCATACACCAATGGTCCGACATCGGCGTGATGTTCCTGCTGTTCTCGTTAGGTCTGGACTTCTCGTTTAAGAAAATCCTGAAGATGGGTGCGTCGCCCATCATCTCGACTATTACCATCATCTTCTGCATGTCGATGCTGGGCGTCGTGGCTGGCCACATGTTCGGCTGGAGCAGGATGGACTGCATTTTCTTAGGCGGTATGCTGGCCATGTCGTCGACCACCATTATCTATAAGGCCTTCGACGACTTAGGCCTGCGGCAACAGCAGTTTGCGGGTCTCGTCATGAGCGTGCTCATCCTTGAGGACATCCTGGCCATTGTCATGATGGTGATGCTGTCGGCCATTGCCAGCGGCAACAACCCCGACGGCAGCCAGATGTTGGAGTCCATCGTCAAGATAGGTTTCTTCCTGGTGCTCTGGTTGGTGGTAGGCATCTTTGCCGTGCCGGAGTTCCTGCGCAAGGTGCGCAAACTCATCAACGGCGAGGTGTTGCTCGTCGTGTCGTTGGGACTATGCTGCGCTATGGCGGTATTCTCGACAAAAGTCGGCTTCTCGTCAGCCTTTGGTGCCTTCATCATGGGCAGCATCCTGGCCGAGACCGTAGAGGCTGAACGCATAGAAAAGCTGGTGGAACCGGTGAAGAACCTCTTCGGCGCCATCTTCTTCGTCTCAGTAGGTATGCTGGTTGACCCAGCCATACTGGTGAACTATGCCATACCCATCATCGCCCTCGTGCTGACCATCCTGTTGGGCCAGAGCATCCTCGGAACAGTGTCCTTCATGCTGGGCGGCGAGAGTCTGAGGTCGGCCATGCGCTGTGGATTCTCGATGGCACAGATTGGTGAGTTCTCGTTTATCATTGCCTCGCTGGGACTGTCGTTAGGCGTCATCAGCGACTTCCTATATCCGGTGGTGGTAGCCGTATCCGTCATTACAACTTTCCTCACACCTTACATGATACGGCTTGCCACACCGGCTTATGGCGTTTTGGAGAAACATCTTCCCTCGCGGCTGATACAGATGATGAACCAATTGTCGACGAGCCGTGCGGACAGCAACGATAGGAGCCTGTGGAAGCGCCTGCTGATACAAATGACCGTCAATACGGTGGTTTACAGCATCCTCGCATCCGCCGTCACAGCGCTGATGCTTACCTTCTTCCATCCCTTCGTCACAAAGGTGCTCGACTTCCATTTCTATGTGTTCGGCATTCATTTCTCTGTTCCCGACATTGTCACAGGTGTGGTCGCCGTGCTCTTTGTAGCACCCTTCCTGCGGGCGATGGTGATGAAGAAGAACCGTTCGGAGGAGTGGAAGGCCTTGTGGGCAGAGAGCAACCGCAACCGACTGCCGCTGCTGTTCACCATCTTGGTGCGTGCCATCATAGCGCTGAACTTCATTTTCTACATCTGCAGCTACTTAGGTCACCTCAATCATGCTATCCTCATCACCTTAGCCGTCATTGTGCTGGTGCTGATCATCCTCTCGCGGGCCGTCAAGAACCATAGCATCAGAATGGAGCGACTGTTCATCAACAACCTGCGCAGTAGGGACATCGAGGCACAGATACACGGCAAGAAGCGTCCGCTGTATGAAGGCCGTCTGTTGGACCGCGATATCCACATTGCCGACTTCGACGTCCCCATGAACTCAATGTGGATGGGCAGTACGCTGAAGCAGCTGAACTTAGGCCGCAAGTATGGCGTCCACATCAGCAGCATCATGCGTGCCAACAACCGACTGAACATTCCTGACGGCGACTACATCATCTTCCCTGGCGACAAGTTGCAAGTAATTGGCAGCGACGAACAGCTGAGCAACTTCGGCACGGCTCTGAAGAGTGAACTTCTCGGCGAGGATACCGAAATGGAACAGCGCGAGATGAAGCTGCGCCAGCTCATCATCGGCAGCGAAAGTCCCTTCATCGGCAAGACACTGATGGAGAGCGGCATACGTCACCTCTACAGTTGTATGGTGGTAGGTTTGGAGGAAGGCGAGGAGAACCTCTCGCCAGTCAGCCCGAACCGTAAGTTCCAGGAGGGCGACATCATCTGGGTCGTCGGCGAGGAAGAAGCGCTGTACGCACTATTGAATGATAAATGAGGAATGTAAATAACACTCCTCATTTATCATTTATCATTTGGACAAAGCCAATAGGCTATGCCTCTTAATACCATTGTACGGCATTGGTGCCGCCGCTGCGCTTGTCGTACTTCAAGGCGTCAGTCAGCGTGGCGGCGTTGCAGCGGAAGGAGAAGTTATAGCTGGTATAAGGCGCCAACACCACTTCGCACGACATGCTGAAACAGTGCAGGTCGCGTGACAGAGAAGCCGTTGTCATACTGATCTTCTTGTTCTCGAAGTCGTAGCCGCTGAGGAACGAGATGTCCCAGCCGTCGGACAAGCGTAAGCTACCGTGAACGTTCAGGTTCTGGGTGAACGAGTATGGATAGCGCATGGTATTGTAGTTGAAGCTGCCACTGGTGTTCTCGCGCATAGTGACACCATAGCTAAAGCTTAGAGACCACGGCATCGAGAACTTCATATAGCCATCCTCGTCGGTATCGGCCTTGCCAGCTTCCTTACGAGTGTCGTTCTTGTTGCTCGACAAGTCGTTATCGATGTTTGTCTCCAGCCCGCTGTCATTCTCGTCGTTGGACTGGTTCTCGTCATCGTCCTTTTTCTTCTTGACTCTCTCGCCCTTCAGCCACTTGATGAGATTCATCACCTTCTGGTTGTTCAGCGTATACGACAGGTTCTGCGACATACCCTGGAAACGGCCGAAGCGGCCCTTGCTGTATTCCGTGCGCGTACCTATATAAGGTGTAGCACCCACAGAGTCGGCTTCGTAGGCGTAGGTGGCAAAGACGGCAGTCAGGTTAAACGTGTAACTCTTGGTCAGCTTCAGACGGATGCGTGTCGTCAGGTCACTCCACGGACGCTCGTCGGCGGCCAGGTCGTACGACATGTTGGCACCAAACTCGTCTATAAGGCTGATTTTCTTAAAACCTGTCGAGTCGTCCTCGCTCTTGATTTTCATCTCGAGGTTGTTCTGGATGTCGAAGCTGAGGTTGCCGCTCATCCTGTTACCTGGCGTACCATAGAGCGAGCCCTCGTAGGGAGAGTACTCCACCTGGGTGACGTTGCCGTTGATGTCGGTCTTCAGGTAAGTGTCCCAATAACCATAGCGCTTGGCGCCGAAGTTCGGACGGTAGGAGAATGAGACGGAGGGCGTGAAGACGTGGCGGATGGCCTGTATCTTGTCGCCGAAGAGCTTGCGGTTGGGAACGAACATACCATAGAGCGTGGTATTGGCGGAGAGGTTGAGGTCCCAGTCGTAAAGGTTGTAGAAGCCGGACAACGTGTCGACGACTTCCGTCTGTTTCTCGACATCCCACGACTTCTTCTTCTTCATCAGGTACATACGGTCGGTGAGGTTGAAGCCTGGCGTCAGTGTGATGACGTCGAAGAGTGAGAAGTTGGCCTTGATGGGAATCCTGTGCTGCATACCGTTCTTCCAGTCTTTCGAGAAACTGGTGTGCATGATGCGGTCTTCCTTGACGTCACTGATGCTGTTGCCGAACTGTCCCGTATAGCTCATCGAAATCTTCTCGTACCAGCGTTCCTCGCCAACCTTCTTCTTACGCTTGAAAGGATAGAACTGCGAGACGTTGATGTTCAGGTCGGGGAACGACACGCTGAGAGTGGTGTCGCGCATGTTCTGACTCAGGTTGAGCGTGGTACTCAGCGACATACCGATGCTTGAGAAGTTGGTGCTCCAAGATGCCGAAGAAGTACGTGTGGACTGCGTCATAGCCTGCGGATTATACATCGACGTCAGGTTGTTCTGCTCGAAGTTCGACGTGGCAAAGTTGACGCTGGCAGACAGCGAGCTGTAAGGATTGGCTTTGGCGTCCTGATGGTGCGACCACTGCAACTTGAAACTGGTAGTCTTCGTGTAGTCGGGCATGTTCTTGTCGCCAGTCACCGTGTTCTGGTAGTTAACATAGAACGAACCGTTGAACTTGTAGCGCTTGCGGTAGTTCGATGCACCTGAAATGCCCCATGAGCCCTTGGTATAGATTTCGCCCAACAGCTTCAGGTCCATCTTGTCGCTGATGGCAAAGTAGTAGCCGCCGTCACGAAGGTAGAAGCCGCGGGAGGACTCGTCGCCGTAGGTCGGCATGATGAATCCCGACGAGTAGCTCTTCGTAAAGGGGAAGAAACCGTAAGGGATGGCAAGTGGCAGCGGCACGTCGCACACTACCAGGTAGGTGGGTCCGAAGACGACGTCCTTGCCTGGACGTACCTTGGCTCTCGACATGGCGAAGTAGAAGTCAGGGTGGGGCAGGTCGCAGGTGGTGTAGCGTCCGTGATAGAGGAACATGTCGCCATTGTTGCCGCGTTTGGCCAGCCGCGACGTCATGTAGCCATCCTCTTGTTTGGTATAGACGTCGCTGATGATACCTTTCTTCGTCTTGAAGTTAAAGGCGATGGTGTCGTTCTCGTAAGTGTCGCTACCCATCTTGAAGACTGGCGAACCTGTCTTATTGCCAAGCGAGTCGGTTGTTGGTGTGGCATGCACCAGGCTGGAGTCCATCGACATATAAATCTGGTCGCTCTCCAGGTCCATATCTTGATACTTTACATGTGACTTTCCATAGAGGTGCGCCAACTTGGTGTCGCCCTCATAGACCATCGAGTCCTCGCAGGAGTACTCCACGGGAGCATCGATGCCGCTCTTGCGCTGACGGTTCAGCGAGTCGGCACGCAGGGAGTCGTCTATCAGCTTGTTGTGTTTCCAGATGGCGAGCTGCAGGGAGTCCATGCCTGCCGTGTCAGCGGCAATCTTCGCCATTCTGGCTGAGTCGGCAGCAATCTTGGCCATACTGGCTGAGTCGATGTTTGTCATCAACGGCTTTGCAGTATCGGCGACGGCCTTCATGTCAACCACCGTGTCTTGAGGAACGTTGTCCGTAGCCACAGTGTCCCTACTCTCTTCCCTTAAGGAAAAGCGCAAGCCATGTACGTCTGCCATGACAAACACCATGACAAACAGAAGCAGGAACAGAAGGGTCTTTCTTCTCACGGGTGCAAAGGTAACACTTTTAATGAAGAATGAAGAATGAAGAATGAAGAATTTGCTACCGCATAGTTTTTTTTTATTCTTTTTCCCTTTTATTATCAAGGAACGGCAGCATATCTACTCAAACCGTTCTGCCCAGCCGAGGAACTTCAGCACACCGGCATGACCGAACTTCTCCAGACTTTGGGCGGTCTGGGCTATGGTTAGGTTGCGGTCGGGGTGCGACTTCGAGTAGAACTTGTCGGCATAGCAGACAATCTGTTCTTCCAGCGTCTCGGGGATGAAGTCTTCTGGCGGTAAGGGGAATCCTTGCTCTATGATTTGCTCCTTCGTCAGACCTGTGCCCGTATGGCGTTCGCAAACACGGGCATGGCGTGGAAAGCCCTCAGCCCTCAACAGCTTACCACCTATCTGCCCGTGGCAGATATACGGTTCTGTGCCTGTACAGAAGATGGAAGGAGCCTGACAACGGAAGATGCCGATGTCGTGAAGCATGGCAGCCTCCTCTAAGAACTGGACGTCAATGGGTAGTTCACGGTGCTTAAGGGCTATTTTCAGACAACGGTCAGCCACTTGACGGCTGTGTTTGAGCAACAGACGGCGTAGATCGTCGTCCTCGGGATAGTACTTATATATATAAGATAGGTAGTCCATCGTTTTAATTGTTATTGTTTCGTGACGGAGTAACTTCGCCATTCTAATGGCAAAGGTACGGCAAATTATTGAAGAAATGTGGACTAAAAACGTTAAAAAAAACTATGAGGTAGTAAATTTTTTCATTCTTCATTCTTCATTCTTCATTAAAAGTGTTACCTTTGCAGCCGAATTCAGAAGAACGTGTTTCCGTCCGCGAAACACTTTGTTTCCAAACTCAATTCCACATCACAAGAATCATTAACGAATAACTGTATATTGTTATGTACACGAAAGAAGAATTAGAAAGACTTCCTATCCCTGAATTGATGGAGATAGCCAGCGAATTAGGCGTCAAGGTTTCTCCCAACGACGAGATGGAAACTGTCGTATATGGCATTCTGGACAAGGCTGCCGAGAACTCGGCTGCTGGCTTGGTAGCTCCGAAGCGCAAGCGTACCCGCATTGCCAAGGATAATAGTAAGGTCTATACCGTCAGCGGTAGCGAGGGCGAGAATCTGGACAGCAAGAACACCAAGGCTCCTAAGAAGCAGTCGTTGAGCGCCGTCATTGCCCAGGCAGCTGCCGAAGAGGCTGCCACTGCTCCTGCCGAAGCTGCTCCCGCAGTTGAAGCAGCTCCCGCCGACGTCCAGGAAGAAGCTCCCAAGAAGAAGGGCCGCACCAAGAAGACTGCCGAAGTGAAGGCTACTGATACCCCAGAGGGTGAGGCTGCTGAGGCACCGGCTCCCAAGAAGCGTGGCCGTAAGACGAAGAAGGAACTGGAGGCTGAGGCTGCTGCTCAGGCTGCAGAAGCTCAGGCAACTCCCGAAATTCCAGAGGCTCCGGTAATTCCGGAGAGTCCGGAGGCTGCTCACGATAACCCTGACAGCGTCGAACTGACGCCCGAGGTCATCAGCCAGCTTCAGGAAAAGATGGCTCAGACTTCAGAGGGTGCTGGTGCCGAGAATGCCAGCGGCGTCTGGGAAGGTGACCCAGGCGACGGCACCGACTTCATCACTGTTGTCGATTTGCCTATCGAAGACCAGGCTGCCATGCCTGTTGTTGACATCTTCGACCGCCCCATGAACCAACAGCCTGAGCCGGTGGTTCCTACACAGCGTGCTGCCTATCAGCCTAACGTCAAGGAGATCTTCGACTTCGCCGACCTCATCACAGGCAACGGCGTGCTGGAGATTATGCAGGATGGCTATGGCTTCCTGCGCTCGTCAGACTATAACTACCTGTCGTCGCCCGACGACATCTATGTCAACCCGCAACAGATTAAGCGCTACTCGCTGAAGACCGGTGACGTGGTGGAGTGCACCGTCCGTCCGCCGCACGACAGCGAGAAGTACTTCGCCCTGTCCACCGTTACGAGCATCAACGGCCGTCAGCCTCAAGAAGTTCGCGACCGCGTGGCCTTCGAACATCTGACGCCGCTGTTCCCCGACGAGAAGTTTACGCTCTGTGGCGACCGTGCCACCACCAATCCTTCGGTGCGCATTGTTGACCTCTTTGCCCCCATCGGTAAGGGTCAGCGTGCACTCATCGTCGCCCAGCCCAAGACTGGTAAGACCATTCTTATGAAG
>JAEEGF010292692.1_pt1 | contig 12154 bp, 7 predicted proteins | sample 9134171 | NCBI WGS metagenome assembly JAEEGF01 (sample SAMN16246542, study PRJNA631951) | gut metagenome | biome: gut microbiome; feature: rumen; material: AP-attached | host: Bos | place: Iran: Karaj | collected 2018-10 | reverse complement strand
GTTCGGATACGGTCTGACCATTGAAGACCTGAAGGGATTCCGTCAGTTCGGATCCAAGACTCCCGGCCATCCGGAATACGGTCACACGGTCGGCGTCGAAGCCACCACGGGCCCGCTGGGCGCCGGCATGGCGATGGGCGTCGGCATGGCGATCGCCGAGAAGCACCTTGCCAGCATTTTCAACAAGGAAGGCTATCCGGTCGTTGACCATTACACCTACGTCCTTTCAGGCGACGGCTGCTTCATGGAAGGCATTTCCTCCGAAGCGCTTTCGCTTGCCGGCACGCTTGGGCTTGGCAAACTCATCATTTTCTACGATTCCAACGGCATCACGATCGAAGGCAGCACGGATCTGGCGTTCCGGGAGAACGTTCAGGAGCGTGTCCGCGCCTTCGGTTTCCAGATTCTGGACGTCCAGGACGGCAATGACAGAGCCGCCATCGCGGCCGCGATCGAAGAGGCCAAGAAGGACACCGAACATCCCACGCTCATCACGGTCCATACGCAGATCGGCTACGGCTGCCCCGCAAAGCAGGGCAAGGCCTCCGCGCACGGCGAACCGCTCGGCGAGGAAAATATCGTCGAGATGAAGGAGAACTTTGGCTGGCCGTCCACCGAGCCTTTCTTCGTTCCCGAAGAAGTCTACGCACATTATGAAGAGATCATCTCGAAGCTTCCGGAAGCGGAAGAGAAGTGGTGCGCCCTCTTCAAGGAATACTGCGAGAAGTTCCCGGAGATGGCTGAAAAATGGGCCGCCTACCACGATCGCGCGAACCTGGGCAAAGCACTCAAGGACGGCGATTTCTTCCAGGTCCCGGAAGAAGCCGAAGCCACCCGCGCCTCTTCAGGCAGCTGCGTCCAGCGCCTCGGAAAGCTCCTGCCGAACTTCTTCGGCGGTTCCGCCGACCTTGCGCCCAGTAACAAGTCCAACATGAAAGGCGTCGCGGACTTCTCCAAGGAAGATCCCACGGGCCGCAACATGCACTTCGGCATCCGCGAACTCGCGATGGCCGGCATCTCGAACGGCCTTGCGCTTCACGGCGGACTGATCCCGTACTGCGCGACCTTCTTCGTCTTCTCCGATTACACGAAACCTATGGTCCGTCTTGCGGCGATCATGAAGATGCCTGTCATCTACATTTTCTCGCATGACTCCATCGGCGTCGGCGAAGACGGACCGACCCACGAGCCCATCGAGCAGGCCGCCATGTGGCGCGCGCTCCCGAACTTCCATCTCTTCCGTCCGGCGGACGCGAATGAGACGAACTGGGCCTGGTATTCGGCTGTGACCAGCCTTGAGACGCCCACGGCTCTGGCGCTTACCCGTCAGAATCTGCCGCAGATCACGAAGGGCGACGGCACGCTCAAAGGCGCCTATGTCCTTCAGGATTCCGAAAAGGAGACGCCGGACGGCATCCTGATCGCCTCCGGTTCGGAACTCTCGCTTGCGGTCGGCGCGAGAGAAGAACTTCTCAAGGAAGGCAAGGATTTCCGCGTTGTTTCCATGCCTTCGATGGACGTCTTCGAAGAACAGGACGAGGCCTACAAGGAAGCAGTCCTTCCGAAGAAGGTCCGCGCCCGTGTCGCCGTGGAAGCGCTGTCGGGCTTCGGCTGGGACCGCTACGTCGGACTGGACGGCAAGGTCCTCTGCATGCACGAGTTCGGCGCCTCCGCGCCTTACAAGTTCCTCTTCCCGCATTACGGCTTCACGGTCGAAAATGTGGTGAAGGCGGCGAAGGAAGTGCTGGAATAAAGGCAACAAAGCGCGTCCTTCGGGACGCCTATGCAAACATCAGCTAGAGAAAGGGGTAACAACATGCCATTAGTCACAAGTAAGGAGATGTTCAAGAAAGCATACGACGGCGGCTACGCGATCGGCGCTTTCAACATCAACAACATGGAGATCGTTCAGGGCATCACCGAGGCTGCTCATGAGCTTCAGAGCCCAGTCATCCTGCAGGCCTCCCAGGGCGCAAGAAAGTACGCGAACTCCGTCTACCTCGTCAAGCTCGTCGAAGCAGCGCTTGAGCTGTATCCGGAGCTTCCGATCGTCCTGCACCTCGATCACGGCGCGGACTTCAAAGTCTGCAAAGACTGCATCGACAACGGCTTCACCTCTGTCATGATCGACTACTCCGGCCATTCCTTCGAAGAGAACGTTGAGGAATCCCGCCGCGTCGCCGAATATGCGCATGAGCACGGTGTTGTCGTCGAGGCCGAGCTGGGCACGCTGGCCGGCATCGAAGACGAAGTCAAGGTCGAGCATGGCGCAGCCTCCTACACGGATCCCGATCAGGTCGAGGAATTCGTGAAGAGAACCTGCGTCGACTCCCTTGCGATCGCCATCGGCACCTCCCACGGCGCATACAAGTTCAAACCTGAACAGTGCACCAGAAACGAGAAGGGCATCCTGGTTCCCCCGCCGCTCCGCTTCGACATTCTTGAAGAAGTCTCCAGACGTCTTCCCGGCTTCCCGATCGTCCTGCACGGCTCATCGAGCGTCCCGCAGGAATTCGTGAAGATCATCAACGAGAACGGCGGCGCGCTGAAGGATGCTGTCGGTGTTCCGGAAGAGCAGCTTCGCCAGGCAGCCCGTCTCTCGGTCTGCAAGATCAACATCGACTCCGACCTTCGTCTTGGCCTGACCGCCGGCATTCGTCAGCATCTTGCCGAGCATCCGGATCATTTCGATCCCAGACAGTACATCACCGACGGCCGCACGAACGTCAAGGCAGTCGTTGCGCACAAGATCGTCGAGGTCCTCGGTTCCGATCACAAGATCTGATCAGAGATCCCAAAATTGAATCACGCTGCCGCGAAAGCGGCTTGCGGCGTCTTCAGGGCAGGGTGAAATTCCCTACCGGCAGTACAGTCTGCGAAGCCTTCGGGCCCGAACCGGTGCGATTCCGGTACCGACAGTAAAGTCTGGATGGGAGAAGTCCCGAAAAGAGGCGGAGGCCTCTTTCCGCACGTCGAACGGAAGCCCGGAAGAGCGATCTTCCGGGCTTTTCCGTCATGAAAAGAGGTTTTTTGAAATGAGAAGCGAACAGATCAAACAAATGGTGGTCATGGCCCTTCTGGCCGCGCTGGCCTACGTCGTCATGGTATTCATCCGTATCCCGGTGATTTCCTTCCTGAAGTATGAGCCGAAAGACGTCATCATCACGATCGGCGGCTTTATCTACGGACCATTAGCGTCCCTTTCCATTTCCCTGATCGTCACATTGGTGGAAATGGGCACAGTCAGCGATACGGGCTGGATCGGCGCCGTCATGAACTTCGTGTCCACGGCTGCGTTCGTACTCCCCGCAACCATCATTTACAAGAAAATGCATAACCTGAAGGGCGCGGTCATCGGACTCGTCTCCGGCGTGGTCTCCATGATCATTGTGATGCTCCTTTGGAACTATATATTGACCCCCCTCTACATGGGCTACCCCAGAGAGGCCGTCGCCAAAATGCTCCCCACCGTTTTCCTGCCCTTCAATGCCCTGAAAGGCGGCCTGAACGCGGCGCTCACCATGCTCCTCTATAAGCCCGTCATCACGGCGCTTCGCGCCGCGAACCTTGTTCCGAGACCCGAAGAGCAGCGGAAAGGAAGCGTCGGCACGACCATCCTCGTTGTCGTTCTGTCTCTCGCACTCGCCGCCACGCTCGTGCTCGTCATACTCGCTCTGCAGGGTGTGATTTGAATACACCAAAAAGATATTTCTTGTGCTGAAAAAGCCGGGGCATCGCCCCGATTTCTCCTTGAAATCCAACACCTTCTGTGTTAAAGTGTTTCAGTAATATGGGTACCGAGGGCGACCTCGGTGCGATAGCTTGAGAGAGAGAGGATTCTTCATGAAGGTTTACAAGACAGAAGACATTAGAAACGTGGTTCTCCTGGGTCATGGCAGCTGCGGCAAAACGACGGTTTTTGAGGCGATGGCGCTCCTGGGCGGACTGGTCAGCCGTATGGGCACGGTCACGCAGGGCAATACGCTCAGCGATTTTGATAAAGAAGAGCAGAAGCGCGGATTCTCTCTTTCCGCCACGACGCTTCCTCTGGAATGGAACGGCAAGAAGATCAATGTGATCGACACCCCCGGCTACTTCGACTTCGTCGGCGAGGCTGAGGAAGGCCTTGCGGCAGCCGATGCGGCGATCATTGTTGTGTCCGGCAAGGACGGCGTCCAGACCGGTACCGTGAAGGCCTGGGAGGCCTGCGAGAAGGTTCACAAGCCGCGCATGATCTTCGTGACGGATATGGATCTTGCGGAAGCGAAGTTTGATCAGACGGTCGAAGCGCTCAAGGAGAAGTTCGGCCAGAAGATCGCGCCGGTCGTTGTTCCGGTCCGCGAGGGCGGTAAGCTGACCGGCTATGTCAATGTCATTTCCAATAAGGGCTACAAGTACCTCGATGCCGGCAAGGAAGCTGAAATGGCCATTCCGGCGGATGCCGAGGCGGATGCCCAGACTGCGCATGACGAGATGATGGAAGCCGTCGCCGAGACGAGTGAAGAGTTCATGGAACGCTTCTTTGACGGCGACACCTTCACGGTCGAGGAAGTCACCGAAGCCCTGTCCACGAACGTCGCGGACGCAGAGCTTGTCCCGGTGTACATGGGCTGCGGCGCGACTGCGCACGGTGTTGCCCACCTTCTGAACGACATTATCGGATTCTTGCCCTCGCCGAAGGCGCTGAAGTGCGCGGCGAAGAAGGATGACGGCTCCGAATGGGCTGCCGACTACGACGATGCGAAGCCGGCGACCTTCACCATCTGGAAGACGATGGTCGACCCGTTCATCGGTAAGTATTCCTTCATCAAGGTCCGTTCGGGCGTCCTGCATACCGACGACGCGCTGATGAACCAGCGTGCCCGCAACGAAGAGAAGATCGGAAAACTCTATGTGCTGTGCGGCAACAAGCCGACCGAAGTTCCGGAGCTTCATGCCGGCGACCTCGGCGCGCTTGCGAAACTGGACGACGCGAAGACCTGTGACACTTATGCGGTCAAGGGCCTCGACGTGAGCTTCCCCGAACCTGAATTTACCCAGCCTTACACCTACATGCGCTTCTCCTGCGTGAAGAAGGGCGAGGATGACAAGGCGAACGCCGCGCTGACGAAGCTGATGGCGGAAGACATTACCCTGAAGGTCGTCAACGATGCCGCGAACGGCCAGCAGCTGGTCTATGCGATCGGCGACCAGGCGCTCGACATCGTGAAGTCGAAGCTCTCGAACCGCTACAAGGTCGACATCGAGCTTTCCGAGCCCAGAGTGGCCTTCAAGGAGACCATCACGAAGTCGTCCGACGTTCAGGGCAAGTTTAAGAAGCAGACCGGCGGTCACGGCCAGTACGGCGACGTCAAGATGCGCTTCTCCAATTCCGGCGACAACGAGCAGGCTTATATTTTCGAAGAAGAGGTCGTTGGCGGCACGGTTCCGAAGAACTACTTCCCGGCTGTTGAAAAGGGTATTGCGGAGTCTGTGACCCGCGGACCTCTGGCTGGTTATCCGGTCGTCGGCCTTAAGGCTGTCCTGTACGATGGTTCCTACCATCCGGTCGACTCCTCCGAGCAGGCCTTCAAGACGGCTGCCGGCATGGCGTTCCGTGACGGCTTCATGAAAGCCGGCCCGGTCCTCCTGGAGCCCATCATGAGCCTCCGCGTCACCGTTCCGAATGATTTCACCGGCGACGTCATGGGCGACCTCAACAAGCGCCGCGGCCGCGTTCTCGGCATGGATCCGCTTCCGGGCGGCAAGCAGACGGTCGTTGCTGAAGTTCCCGAGAAGGAACTGTTCGGCTATTGCACGATCCTTCGCTCCATGACCGGCGGTATCGGTGTGTATGAAGTGAAGTTCGACCATTACGAGCAGGCGCCTCGTGACGTCCAGGAGAAGGAAGTCGCGAAGAAGGCTGCGGAAGAGAAAGAGTAATTCTTCCGCGTTTGCTGAGAAGAAAGATGACGCGGCACAGGAAGCAGGAATGCCTGCGGTCGGTGCCGCGTCATTTGATACGAAGAGACATTCGGGAGGTTTTCAGATGGCAGGTATCATCGCAGGAGCAGACGTCGGCGGAACGATGCTGAAACTGGCTCTTTTCACGGAGGAAGGCACACTTCTTCGGAAGTGGTCCGTCAAAACGCCCGGAAGAGAAGAGATCGATACGCTGTTCTCCCTGATCGGCGGTGAGTTTCTCAAGAAGGCGGAAGCGTTCAAAGAGGAATACGGTCCGCTTCGTGCGGCAGGCATCAATCTGCCCGGCCCGGTCAAGGCGGACGGCCATCTGGCCAACTGCGTGAACCTTGGCATGGATGGCTGCTATCCTGCCATCGAACTGGAGAAGATCCTCGGCGTGCCCTGCGCGGCGGCCAACGATGCGAACGGCGCCGCCCTGGGCGAAGCGTATTTTGGAGCCGCCAGAGGCTATGAAAATGTCGTCATGCTGACCCTGGGGACCGGCATCGGATCCGGCGTCATCGTGGACGGAAAACTCATCGCCGGAAACCGCGGCATGGGCGGAGAGATCGGCCATCTGGTCGTCCGCCCCGACGAGACCGTGCCCTGCAACTGCGGAAACCGCGGCTGTCTGGAACAATATGCTTCCGCGAACGGCTGTGTGCGGGTCGCGAAGAAGCTGCTTCTGGAAAAGCCGGAGACGGAATCGCGCCTTCGGGACATCCCGGATTTCAACTGCAAAGATGTGTTTGATGTGGCAGAGGAGGGTGATCTGATCGCCGCGGAGACGCTGGAAATCTTCGGCGATACGCTCGGTCTTGCGCTTGCCCATGTGTTCCACGTCATCGATCCGGACATCTTCGTGATCGGCGGCGGCGTTTCCTATTCCGGCCAGATCGTCATCGACCTGGTCGAGAAGTATTTCCGTAAATACTGTCACATCATCGACGAAATGCCGGAGTTTAAACTGGCCGCGTTGGGAAATGACGCCGGCGTCTACGGCGCCATGACGCTTGCCAGAGAAAGGCTTTGATCTTGAGGAAGAAGACCTTCCGGAAAGTGCTGAGGGAGCTTAGGCCCTGCCGGGGTAAGGCAGTGCTTTCTTTCCTTCTGGCAATGATTGAGGTCGCAGGCACTCTGTATCTTCCGATCCTCATCGGCCAGGCGGTCGATCTCATCATCGGAAAGAACAACGTTGATTTTTCCGGCCTTGTGCCGGTGTTCATTCAGATGGCCGCCGCGATCGCCGCATCTGCGCTCGCCCGCTGGCTCCAGACCATTCTCAACAACAAGATCGTCTATACGGTCACGGAGAATCTCCGTATCCGTCTGTTCACCCACATTCAGGTGCTCCCGCTTTCCTATCTGGACGCGCATTCCTCGGGAGACCTTGTCAGCCGGATGGTGCAGGACGTGGACCGGCTTGCGGACGGCCTTCTCATGGGCTTTACCGAACTTTTCACGGGCGTGCTCACCATTCTCGTGACGCTTATTTTCATGTTCTCGGTGAACCCGCTGATCGCGGCGGCCGTTGTCGTTCTGACGCCGTTTTCGCTTCTTCTGGCGCGCTTTATCGCCAACCGTTCCCACCGTTACTTTGAAGCGCAGGGCAAGGCCCGCGGCGCGGAAGCCGGCTATGCGAACGAAATGATCGAAAATGAGAAGATCGTGCAGGCTTATGCGCAGGAGAGCCGGGTCACAAAGCGTTTCGGCACGCTGAACGAGGAACTCCGGTCGCATTCATTGAAGTCAGTGTTCTTCTCGTCTCTGGTCAATCCCTCCACCCGTTTCATCAACGAGATCATTTACACGGTCGTCGGCGTGGCCGGCGCGCTGTTCATCATATCCACCGGGGCGACAAGCCTCACGATCGGCGGCCTGACCGTCTTTCTGTCTTACGCGAATCAGTACGCCAAGCCCTTCAACGAGATCTCAGGCGTTATCACGGAACTGAAAAACGCATTCGTTTCCGCAGAGCGTGTCTATGAACTTCTGGAGACGCCCCCCGAACCCGATCCGGTCCGAGTGGAGCGCGCTTCCGAGGAGACGGCAGCCTGTGAAAGGGAGGAAACTTCCGAAGCGGCTTCTCAGGGCCACGTGGAATTCAGGGACATTTCCTTCGGCTACGTGCCGGAGAAGACTGTTCTCGACAGCTTCTCGCTGGACGTGAGACCGGGCGAGCACATTGCCCTGGTTGGCAAGACCGGCTGCGGCAAGACGACGCTTATGAACCTCCTTCTCAGGTTCTACGAAACAGACCGGGGGGAGATCCTCATCGACGGCGTGTCTGTCCGTGACATGAGCCGCGAGGCGCTCCGCGCGAAGTTCGGTATGGTGCTTCAGGACACCTGGATCTTCGGCGGTACGGTCCGGGAAAATATCCGGATCGGAAGGCCGGATGCCACCGACGAAGAGGTCCGCATGGCAGCGAAGCGGGCCCATGCGCACAGTTTCATCCGTCTGCTTCCGGAAGGCTATGACACCGTCCTCAAGGAGAACGGCGCCGGGCTCTCGGAAGGACAGAAGCAGCTTCTTTCGATCAGCCGCGTGATGCTCGCGCTTCCGCCCATGCTGGTGCTGGACGAAGCGACGTCGTCGATCGATACCCGAACCGAGCAAAGCATCCAGAACGCCTTCAATGCCTTGATGGAAGGCCGTACAAGCTTCATCGTCGCCCACCGTCTGTCCACCATAGAGAACGCGGACCGCATCCTGGTCCTGGCGGACGGGCACATCGCCGAGCAGGGCTCTCATGAAGAACTTCTCGGAAAGAAGGGGCTGTATTACGACATTTACCAGAGCCAGTTTAAGGGAAGCGCGGTGTAAAGCGCCGAGGCGGTGCGTCCGCGTCTGTGCGATCCGCCGGATCCTTCGCCGGGACAAAGGAGAACGATATGTACAGAGAATTGTTTGATTTCATCCAGAAAGCGCCGACCGCTTTTCAGGCTGTCGCGGAGTTCAGGACACGCCTTCTTCGGGACGGCGCGGTGGAACTCAGAGAAGACGCGCCCTGGGAACTCCGTTACGGCGTGACCTATTTCATTACCCGGAACGACTCCGCCATCGTGATCTTCCAGATCCCGGAGGAAGGAGAGGAGTTCCGCGTCTTTGCGGCACATTCCGATTCGCCTTCCTTCAAGGTCAAGGAGAACCCCGAGATCGTCGTGGAAGGCAAGTATGTGAAACTGAACGTGGAGCCCTACGGCGGCATGATCTGCTCCAGCTGGCTGGACAGACCTCTTTCCGTGGCCGGACGGCTCACGGTACGCGACGGAGACGGCCTCAAAACCGTTCCGGTCAACGTGGACAGAGATCTTCTGATCATTCCGAACGTCGCCATTCATCAGAACCGCGAAGTCAACAAGGGCTACGCCTGGAACATGCAGACCGACATGCTTCCGCTGCTTGGGGGCATCGAGACGAAGGGCTCTTTCCTGAAGATCGTTGCGGAACATGCGGGTGTCCGCGAGGAAGACATCCTCGGGCATGACCTGTTCCTCACCATACGCGAAAAAGGGCGTGTTTTCGGGGCGAACGGCGAGTACATGGCCGGTTCACGCTTCGATGACATCGAATGCGCTCTGGCCGGCTTTTTGGGCTTTCAGAAGGCATCCAAGAAGCGCCATATCCCGGTGCTTATGGTTTTTGACAATGAAGAGGTGGGCTCGCAGAGCCGTCAGGGTGCTGCGTCGACCTTCCTTCTGGATACCGTGACGCGGATCGCGGAGGAACTGCCGCGCGGCGTGAAGGCGCTCAGGGACATGATCCCCGGTTCCTTCCTTCTGTCGGCGGACAACGGCCACGCATTGCATCCGAATCATCCGGAAAAGTGCGACCCGACCAACCGGCCGGTCTTAAACGGCGGCATCCTCATCAAATATGCCGCGACCCAGCGCTATGCGACCGACGGCCTCTCCGGCGCATTTGTCAAGAAACTCTGCGAAGAGGCAGGCGTGCCGTATCAGGTCTTCCATAACCGCTCGGACATGGCCGGCGGCGGGACTCTCGGATCCATATCGACCGCTCAGGTACCCTTCCCGCTCGCGGACATCGGCCTCGCGGAGCTTGCGATGCATTCCGCCGTGGAGACCGCCGGCGTCAAAGACTTTGAATATCTTGTAAAACTTGCGGAGACCTTCTTCGCATAACGAAAGAGAGTCCGGGGATCCGGCCCGGCGCGAAATGAAACGATGAAACAGCTTTTCAGGGAAATGAAACCGCAAAGGAGAGACATGATCCTGGCTCCGCTCTTTAAGATGCTGGAAGCCGGTCTCAACCTGCGCGTTCCGCTCCTCATGAAAGAGATGATGGACGAAGCGATCCCTGCCGCGATGGCGGGAGAGGGCAACGGCCTCGTCTGGTTCGTGGGCGTGGAGCTTTTCCTGGACGGCCTCTTCGGATTCCTTCTGGCCGTCGCGGCGCAGTATTTCGCGGCGCGGGCTGCCACAGGCTATTCCGCCAGACTCCGGGAGCTTCTGTTCGGCAAGATCCAGAGCCTTCGTTATGAAGAACTGGATTCCGCGGGCACGTCGCTTCTGATCACCCGCATGACGAGCGACTGCGACCAGGTGCAGAACGGTCTGAACCTGGCGCTCAGGCTTCTTCTCCGCTCGCCGTTCATTGTCTTCGGCGCGATGATCCTGGCCTTTACGATCGATACGAAAGCCGCAATGATCTTTGCGGTCCTCATCCCCATCCTGCTCGTGATCACTTTCGCGGTCATGCTGCGCATGGCGCCTCTGTACCGGAAAGTACAGAAACGTCTGGACCGCGTCACGCAGGACACGCGGGAAAATCTCTCCGGCGTCCGTGTGATCCGCGCGTTCCGGAACGAACGCGGCGAGATCCGCGAATTCATTGAAAACCATGAGAACCTGAAAGGCTTCCAGCTCGCGGTCGGACGGATCTCTGCGATCCTGAATCCCGCGACGACGCTGCTTCTGAATGCTTCCGTGCTGCTTCTCATCTACGTGGGCGGCGTGCGGGTCAACATGGGCGTTCTGACGCAGGGCGCCGTGGTGGCGCTGGTCAATTACATGCTCCAGATCCTTGTGGAGCTCATCAAACTGGCAAACCTGGTCATTCAGATCACCCGCGCCTACGCATCCCTGAAGCGCATTTCCGAAGTGACTTCGATGGAGTCGGAAGCGCGAGTGGAAGGAACGGTAAATGCCGGCGCCGAAAACGAAGGAGTTCCGGCCTTTACCGAAGCCCCTTCCGTCCGTTTCGAGCATGTTTCCCTGACCTATCAGGGAGCCGGCGAGGCGGCGCTTTCAGATCTTTCATTTGACGCGAAGGGCGGCGAGAAGATCGCCGTCATCGGCGGTACGGGTTCCGGAAAGACTACGCTGGTCTCTCTGATCCCGGGTTATTACCGCGCGACGGAAGGAGAGATCCTTCTGGACGGAAAGCCGCTTTCCGCCTATGACGAGCGTTCTCTCAGACAGTCTGTGAGGACGGTCTTCCAGAAAGCGGTGCTGTTCAGCGGGACCATCCGGGAGAATCTGTGCTTCGGCCTCACGGAGGAAGAGGAACAGAAGATCACGGACGAAGAACTGTATGAGGCGCTTCGGGCTTCGGATGCGTATGACGTGGTGATGGAAAAAGGCGGCCTTCTGGGCCCGTGCGAACAGGGCGGCCGGAACTTCTCCGGCGGCCAGAGGCAGCGCCTCACGATCGCCCGTGCCCTGGTGAAGAAGCCGCAGTTCCTGATCCTGGACGATGCGGCCAGCGCTCTCGATTATGCGACGGACCTTTCCCTGCGCAGGGCTATCGCAGCCCTTCCCGGCAGTATGACGGTCTTCATCGTCTCACAGAGGACGGCGAGCGTCCGGCAGGCGGACAGGATCCTGGTGCTCGACGACGGCCAGGCAGCCGGCTTCGGTACGCATGATGAACTGATGAGAAGCTGTACCGTCTATCAGGAGATCTATTATTCCCAGTTCCCTGAGGAACGCCCGTCCGCACCAGCTGCAGCCGCTGCAGCCGGTACCGCACCGGTCCGGGCGGCCGGAAAGGGGGTGACGGCATGAAGAAAGCGAATGCCGCCGGAAATACCGGCATGGCAGGCAGCATGCAGACGCTCCTGAAGGTCCTGCGGGTCATCGGCCGGTACAGGTTCCTGCTGCTCGCCAGCATCGTGCTGGCAGGGCTTACCGTCGTGCTGCAGCTCTATGTCCCGATCCTGTTCGGCGACGCGATCGACCTGGTG
>JAEEGF011547532.1_pt1 | contig 12155 bp, 8 predicted proteins | sample 9134171 | NCBI WGS metagenome assembly JAEEGF01 (sample SAMN16246542, study PRJNA631951) | gut metagenome | biome: gut microbiome; feature: rumen; material: AP-attached | host: Bos | place: Iran: Karaj | collected 2018-10 | reverse complement strand
TGAAGAGAGAGAAACCAGTATCTTAAGTAAATATGCTACTTTCAGCATGAATTCCAGAGGAAGAGAAAAAGAAGAAAAGGAATGTGACATAAGGCCTTGTTTTCAGAGGGATAGGGACAGGATCCTCTATTCCAAGTCTTTTAGGAGACTAAAGGACAAGACCCAGGTCTTTCTGTCCCCTGACGGAGATCACTACAGGACAAGGATGACCCACACCCTTGAGGTTTCCCAGAACGCCAGGACCATTGCCAAAGCTCTTATGCTCAACGAGGATCTGTGCGAGGCCATAGCTCTGGGGCATGACCTGGGACACACACCCTTTGGACACGCCGGAGAGAGGGCACTGAATGCCATCTGTCCCGAGGGCTTCAAGCACAATGAACAGAGCCTTCGGATTGTGGAGAAGCTTGAGAACTATGGCAAGGGCCTTAATCTGACCTGGGAGGTCAGGGACGGGATACTCAACCATGAGATGGACCTTAGTCCCTCGACACTTGAGGGCAAGGTTGTCAGGCTCTCCGACAAGATCGCCTACATGCATCACGACATGGACGATGCAATACGCGGCGGCATCATCACTGTGAACGATGTGCCCGAGGATCTGGCGGCGGTCATCGGCCACAGCAATGGCGAGTGGCTGGATACCTTTATCCATGACATCATCGCAACCAGCATGGACAAAGACGACATCAGGATGTCAGATCCTGTATATGATGCTTTTCACAAGCTGCGCAGGTTCATGTTTGACAGGGTTTACACCAATCCCACGGCCAAGGGCCAGGAGGGGAAGGTTGAGGAGATGATCAAGATCCTGTACAGATATTACGTAGATCACGTGGACAGACTTCCCGACTATCTCAAGAACATGATGGAGAGGGGAGAGGCCTCCAGGGAGAGGATCGTCTGTGACTACGTAAGTTCCATGACCGACAGATATGCGGTGGCAATATTTGAAAAGATCTATGTGCCCCATTCATGGGCTGTCATGTGATCGGATTTGATTTAACGATTGATTTGTCTATACCTTCTGCGGGGCGGCACAGCTCTTTTGCAGAAAATGTATATGACAACTTAGTATACTTTAGACGGGGGTCAGAAGGTGCGCTATTCACCGGAGATAATCGAGGAAGTGCGCTCACGAAGTGACATTGTGGATGTGGTGGGACAGTATGTCCACCTGCAGAAAAAGGGAGCCAATTACTTTGGACTGTGTCCCTTTCACAATGAGAAGTCCGGATCTTTTTCCGTTTCCCAGAGCAAGCAGATGTATCACTGCTTTGGCTGCGGAGCCGGGGGAGACGTGATCAGCTTCCTACAAAAATATGACAACTTAACATTTATGGAAGCCCTTAAGCAGCTGGCGGACAGGGCAGGAGTCAAGCTCCCTGAGGAGGATGATTCCCCCCAGGCCAGGGCCATGAGGGACAAGAGGCAGGTGCTTCTTGATATCAACAAGGATGCAGCCAATTATTACTTCAGAAACCTGATGTCCCAGGCGGGGCAGAAGGGTCTTGCCTATTTCAGGGAGAGGCAGCTTACGGATGAGACCATTAAGCACTTCGGGCTTGGGTACTCCAAGGTCAGCCCTGACGACCTGGTCAGGTACCTTCGGAGTAAGGGCTACGCCGACACCCAGATAATCGATGCGGGACTGGCCGCCTTTGATGAGCGGATGGGTACCCACGACAAGTTCTGGAACAGGGTAATGTTCCCGATCCTTGATGCGCAGAGCAAGGTCATAGGCTTCGGGGGCAGGGTAATGGGCGATGGCAAGCCCAAATACATGAACTCTCCCGAGACCATGGTTTTTGATAAGAGCCGGAACCTCTTTGGCCTTAACTACGCCAAGAGTTCAAGGGCCGGATACATGATAATCTGCGAGGGATACATGGACGTCATAGCCATGCACCAGGCGGGATTTGACATGGCGGTGGCATCGCTGGGAACTGCTTTTACCCAGGGCCAGGCCATGATAATGAAGAGATACACGGACACAGTGATCCTTTCCTACGACAGCGATGAAGCCGGTACCAAGGCGGCACTTCGCGGGATAGGTATCCTGAGGGAGGCGGGCCTTAAGGGCAAGGTCCTGGATCTTCGGCCATACAAGGACCCCGACGAGTTCATCAAGAACCTGGGCAGGGATGCCTTTGAGGAGAGGATTAAAAATGCTGAGAACACCTTCTTCTTTGAGGTAAGGGTCCTTCAGAATTCCTATGACATGAGTGATCCCGTATCCAAGACCGAGTTCCACAGAAGTCTTGCCAGGAAGCTCTGCGAGTTCCAGGAGCCCCTGGAGAGGGAGAACTATATAGAGGCGGTGGCAGCCAGATACAATATTGCCAGGGATGACCTTAAGACTATGGTGGCATCTGTTGCTGCCGAGGGTGCCGTGACCAAGGCTTATCAGAGGCCAAAGAGCACCACAACGCAGAAGAAGACCCCGGAGGACGCATCCCGCAAGAACCAGAGGCTCCTTCTGACCTGGCTTGCGGACGAACCGCAGATATTTCCCAAGGTTGCGAAGTGGGTTACGCCGGAGGATTTTTCCGACGACCTGTACAGGAGCGTTGCCACGGAGCTCTTCGCCGGAATGGAGAACGGGTCTTTTTCACCGGCCCACGTTCTTTCCAGATTTACTGACGAGGAGGAGCTGAGACAGATTGCGGAGATGTTCAACACCAATCTTACTCAGATCGAGACTCCCGAGCAGCGGCGCAAGGCCTTCCACGACATCATTTACGGTGTCAGGCAGTCGGGATATGAGAGGCTCAAGAAGGAGCTAAGGCCCGATGATCCGGAGTATCTCATCAAGACGATACAGGGCAAGAAGGAACTTGAGAAGCTCATTCATGCGGACATCAATCCGGATGACTGAGACTTGGATTGAAATTTTGGCATAAGTTTTGGATGCAGATAGGCATCTGCGTGATAAGGGCATACGAATGCCGTGCACATGTGGGTAAAAGACGCTTAGGTGCCGGGGCTGCTGTCTAAAGCCGAAGCCAATGACATAAAAATCAGAATTAAAAGGAAAAGGGTAGAATAAAAATGGCGACTAAAAAGGTAACTGAGAAGGAAACAGAGAAGAAGGTGGCAGCTAAGAAGGAGACAGCGGAGAAGGAAGCTACAGCCAAGAAGAGCTCAGCTAAGAAGGAAGTAGCTGAAAAAGAGGAAGCTCCCGCAAAGAAGACCTCCAAGAAGGAAACTGCCGCTGCAAAGGAAGCTCCGGCAAAGAAGGCATCAGCCAAGGCTGCAAAGGCAGATAAGGAAGAGACCAAAAAGGCCGGCAGGAAGGCATCCGGAAAAGCCGGTAAGGCCGAGACTGAATCCAAGGCCGGCGATGGCGAGCTGGATGAAGCTACCAAGGAGCTCTTTTCCCAGAAGGTCAAAGATATCCTGGCTCTTGCCAAGAAAAAGAAGAACATGCTGGAGTACACTGAGATCAGCGACTTCTTTGCCGAGCTGAACCTCAACGAGGAACAGATGGACAACGTCCTTGAAGTTTTAGAGAATTCGGGCATCGATGTTCTGAGAGTGACTGATGCAGATGACGATATCCCTGATGACGACGATATGGTGCTCTCCGAGGAGGACGAGGTTGATATGGAGAATATCGACCTGTCGGTTCCCGATGGCATCAGCATCGAGGACCCCGTCAGGATGTACCTCAAGGAGATCGGTAAGGTTCCGCTTCTTACTGCCGAGCAGGAGATCGACCTGGCCATGGCCATGGAGGCAGGCATTGACGCTGAGAAGGCCCTGGCCGAAGATGAGGGCAAGAACGAGCTCACAGAGGAGCAGAAGAAGGAATACCATCAGGCCATCTACGCCGGCGATGAGGCCAAGAAGCGCCTTGCTGAGGCCAACCTTCGTCTTGTTGTCAGCATAGCCAAGAGATATGTCGGAAGAGGAATGCTGTTCCTCGACCTGATCCAGGAGGGTAACCTGGGACTTATCAAGGCTGTTGAGAAGTTCGATTTCAGAAAGGGCTTCAAGTTCTCCACATATGCAACCTGGTGGATAAGGCAGGCCATCACGAGAGCCATCGCCGACCAGGCAAGGACCATCCGTATACCTGTACACATGGTGGAGACCATCAACAAGCTCATCAGGGTCAGCAGACAGCTTCTTCAGGAACTGGGCCGTGAGCCGCTTCCGGAGGAGGTTGCCAAGGAGATGAACCTTCCTGTTGAGAGGGTAAGGGAAATCCTCAAGATATCACAGGAGCCTGTATCTCTTGAGACACCTATCGGTGAGGAAGAGGACAGCCATCTTGGCGATTTCATACAGGATGACAACGTTCCTGTACCTGCAGATGCTGCAGCATTCACACTGCTCAAGGAGCAGCTGGTGGAGGTTCTTGACACTCTGACAGAGCGTGAGCAGAAGGTTCTGCGCCTGAGGTTCGGTCTTGATGACGGAAGGGCAAGGACTCTTGAGGAAGTTGGTAAGGAGTTCAATGTAACACGTGAGCGTATACGTCAGATTGAGGCCAAGGCGCTGAGGAAACTGCGTCATCCAAGCCGCAGCCGCAAGCTTAAGGATTATCTTGATTGATAGATGATTTAGGGACAAAGCGGAGGGATTCTACGGTACATCGGTTCCGGATACACGGAGTTATTGAGGGTATGTATCAGGGGACCGATGTACCGGCTTGTACTATCATTTTTGACCTCTCAAAAGAGTGAAATGAATATGGATAAAAATATGGATATAACAGCAAGGATGTCGGCTCGGCTCCTTGCTGTTGCTGATATGATGGGAAAATCGGATAGTGAAATTGTGCTGCGCAGTAAGGAGGGGACCGGCGGGACCCTCCGGAGATTCGGGTGCATCGCTGACGTTGGATGCGACCATGGGTATGTGTCGATATGTCTGGTGCAGAGAGGCGTCGCAGACAGGGCCCTTGCAATGGACGTCCGCAAGGGCCCGCTGGCCATGGCGGAGGCCAATATCAGGGATTCCGGCCTGGAGGCGAGGATCAGTGTCAGGCTCTCTGACGGCCTTAAGGGACTTAAGGCCGGTGAGGCTGACGGCCTGGTCATCGCCGGCATGGGCGGAAAGCTGATGATCAGTATCCTTGAAGAACGGGATGCTGCAGCCCTCGGAATAAAGATGGCAGTCCTCCAGCCACAGTCTGACATCGACGAATTCAGGCGATACTTAAGGTCTAAGGGATATACGATCCTGGATGAGAGGGTAGTCCTTGATGAAGGAAAATATTACTTCCCGATGCTGGTGGAATTCAGTGGTAAGGCCGAGGGTCAAGACAGTCTATCGCCCGGAGAGACTGAATTAAGAAATCTTCTGTCTTCGAACAAGAATGGTGACTGCGCAGCGGATGGATTTTCTGCTAATAATGATGATATTTTGCGCATTTCCAATCGGTATGGGGTGTATAATATATTAAGAAGAGACGAGCTTTTAAAGAAGTATCTGGAGCATGGAAGAGAAGTGGCGAATTCCATCATTGCTACTCTCGATGAGAATACCCACAGAGAACGCTTCATGGAGCTTTGCCAGGAACTTGATGATATTGAACTGGTACTTGGCTTATTTTGAATTTAGAAAATCACCGCGCAGACGAAAACAAACATTTCTGACTGCCCATATTTTCTGTTGACAATGACATATAACAGGAGGGACTTATGCCTAAGATCACCATTAACGGAACTGAGAAGGAATATGACAAGGGCACCAGTTTTGAGGAGATAGCCCGTGACCATCAGAAGGATTATGAGCACAGGATCGCAGCGGTAATCTTTAACGGCAAGATCAGAGAGCTTATGAAGACAGTCAAGAAAGACGGAGTTCTGTCTTTTGTCACTTATGCTGATTCCATAGGCTTTAAGACCATGCGCAGAACAGCCAGCATGATACTTATCAAGGCCGTCCATGATGTGATCGGCTCCAGGAATAAATCTGCCCTGAGAGTGGAGTTCAGCATCGGAACCGGCCTCTACTGCACTGTACAGGGAGTGTCTGTAACGGATGAGATGGTGGAGAAGATCAACACCAGGTTTACCCAGCTTGTGGAGGAGAAGCTTCCGATATCAAAGAAGGTGTACCCGCTGGATGAAGCTATCGAGATCTTCAAGAAGCAGGGCATGTATGACAAGGTGGCCCTCCTTAAGTATCGCAGGAGTTCTGAGATCAATATCTACAGGCTTGACGGCTTCTGTGACTATTTCTACGGCTACATGCTGCCCAATACCTCATACATCGACAAGTTCAGGATAGATAAATATCACGATGGCATTTTGCTGACATTGCCCACCAGCAGTGCACCCGAGAAGCTGGTGGTATCTGAACCAAGGGAAAAGCTCTTTTCCACAATGATGCTCTCCAGCGACTGGGGCAGCATGATAGGCATCGAGAATGTGGGTGATCTGAACAACATGGTCTGCGAGGGCAGGATAAATGAGATGATCCTGGTTCAGGAGGCGCTTCAGGAGCGCAGGATAGGTGAGATCGCCATGGACATCTTTAAGCGGCTTGACGTGAAATTCGTCATGATCGCCGGACCCAGCTCCTCAGGCAAGACCAGCTTTGCCAACAGGTTATCGATACAGCTTCGGACCCTGGGAATGGTGCCGCATCTGATAAGTCTGGACAACTACTTCGTCAACAGGGAAGATACGCCGCTGAACGAAGACGGCAGCTACAACTTTGAGTGCCTGGAGGCCCTTGATGTTGAGAGGTTCAATCAGGACATGACAAGGCTCCTTGCGGGTGAGAGGGTTGAGATGCCTGAGTTTAACTTCATCACTGGCAAGAGAGAGATGAATGGCGATTTCTTCCAGCTTGGAAAAAAGGATATCCTTGTCATAGAAGGTATCCACGGACTTAACGAGAGGATGAGTTATTCACTTCCTGCTGCTTCAAAGTACAAGATATATATCAGCGCACTTACAACACTCAACATAGACAATCACAACCGCATCGCCACCACTGATGGACGACTGCTTCGCAGGATCGTCAGGGACGCCAGGACCAGAGGCGCCTCCGCCAGAAAGACCATCAGCATGTGGGGCTCTGTAAGAGCAGGAGAGGAAGCCAACATCTTCCCGTTCCAGGAGGAGGCTGACGCCATGTTCAACTCCGCTCAGATCTACGAGCTGGCAGTTATCAAACCCTATGCGGAACCACTTCTTTTCCCAATCGAAAAGGGCGAACCCGAATTCTACGAAGCCAAGAGGCTCCTGAAATTCCTTGACTATTTTGTCAGTGTCGACAGCTCCATGCTGCCGAGAAACTCCATCGTCAGGGAATTTGTGGGAGGCAGCTGCTTTAAGGTGTGATTGCAGGTTGATGGACTTTAAAGAGCAATCAGCTTGTTTTTGGAACCAAGATGATGATAAAGGAGAAAATAAAATATGGTTCTTGTGATCAATGATGACAGGGTATCAGATGTAGAAGCATATCTGCCAATCGCGAAAGCTTTTGCTGCTGACAGCGTAGCAAATGATGAGGGATGTATTTCGATGGAACTTCTTGTTGACCCAAAAGTCCCCGGGAGAGTTCTGTATCTGGCTCACTGGGAAAACGAAGAAGCATTTCGGAAAAGTACAACTGGCGCTACATTCCAAAAGTGGCTGCCTGAGCTTGGAAAATACTTCATAAGCGCAGAAGATCATATATTTGAGATCAGATGATGCATGCCTTCGGATTAGGCATAAAAAATTGGCGATTCATCACCACCGATCATTTCGGGAGGAGATGGATCGCCATAACTATTTAAATGATTCTGCTATGGGTAGCGGTGCTGCCAATTGGAAAGCTGTATGAGATCAAAGGTCATAGTATTCTGCAAATTCGGCAGGATGAGGTATTCTTGATATTCGTCTGCTTACTTTTCTGTATCTGTCTATGAGCTGGTTAAGGAGTCTTTCCGGGAATACTCCTCCTTCCTTTAGATAATCGTTATCTGCTTCCAGGGCATCAAGTGCTTCATCCAGCGATGTAGGAAGACCGGACAATTTGGATTTCTCCTCATCTGAAAGTTCATATAGATTGAAATCATACGGTCCCCATCCTGCTGCGTGGGGATCGATTTTTTTGCGGATTCCATCAAGACCTGCCATGAGGATTGCTGCATATGCGTAATAAGGGTTACAGCTTGCATCGGGATTTCTGAGCTCGAAGCGCTTGCTCTCAGGTGTCTTGGCATATGCCGGGATACGTATCACGGCACTTCGGTTAGACATGGCGTAGCCTATGGTGACAGGCGCTTCAAAACCTGGAACCAGTCGCTTGTACGAATTTGTCGATGGATTTGTGATCGCGCAAAGAGAACGCGCATGGGTAAGAAGCCCTCCCATGAAGTAGTGAGCTTCATCGCTTAGCTGCGCGTAGCCATTGGGATCATAGAATACGGGTTTTCCGTTTTTGAAAAGGAGCATGTGAACATGCATACCGTTTCCCGCTTCATCCGCAATGGGCTTTGGCATAAATGTAGCGGTACAGCCATCTTTTACTGCTTCATTTTTTATAACATATTTTGCTGACATGGTATCATCTGCCAGTTTAAGCATGTCACCAAGTTCTACCTCGATTTCCATCTGGCCGCTTCCGCCAACCTCAGGATGATGATATTTAACATTTATTCCCCAATCATTCATGGCAAGACACATGCGGGACCGGAGGTCGTTCCTTATATCTGTAGGAAGGCAGTTGTGGTAACCTGTTCCCGGCTTAAGCTGATATCCATAATTGTTATTTACATTGCCCGCTGCAAAGCCCGCCTGTGAAGTGAATATTTCGCTATACATTCCGTTGTGGTCAGTACTGTACTTAACACTGTCAAAGATATAGAACTCATATTCAGGACCTATAAGCATCTGATCAGCGACATCCATCTCTTTCATGTACTCCAGTGCCCGGATGGCAACGTTCCTGGGATATTGATCAAAAGGTCTGTTATCAGGAAGTTCGATAACCCTTACATCGCCTATCATGGACAGAGTAGGAACCGTCGAGTATCTGTCAATGACAGCAGTCTCCAGTACCGGAATAAACACCATATCGCTGTTTTCTACAGGAGCATAGCCGTAGTTTGACCCGTCGAACCCTATTCCCTGCTCCATAGTAGCTTGTGTAAGACGTTCGGCAGGAATGCTCAGATGCCTCCACCTTCCGTCAATATCCGTAAGCTTGAAATCGACTATACGTATTCCTTCGGCTTTGATGAGATCTTGAATATCCTTTAGTGTCTTTGCCATTTTTCCTCCTTGTCTTATAGGATAGATTTTTTATTTTGATATTTGATTATTATATCATTTATATTGGTGGATGGATTAAATGGTTTGATAATGGGGTGAGAGATGGGAGATGAACCCCTTTGAACCAAGCGGTTATAACTAGCTCTAATGTCACTTATTTCTATACGAATTTATTTTCACTTGCAACATTTTTGTCCTTCCGATTGTTTACAGGGTAGAAAGGCAGTTAATCTTTTAAAATCGGAGGGAAAATATTATGAAAAAGAACTACAGATTACTTGCACTTGCAACAGGAACGGCAATTCTTACGGGGGCTGTTACAGGATGCGGAGCATCCGCGGGAAAAGACGGGGCGACCACGATGCCTCAGACAGATACCACCTACAGCAATACACCTTATGATGTAGAGACCCCTGCCACAGATCAGAATGGATATTCAGAAAGCGGGAGCAGTGCTACGGCGCAGGAAGTGTATTCCGAAAGCGATTGCATTGCTTTAGCACCGGAGATGTATTCAGCAGGCGGGAGCAATTCCATGGCTGCGAAAGCTTATACAGACAGCGATAGCATTGCAATGGCATCTGAGAGCAGGGATTTCAGCCAGGGAGAAGAGTTTGTATACTGCTACCCGTACTCTAAAGAGATAAACACAGAATCGTATGATAAGCCGGATGAAAATGGATTCTTCTTATCAAAGGCTCAGCCGCTTTCTACTTTTGCCGCAGATGTGGACACTGCATCTTATGCAAATGTAAGAAGAATGATAGAGAATGGCTACAATGCAACTGAGATTCCTACAGACGCTGTAAGACCTGAGGAGTTCATAAACTACTTCAAATATGACCTGGCATCACCGGAAAAAGGAGAGAAATTCGGGGTTACCACAGAGGTTTCCACCTGCCCTTGGAACAAGGACCATCAGCTTATGTTTGTGGGAGTGAAGGCAGAAGATCCTTATAAAGAGACTATTCCCAAGAGCAATCTGGTTTTCCTTATCGATGTATCAGGCTCAATGGATGACAAAGATAAGCTGTATCTTCTGCAGGATTCTTTAAAGGACCTGGTGGACAATCTCCCCGGAGAGGGAATTGTGTCAATCGTGACCTACGCAAGCAGGGAGGAAGTGATCCTTGACGGCGTCGACATGAGAGATAAGGGCGTCATCAAAAGAGCTATAACCGCTCTTTCGGCAGGAGGCTCCACAGCAGGTGAGCGCGGCATGGAGATGGCCTATGAGATCGCGGCAGATCACTTCATCGATGGAGGAAACAACCGCATCATCATGGCAACTGACGGCGACCTGAATGTAGGTATTTCTGATCCTGATGAGCTGGAGAAGTTCATTGAGAAGAAAAAAGAGTCCGGAATCTTCCTTTCAGTTCTTGGCTTTGGCGATGGCAATTACAAGGATGACAGGCTTGAGAGGCTTGCTGACTGCGGAAACGGCAACTATTCATACATCGACTCCAAGCTGGAGGGACACAAGGTTTTAGTGGAAGAGATGACATCTACTCTGGTTACTGTGGCAAAAGACGTGAAGTTCCAGGTGGAGTTCAACCCTGCTGTTGTTAACGCCTACAGACTCATCGGATATGAAAACAGGCAGATGGATGCAGTGGACTTTAACAATGATAAGAAGGATGGCGGCGAGGTCGGTGCCGGCCACAGCGTTGTTGCACTCTATGAGATAATTCCTGCAGGCTCAGAATCAGCTATAGACCTCAAGTACCAGCAGAATGGGGATGAAACATCTGACGAATTTGCAACTGTTAAGATCCGTTACAAAGAGCCCGATGCTGATAAGTCAGAACTGAGATCATATGTTGTTGGCAATGAGAGCTTTACGGAAGTTGCAAGCGAAAATCTGACTTTCGCAGAGCTGGCAGCAGAGTTCGCAATGCTTCTCTCAGACAGCGACTATGCAGGAGACCTCACTTATAAAGACATCCTTCAGAGCTACAGGCAGATAGAGAATACTGATGAGTACAAAGAGGAATTCTACAACCTGGTCAGAATGGTAGAAAAAAGAGATTGATGCTGATATACTTTTCTCCGGGGAGAGAATCCCCGGGAGAAGAGTATGAATGAGATTGTTTTGGATTTGCCGGGCAGGGGAGATAAACTGCTTGGCAGTCTTATAAGAAAGATAAATGTGTATATTGCATGGGCAGGAAATGCCAGTTATGTAGGTGCTGACAGGACAGATGCTGATGGTCATCTTGAGCCAGTGGAGACAGATGCCGGTGCGTTTGGACAAAATGAATCACTCCAGAAAGAAATCGATGCATTTGGTCAGAACGAATCGCCAGAAACCAATGCTGGTGAATATTCCGAGTTATACGAAAGAGAGACCGGCGCCAGTGACCGGGATGAGCTTCGTACAAATAATACTCATAGTCAATCCGACCATATGCAGCGGGCCTCACAAATCCTTGACAGGTATGGCAACAGCATCCTGAGGATGGCCTACTCCTACCTCCACAATATGAGCGACGCAGAAGACATTTTGCAGGACACCCTGATCCAGTACATCAAAACAAAGCCGCAGCTTAATGGGGATGAGCATGAAAAGGCATGGCTTTTGAGGGTGGCCTGCAATCTGAGCAAGAACAAGATCAAATACAACAAACTTCGTGAGACGGACGAGCTTATGGAGGAGCTTGCCGGATGCGAAGAAGAGGACCTTAGTTTTGTGTGGGAGGCTGTTAAGCAGCTGTCCGAAAAGTATAGGGAGGTGGTCCACCTTTTTTACCAGGAAGGATATTCCACTGGTGACATTGCAAATATCCTGCGGCGCAATGAATCCACGGTGCGTTCCGATCTGAATCGCGCCAGGAAGCAGCTGAAAAATATTCTGAAGGAGGCGTATGACTTTGAGTAAATATAATGAAGTTATGGACAACATCAAAGTTTCCGAAGAAATGCGCCAGA
>JAEEGF011290104.1_pt1 | contig 12156 bp, 10 predicted proteins | sample 9134171 | NCBI WGS metagenome assembly JAEEGF01 (sample SAMN16246542, study PRJNA631951) | gut metagenome | biome: gut microbiome; feature: rumen; material: AP-attached | host: Bos | place: Iran: Karaj | collected 2018-10 | reverse complement strand
ATGCATTCTTCCCGTTCGGCGATAACATCGAGCGTGCTTACAAGAGCGGCGTTAAGTACATTGCCGAACCCGGCGGATCCATCCGTGACGACCATGTCATCATGACATGCAACAAGTACAACATGGCAATGGCATTCACGGGAATTCGCTTATTCCATCATTGATTTCGTTCGGTTGTTTTGCTCGCTTAGGTCCTCCGCGCTACGCTTGTGCGGAAATCGCTTGCATAACAGCCTCACTCAGGAACAGTAATGATCAAGGGCTGCGAAGTTGTTCGCAGCCCTTATTATTTAAGTAAATTCGGATGTGAGAAGATCAGTAAGTTCCTTGTCTGAAGTGACTTCGAAGTCGGGGAGTCTGTCCGGCTTCGGCAAGAATCTTCTGTTGATCCATATTGTATGCCAGCCACTGTCCATTGCACCCGTAATGTCGTGCTTATAGGAGTCACCGATCATCCAGAGTTCGTCAGGCTTAAGACCAAGCTTCTCTTCAACTGTCCGACACAATCTGACATCGGGCTTCGAGAAGCCTGTCTCTCCGGAGACTATCACATTCTCGCGGTCGAACCATCGGTCCAGCCCGAGCATGTCCACTTTGTGGCGCTGATGTTCTGATTCGCCGGCAGTAAGCACGGCAAGCCTGATACCGGGATCGTCCGATAAGGCATTCAGAGTATCGATCATGTTTTCACTGAGCGCCATATGGCTCTGAAGTTCGAGATAAGCATCGGCAGATAAGACACCGTCTCCGTCTTTGAAGGGAAGAGAAAGTGCTTTGAACGTCTCTTCGTATCGCCAGCCGTTGATCTCTCTGGTCGTGATCTTGCCGGATTCTAGATCCTTCATGTTGATATCGCTCTTATCGTAGAAGATCTTGATGAAGTGAAGAGGATCATCAACGCTTGTTCCGAGCACGGTCTCTGCAGCCTTAACAAGCATATCCTGCCTGCAGTAGAGAGTGTCGTCTATATCAAAAACTAAACCTAACATATAACTCCTGTCCCAATAAGAAAGCACCTGCTGTAACTAGTTCCGCAGGCGCAATTACTTCCACGAATAAGCCCCTTGTTCTGCTAGTTCCGCAGGAGCGCAGCTCCGAGGACTGTTCGTAGCCAAGAACAAGGGGACTTATGAGTTTGGAGCCAATGGTGGGAATCGAACCCACGACCTATTCATTACGAGTGAATTGCTCTACCCCTGAGCCACATTGGCGTGCCATAAGAATATACTCATTAGAGGCCTTAATGTCAAGTCGGAAGGGGTTGCCGGAAGACAAGTAATGATATAATGAAATGGCAGGAGGTAAACGGGAAAGTGTATTCAAAGAGAACAGCTCTTACAGCGGCATTTTTGTGCCTGGCATTCTGCGTATCCGCCTGCAAACGCGAAGAGAACGTTTTCCCCGAACTGCCGGGAGAGCCTGAAGCATCTGCTCCGGCAGAAGAGACCGAGACTTCGGCAAGCGACTCCAAGACAATTAAGACACTGTCCGTGGCGCTTCCTTATTCTGATGATACCGTCAGGTATCTTTCTGCCATGTTCTATATGAAGCGCAGCGGAACCTGGGATGACATGTATACCGGAGCAAATATCGATCTTGCTTCTTTGGATGAGGTGTCTACAGACTTTGTCATCACTAACAGTGAAGTTCCTTCCAAGGGGGCAGACCTCATATCTGTCAAATCCTGGGATGACAACGGATACATGCCTGATGTTTTCCTCGCGCAGGATTGCGCTTCCGTATATTCGGGAGGGTATTGCACGGAACTCAATGAGTATATCTCGGACTCCGAATACATAGACATGTCCCAGATATATGTTGGTGCTCTGCAGGCAGCGTCAGAAGATGGTGTCTATTACGGTATCCCGCATTATTCTTCTGCGATAGTCCTGCTCGGCAACAGCGACTACATCCCTGATTCGGGTATCTTATCTTCCAAGTTTACTACAGATGAACTCCTCACGTACCTCGAAGACATAGCATCAGAGAATGCCGAGGGCAGCGTGGTGCCCTTTGCTTCTGCATATAAGCTTACTCCGTATATTGCCGGCAGTTTTGACGGCGATAAGGCATATTCGTTCATGATGTACGATGAGTATAAGAATGACAGTGAGGGCGCTTCAGAAGTTCTCGCGGAGGATATCGGCTATATAAGAGGTCTCTATGAGGGCGGTCTTGCTTCCAACACGGATGCGAGCGGCGCGGATCCTGTTTTCGCGCGTAATGCTGCGTTATGGCTCGAGACGTCGGATAGTATCGGGCTATGGTCTGAGTACTTCCCCGGTAAGCTTTATGTCCTTAGGCTGCCTTGTGCCGATACGGCAAATCCGGGTGTCCCTTACCTTGAACCGTATAGCCTGTGCGTATCGGAGAACTGCAGCGATAAGGAGTTTGCAGCCGAGTTCGCTGAGTTTATTACATACGATGTTGATGCACAGCTTCTGATATACAGGACAGAAGACATGTCCGGATATCTGCCCGTTATAAGAGATCAGGGCCTTTGGGACGAAGTCTGTGCGGATGAGTTCTTCGGGACGGAGGCATATATATACAGCCAGATAATGGACAACGCGGTCTATTGTCCTGCGGGATACGATAACCCGCTGTACAGGAATTCGGGCGAGTATCTTGCCGAATTCTTCACCCTTGATGAGGATTTTGATCCGGAGGCATGCTATGGCGGGAATTAATCTTCGTAAGATCAAGATAGGTGACAGTTCTGAGCTTCGCGCATGCGGCCTGATGTCGGGCACGCTCGCTGTTGTCGAAGCAGACATCAGAGGGTTTGTGGCGAGCCGGATGACTGATGTCCTGATCGCGCAGGATGAGAGTATCCGTGCCGTTGTTAAGCTCTTCCGCCGCGACAGGAAGATGAGCACCGTGCAGCTCGAATTCGTTTACACGGAAGATGCCGATATGGACACCAAGTCCGAGATCATGGAAGCTACGCTGAAGTATTGTTTCCTCACGGAGTACTACAATAAGGTCATCGCGATATGCAGGGCGGAAGACGCCGTGACCGAAGAGCTGCTCGTATCTCACGGATTCATGCAGGAAGCGGTGTTAAGGGATGAGATCAGGACTGATACAGGATTCGAAGATGCCGGTCTTTTTGCACTTACCGCCGCCTGCTATACGGAATACAATGTCTGCTTTGTTCCTTTCGAACGCGGAATTGCAGTTATCACGGGCGGTAAGGACTATGTCGATGAGATAAGGCTCCTTCATCCGGGTTCGCACATCGAAGATCCGTTCATTCTCAACGTGGCGGGAAGCCTCGGACTTCTCGGCAGGGGCGGATGCATCAAGGCTGCAGATGGCGGCATCTATGATATGGACGAAGAGCAGCTTGACATGCTGCCTTCCGAACTTGCAAAGGCTTATGTGGAGCTTACCGAGTATTTTGCAAATAAGAGGGCTACGTTCGACATAAGATACAGATTCATGAGGGGCACTGAGTTCCAGCTCAAGGTCTGGAAACAGCTCTGCTCCATTCCTTACGGCACAACTGCAAGCTATGAGGACATAGCCCTGGCTCTGTCCGGCGGCAACCGTTTTGAGGCAAGGAAGATAACAAGGGCAGTCGGTGCTGCATGTTCCGACAACCCGATATCGATAGTGGTGCCCTGCCACAGGGTCATAGGCAAGGACGGCAATCTCGTGGGATATTCCGCAGGCCTTGATATCAAGGATTATCTGCTCCTTCACGAGTCGTTCTTCGCAGTAACACCGCTTATCTCCAAGGAGGCATGATTTGGCAAAACACGATAAGACCAGCATAGGGGTATCTACGATCCTTAACCCCGTACCTGTCGTCATGGTATCCTGCGCAGGCAAGGATCCGTCGAAAGAGGGCGAACGCCCGAACATCATGACTGTCGCATGGGCAGGAACGGTCAATTCCGAACCGCCGATGATATCTGTCAGCATCCGTAAATCAAGGCATTCGCATAAGCTCATCTCCGAGACGGGGGAATTCGTCGTGAACCTTGTATCCAAGTCGCTTTGCAAGGCATGTGATTACTGCGGTGTAAGATCAGGCGCTGACGAGGACAAGTTCAAGGCGTGTTCGATAACACCCGTGAAGGCGGACGGCATGAAGTATGCTTATGCAATCAAGGAAGCTCCCGTATCGATATCCTGTACGGTAAAGGCAGTCCAGGAGCTGGGCTCTCACGATATGTTCATCGGACAGATAGAAGCTGTCACTGCCGATTCATATCTTCTTGATGAGAGCGGAAGACTTTGTCTTGACAACGCGAGACTGGTGGCTTATAACCACGGCGAGTATTTTCTGTTGGGAGAGAAGATGGGGTTCTTCGGGTATTCAGTAGCTTCACCCGACATAATAAAAAAGAGAATGGGAAAGTAACAAATGGAATTCGAGAGCATAGAGAAGAAATTCAGCGGTAAGTTCATCCACTACTACAACGCGAGATATAAGACTGCGCTGGGCAACGAGAAGGTATATGAGATGATCTCCCGTAACGGAGATATCAAAGGCATCGAAGATATCCGTTCGGACAAATGCGATGCCGTAGTACTCATAATCCATTCACCCGATCACTCGAAGATACTGCTTAACCACGAATTCAGGATGGCAGTAGGAGGGATAGCGGTGAATTTTCCTGCCGGTCTCATCGATCCGGGAGAGACTCCCGAGACCGCTGCTGCAAGAGAGCTTTGGGAAGAGACGGGACTTAAGCTGGAGAGTATCGAACAGATACTGCCTTCGAGCTATTCCGGCGTCGGCATCACCAATGAGCGCAGCTGCTGCGTGATCGGTACTGCTACAGGCGAATTCACCCCCAGCACTTCAGATGAAGAAGAGATATCAGCTGATTGGTATACCAAAGACCAGGTGCGCGAGATGCTTGCAGATACCAATTTTGCAGCCAGAACACAGGCGTATTGCTACTTCTGGTGCAAAAGCTGATTATTAAAGAATAACATTTACTTTTAGGACCAAATTATTTATTATTTATAGGTCAATTTTCTACAAAGGAGTACGAATATGGATATTTCACCACTTCAGAAAGCAAGATATGAGTATCAGCCCAAGCTTCCGGGTATGCTCAGGAACGGCATCGCAGACATCTGCGTAAAGGAAGGCGCTGCTACACAGAGTGTTGCAGATCAGGAGAAGATCCAGGCACTTTTCCCCAATACATACGGTAAGCCCGAGATCACATTTGAGAAGGGCCAGAACACATCTGCTGCTAAGAAGCAGGTTGTCGGCGTTATCCTCTCCGGCGGACAGGCTCCGGGCGGACACAATGTCATCTCCGGTCTTTATGACGCACTTAAGGCTACAAATCCCGAGAACGTTCTTCTCGGATTCAAGGGCGGTCCGGACGGACTTCTTAAGAATGATTATGTAGAGTTCGACGATAAGTTCATCGACGCATACAGGAACACAGGCGGATTCGATATTATCGGTTCCGGCAGAACAAAGCTCGAGACAGTTGAGCAGTTCCAGACTGTTGCAAACTATGCTAAGGAGAATGGCCTCACAGCTATCGTCATCATCGGCGGTGACGACTCCAACACAAATGCTGCAACACTCGCTGAGTACATGGCTGCAAACAACACAGGCATCCAGGTTATCGGCTGCCCCAAGACGATCGACGGTGACCTTAAGAACGAGGACATCGAGGCTTCTTTCGGTTTCGATACGGCTACAAAGACATATTCCGAGCTCATCGGCAACATCGAGAGAGATGCCAACTCTGCAAAGAAGTATTGGCACTTCATCAAGGTTATGGGACGCAGCGCTTCCCACGTTGCTCTTGAGTGTGCTCTTGAGACACAGCCTAATATCTGCCTCATCGGTGAGGAAGTTGCAGCTAAGAAGATGTCTCTTGCTGACATCACAAACCAGATCGCTGACTCTGTTGAGAAGAGAGCAGCTAACGGCAACAACTTCGGTGTTGCGATCATCCCTGAGGGTATCGTAGAGTTCGTTCCTGAGTTCTCCGCTCTCATCGCTGAGATCAACGAGCTCCTCGCAGGCGAGAAGACAGCTGCTTTCAATGCACTTCCTGACTGGAACGCAAAGTATGACTTCATCAAGGCAGGTCTCTCTGCTGATGCATTCAAGGTATTCGATATCCTGCCTCAGGGCATCCAGCAGCAGCTCTTCCTCGAGAGAGATCCTCACGGTAACGTTCAGGTATCCCTCATCGAGTCTGAGAAGCTCTTCTCCGAGATGGTAAAGAACGAGCTGGCAAAGAGAAAGGAAGCTGGTACATACAAGGGCAAGTTCGGTGCTCAGCACCACTTCTTCGGCTATGAAGGCCGTTGCGCATTCCCTTCCAACTTCGATGCAGATTACTGCTACTCACTCGGCTACAATGCATTCATGCTCATCCAGTACGGATACACAGGTTATCTGTCAAAGGTATCCAACATCAGCAAGCCTGCTGATGAGTGGGTTGCAGGCGGTATGCCTATCACAAAGATGATGAACATGGAGAGAAGAAACGGCGAGGATAAGCCGGTTATCCGTAAGGCTCTCGTAGAGCTCGACGGCAAGCCCTTCAAGTTCTTCGAAGCTAACAGAGAGAAGTGGGCTGTTGAGACATGCTTCACATTCCCCGGTGCTATCCAGTACTTCGGACCTTCTGAAGTATGCGACAGAACTACTGTTACTCTTTCACTTGAGAAAGCGTAAGATAGCATTACTTTTGTTTAAGGGTCGGTTTTAATACCGACCCTTTTTATATTGATGTTTGTTTTGATGATAATTATGGTTTATTGTGGTATATATATTCTAGATATATCATCATAATTTAAGAAAGGTTTCATTATGAAGATTCTTGTTACAGGTTCTGCTGGTTTTGTTTCTGGTTATTTGGTTGACGCGTTACTTAAGCAAGGTCATAAAGTTATTGGAATTGATAATTACAGTAAGTATGGTCCTGTTCAAAAATCCTATGACAATGATCCTAACTATACTTTTGTTCAAGGTGATTGCAAAGATACAGGTCTTATGAAAGAACTGATTAGCGATTGCGATCAAGTAATTGCGATTGCTGCTATGATAGGTGGAATCACTTATTTTCACACATATGCATATGATCTTTTGGCTGAAAACGAACGGATTATTGCTTCTACCTTTGATTCTGCTATTTGGGCTTTTAAAAATAAACACTTAAAGAAAATTAATGTTCTATCTTCATCCATGGTATATGAATGTACCAGTACTTTCCCTACCCCCGAAGGGAATCAACTTGAGTGTCCTCCGCCGTTGTCTACATATGGTTTTCAAAAATTGGCAACAGAATACTTTTGCAAAGGTGCGTGGGAACAGTATGGTTTGCCTTATACTATAATACGACCTTTTAATTGCGTCGGAATAGGAGAGCAAAGAGCTTTAAATGAAAAGGAAATAATGTCAGGTAACGTGAAACTTGCTATGAGTCATGTGGTTCCTGATCTTGTTCAAAAAATATATAAAGGACAGAATCCACTTCATATTCTTGGAAGTGGTAATCAGATTAGGCATTATACTTATGGTGGGGATCTTGCACAAGGCATTCGACTTTGTGTGGAGAGCGAAAAATCTATCAACCAAGACTATAATATATCAACATCAAAATCCACATCAGTTATTGAATTAGCAGAGTTAATTTGGCGTAGAATTAATGGCGATGCTCCGTTCTCATTTGTATCGGACGAAGCTTATGCATATGATGTTCAAATGAGAGTGCCTGATGTTAGCAAGGCAAAGAACGATCTTGGCTTTGTTGCTGATACTTCTTTGGAAAAAACGCTGGATATAGTAGTACCATGGGTGACAAAGCAAGTCGATTTGGGGAATATATAATATTGGATAGCAGTAGTAATTTGGATATTATCATACCAGTTTATAATGAAGGCGAAAGCATAATTAAAGTTCTTAATGAAGTTAATTCGTGTATTTCGCATAAAATGACTGTATATGTAGTCTATGATTTCGATGAAGACAGCACATTACCTACGCTATACAGCGTAAAAGACAATTATGATTTCCCTATCATTCCTTACAAAAATAATTTGGGAAGAGGCGTAATTAACGCGCTTAAGGCTGGGTTTGAAGCTGCTACAGCTGATTATATTCTTGTTATAATGGCAGATTTGAGTGATAGACTATCTGATGTCAATACTATGATTGATATGATGAACAATGGATATGATCTTGTATGTGGTTCTCGTTACATGAAAGGCGGAAAGAAAATCGGCGGTCCTTTCTGGAAAGGCTTGTTTTCTCGAATTGCAGGTTTATCTCTTCATTTTCTTACTAGAATACCTACTCACGATATAACCAATAGTTTTAAATTGTATTCAAAGAAAGTAATAGATTCTATTGACTTTGAGAGTACAGGCGGATTTGAAATCGGAATGGAAATAACGGTTAAAGCTTATAATAATGGTTTTAGGATTGGAGAGGTTCCAACAAGTTGGCAAGATAGAGTTGAAGGTGAGTCTAATTTTAAAACGATACAATGGATCCCGCATTATCTTCATTGGTATTTCTACTGTATAAAAAACACTTGGTTTAGATAAAATACTAAGGGGGGAATTAATATGAATATTGGAATTATAGGTTTAGGATATGTAGGTTTAACTTTGGCAATTGGAGCGGCATCCAAGGGCCTGAATGTATATGGAATTGAGATTGATTCGACCATTATGGAATCGCTTAGTCAGAATCAAGCTCATTTTTATGAGCCAGGCATTAATAATCTGATTTCAAGATATCAGGGAAAGCGTTTTTTTGCTAGCAAATCCTTTCCAGAAGATGTCGAATACGATGCATTTATTGTTACGGTAGGAACGCCGCTTAAATCAGGAAGCAAAGAGCCGAATTTTGATTATATACTATCGGCTCTTGATTCCATTAAAAAGGTTTATAATGGTAAACAGTTAATCATACTGCGTAGTACTGTTTCAGTTGGTACTACTAGAAAAGTAGTTTTACCATACTTAAGTTCTATGTCTGGACTTCCCCAAGAAGATGTACTAGTGTCTATGTGTCCAGAAAGAACAATAGAAGGTAATGCTATCGAGGAACTCACTCATCTTCCACAAATAGTTAGTGGAAATAATGCGGTTTCAATAAAGATCGCGCGCGATATATTCTTTTCAATGACTCCAAGTATTGTGGAGGTTTCATCTTTAGAAGAAGCAGAATTAATTAAACTTTACTGTAATACATATAGAGATATGCATTTTGCGATTGGAAATGCATTTTGTATGGCTGCACAGGAATTTGGAGTGGATGGTGTTTCAGCCATAAAACATGCTAATTATGGTTATGCTAGAAGCAATATTGCTTTACCGGGTTTTGTCGCGGGGCCTTGCCTTCAAAAAGATGCATATATTTTGATTAATAATATGCCTTCTTGTGATAGTCGAGATTTTATTTTGAGTGCAAGGAAATTCAATGAATCTTTAGAGGAACTTGTTGTTCAGTGGGTAAAAGAAAATGTTGGCTTACCTAATCAAGGTGTTAGAATAGCTGTAAGTGGAATGGCTTTTAAGGGACGTCCCGAGACATCTGATTTAAGAGGGTCAAGTTCTGTATATATTGCTAGGAAATTGAAAGCAGCCGGGTATTCCTTAAATCTTCATGATTTTTGTGCCAAACAAGAAGAAATGAATGCTCTTAATCTTGGTGATTGTTATGAGGGCTTATATGATGCATGTACTAATGCTTCTGCCCTTCTTGTTCTTAACAATCATAAAAAATATGCAACCGTTGTTGATAAACCCTCTATTCAGTATAGCGAGAATAGGCCATTTCGCATTCTGGATTCTTGGGGAGCTTGTACTGAATTATATTATAGTGATTTAGTTAAAATTAACACTTTGGGTAATATGTTTGTCTAAAGAAGATAACTATTGAATCAGCTACAATTAGAATCAATAGTATTATTCAACTTGACATGTTTGTTCTTGACAGTGAATACAACTACTGAAATTGAGAAGAATAATGCATATTCACAAGCTACTATACAGCATAGTGTAAACGTCGGATCTTCATACTGGATGATTATTTCATGCTCTCCTGGAGTGCACTCTATGTGGTACTGCCAGTTCATTGGTTCATCGTAGATGGCAGCCGGTTTACCGTCGATGTAGCACCTGAAGTTCGGGTCATATGCATAGTTAAGAGTTACCTTGCCTCCGGGAAACTCGCTGTTCGTGTGAAGAACAAGTGAGTTAATATCCTGGATGAGAGATACCGCATTGCTGTTTAAGTCATATGCCAAGGGCTGGAAATAAGGGTCGTAATAAATGACCGAATGCTCAGTTTCTGAGATGTATTTCATGCCATAGCTTAAAAATGCAGGTTCATACTCGTATCTGTTTTCCGGATTGATGATGTACCAACTGACTGATTGTTCACGCATCTGTTCAACTAAACCGGGATAATACTCATGTATACTGCCGATGATTGCATACATATGCCCAAAACAATCATTGTATCTTATGACATTACCGTAATTAAGCACACCGGCATATCCGCTTATGTTGTTGATCCCATAGAGCTTGGCAAGATTGTAATTAAGATTCTCAGATAGGTTGTGTGTTTCTCGGTTGATAGAGTCTTCATATACGATATAACCGACAGTAAGATATCTTCCGTCGGAAAACTGTGAAGCGAACTCATAATCGTACAACTCAGATGTATCGTACAATGGTCCTCTTCCAAGATGCGGAGTTAAAGTATAGAGCAAGGAAAACGCTATTACTTCCAAACCAATTACAAATCTAAATGCTATGGCAGGTAACCTTGGATTAGCAGAAATATGCTTTTCCAACTTCTCTTTAAGCAATGATATGACCACAGTCATAGATATGCAGGAAAATATGACCTCAAATGCTGAAAAGAATATGTTGAGTCTGTGATAGTATTGGAATCTGTTCAGTATCGGTATATATGATACAAGTTTTAGAACGTCGTGATTAAACAGTAAGAAATAACCAATTACTATACATGGGAGAGCTGATATCATAACTGCTTTAAGCGGTTTGAATTTGATGAGTGACTCTTCCAGAAACATAAAGATCAGAAGAAAGAATCCTGCTATCAGAAATGCAGATAATAAATATCCAATGAAGGGTGGATAGAAATAACAATAATTATCCTCTGTGTACAAGAAAGGAAATAGAAATGTCTTCTGATCAAACCACATTTCCCGAAGAATGTCTTCAGTAGTTCCGGCTGAACCATAACTGTTGGATAGAAGTGTGTACTGATACTCAGGAATAAGTAATGGAAGAACAAGGAATGTAGTTGATACATAAACAATCAGGTAGTTCTTGATCAAGCGCAAGATTGAAAACAGTTTGTTGCCGGGATTCCTGAGCAAACAGAGCATACCAATAAATATACAGTCGAAGATTGCTGCAAAGATGAAGAATTGCGGATGACCGAGGTAGAACAGATACACCCTTGGGATAATAGCCAGGACGAGACTTGGTATTCCGGGTCTTTCCAAGAGGCAAAGACTTGTAAGCAAGATGATAGGGAATACCGAAGTGGTATATATGATTATCATCCAGCTTGTGCCTTCCCAGATGTTGTAAGCGTTGAAGTTCCAGGCAATGGCACCGATTATTGCGGGAAGATCAGAGCAGCCAAGCTTTTTGAGAAGGAAGAAGGCTGCTGTGCATCCTATGAGGATTGACAGGTAAGCCAGTATATCCATAAGCATATCCGGCTTTCCGCAGATGAGATTACTGGTCATGAATGCAAAGTATACAAGCGGATTGAATATTCCTGTCTGACCGGCTGCAAAGAAACGCTGACCGCCGAATTCGTTAAAGCAGTAGAACGGGAATCGTCCAGAGGTGATGCAATTGATACCATATGTATAATCCGCAATAAAAGAATCTGCGTTATCATCCCTCAAAAAGAAATAGGGATATCTGATCTCAATCGCAATGAAGATCAATGTACAACAGAGAAGTGCGATTCCCCAACTTACATTGACATTTCTATTCATGCTGTGTTTCTTTATATTCATAAGCAAAATGTTAGCATATTTCGATATTTTTAACATTACTTCCTGCCAAGTAAAAATGCTTGACACCCATTGCGCCTTCTGTTATTATCCTCAAGGTCTTGAACAAAGGAGTACTGTGCCCTTATGAAGGAAAAATCGG
>JAEEGF010231780.1_pt1 | contig 12156 bp, 18 predicted proteins | sample 9134171 | NCBI WGS metagenome assembly JAEEGF01 (sample SAMN16246542, study PRJNA631951) | gut metagenome | biome: gut microbiome; feature: rumen; material: AP-attached | host: Bos | place: Iran: Karaj | collected 2018-10 | reverse complement strand
ATTCGTAAACATTCGACATCTCTTTTTTCTCTGCAACTTCCTGAAAAATTGGAGAGCGGAAATACTCCAGACAAATAAAATCACACATAAAGCTTACAAAAAGACCAGTGTTTATAGTTTTTTTGATTTCTTTTTCGTTTTTCTTATAATCTTCGGGATACATTTTTTTTGCCAGATCCATAATAAGGGCGGTAAAATTATCTTTTACACTATCCCAATGAGCATCTCCATATTCTTGAATGAAGTTATCCAGATAAATCATCAACATCTGTGCAAGACCACAACCCGGGTAAACTGTTGTATATGCGGTTGTTTTTCCATCGCGGTCTTTTACAATATCATAAGCCATAAAAAGCGGACAGATTCTGTTTACAGAAATTACTTTTCTATCAAAAACGTTTTTACCAAAAAAATCATTTGTCCATTCTTCTATACGATAATCTTCAGCATCTTTGTAAAAATAGCCAACCTGAGCAAGTAAGTCACCTCTGTTCAAAATAAGAAGTCGCTGATAATTTGTTTTGATTACAAAGTCATGTACGCTGGTAATAAACTTGTAAATCTCGTTAGTTTTAATTTTTTTCCAGTTCTCCAAAAGTGTGTCCGGGTATGGATCAAAATCGATTACTGTTCCGCTAAAGTCGGGTTTGATATGATAAGCAAGAGAAATCATGGCAGCGACATCAATTCCGCGGTCTTTAAATGCTTTTGCAGTTGCAACGGCTTTATCATCTTTATATTTCTTAAAATATGAATCTATTTGAGTAGTATAGGTTGCTTCGCCCACCCAATAATTTGTAAAACTTGGATATTCGGCAAGACGGCAGATAATTCCAATTACTTCCAGTCGTGGGTCGGAAATGACTTCGATGTACTCATTTTTCTGTTCAATTGGGTCTATCTGGATTGGTTCAAGATTGAGCGGTTTTTTTGGAGCTGCAAAAAGTGTTCCAAAAAACATGGTTGCAAGTAGGGTGGTTGTTAACAATTTTTTCATAGGGCTTAATCTCCTGTGTTTAAAGAAACGCGAGCAGTGGCGCAGCGTTTCATTGAATTGCAAAATAGCAGATTTGTAATGCTTTAGCGTTACAAATCTTCCTTTCTATAATACCACGAAATCCAATTATGTTACAGATTATTTTTTGTTCTTTAAAAGTCATTTTTTTTTGATATAATGGATATAACATTTTTTTGCAGGAATAATATATGACAGATTTTACCCGAATTATAAGTATTGCTTCGCTGAGCTTTATTGCGTTTTTTTGCTTTCAGGTAGGAGTTTTTTTGTGGTCGGGGCATAATTTAAAGCAGAATGGAAGACGTACACTCATCTTTCTTGAGTTTTTTACAGGATTTCTGCTTGTTTGGGATGCTCTTGCTTACCTTTACCGCGGGAATACAAGTGAAGCGGGCTACTACATGGTGCGGCTTAGCAATTTTTTTGTTTTTGTCTGTAATTCGTCGGTATCTTTTTTCTTCTGTTTTTATGTGTGCGAGTTTATTAAGCAGTCGCGGTTGAGTTTTACACTTTTGCTTAATCCAAAGGCTTCTGTAAAGGCTGGCATACCGGTTCAGCTTTTTATCGTTATTTTCCTGTGTCTTGCGGGAATTGTTCTTACGGTTGTAAGCCAGTTTACAAATCTTTTCTATTATTTTGATGCAAATAACATTTACCATAGAAGTGCATTTTATCCTTTAAAGGAATGATGAAGACTTACTTTTTATAAAGGGACGTTAGTATGGGCTAACTTTATCTGTGAGTCACTTTATCTGTAAAGCTCGCCCATAAAGTATTGTTCCTGGAACTCAATTGCGGCGAGTATTTCTTCATCGGTATAGGCTTTATCATCAAGGGCAACAATCCATTTGTCTTCTACGTCGTTCAGACGGTGTAAAACTGCAATAACTTTTCCTTCATAAGTTTGAAGCGGCTCAGTTGTTCCAAAAACATAAATGTCCTGCTCTGCCCCGTCGCCGGCAATTACGTTATCTACATAGCCGTAATTTATCGGGTAATACATTTCTTTGTGGCGCGGGTGGTAACTTCCAAGCGGGCGGTCGATTGTGCCTTTTACTGTCTGGCCGATTATGCTGCTATAATCTTTTGTTTCGATTTCCATTTTGTATACAAGCGAAGTTCCGTTGCGGCGGTCCTGCATTTGGGTGTGGTACTTAAAACCAAAGTTTTCGTATAAACCTTTCTGGTCTGTGGAAACATAGAGTGCGCGGTGGCCAAGCTTTTTTGCGTAGGAATAAATGTACTCAATCAATTTTCCGATTCGCCTTTTTCCACGGAAAGGTGGGAACGTGTAAACAAAACCAATCCACGGTGTAAGAGGAGTGTCTGGAATATCATCAATTTGAGAAAATGTACAGAAGGAAATTAAATCATTTTCGTTAGTGAGCAGAAAGACTTTTAAATCTTTTCCGTATATTTCGTAAAAGGTTCCGTCGCATAATAAGTTGTAAAGATATTTGCCGGCAGCCCAATCAGACTGGGAAATCTTATTGAGCCAGAAGGAGGGATTGTTGGTTTGTGTTAGTTCGGTTATTTTCATTTTTTTTATTATAACACAGTAACATTTACTGATCACGTTTTTTATAAATCTTTTATAAACCTCAGCTGTTGTTTTTCGGATTCATAGCCCATGTGGGTGTAGAACTTGTGGGCTTCAACTCGTGTGATGCCGGAGTTCACGCGCATGTATTTTATTTCATTTTGTTTTGCCCAGGTTTCGCCGGCAAGCAGAAGAGCTTTGCCTATTCCCATCTTTTGGGAATCTTTTCTAACAGCAAGGCCCAAAACATTGCACATGGTTTCGAAATACAGGGTGTCGTATTTTTCTACGTGAATGTATCCGAGAACAACTTCATCTTTACAGGCAACAAATACCTGCTCGCGATTTTTATCTAATGATTTGATTTTCCCTTCTACAAAAGAAACCGTACAATCGTATCCAAGATCTGCTTGACTGATAAATTGAATTCCATTTGCATCGGAAACTGTTACTTCTCTTATTTCAAAGTTTTTCATTGTTTCTTTCATCATTTTTCTACCCCGGTGTTTTAATACTTACTTTGTGGATTCCCGGACATTTTGTAATAACTGAAAGATCCAAGCTCTATATAATCTTTTGTAAACTCAACATCTTCGTTTGTGGCGGTATTGTGTTCGCACCAGGTTTTGTTTAATTCAAAATTGTTGATTGGAAACTTGAATACCAATGGATTTTTAAAAGTGATGCTGTTTTTATTATCTGGAAGCTCCCAAAGATCGAGGGGGCTGATTTTATCATATTCGGGGGTATAAGAATTGTAGATTATTTCTTTTACCTTAAAAATGAAAACGTTTCCTTTTACTTCATAAGTGCCAAGCATTTCTTTTGCTAAGGGGATGTAACGCATCTGGCTGTAAAGAAAATCAACCTTATTGGTGCCATCGTCATAAAACACAAATCGGTTTGACCAGCCGGAGGCCATCATAAAAAAATCCTGCCAGACGCCTTCCATGTTTTTCAGTGGGATTGCCTTTTTGGTTTCATCACGTGTTTCAAACAAAGAGATTCTATCTATCAGTTTTAATTCGTCTTCCGTCAAATCTGAATCTTTTACTTTTTTTGTGGGCTTGTACCAGCTGAAGTTTGAATAATAATTTGTGAGGTCGGAAGCAGAAAAAATATTTCCGTGCTTTGCATAAATCATGTTTCGTAAAATCCGTAAATCAGAATTGCTCAAAATTGCAAGATCAAAATCGCTGATCTTTTCTGATAATAAATCAATGTTCCCAAGGATGATTTTTTTTGCCCTGTTCGGAATCAACTCGTTCAGAGAATTGTTGTAATACTTTGTGATGAAATCTTTTTCTTCTGAAATTAATGGAAAACAAAAGATTACCAATAAAACAAAAATAAATACTTTTTTCATTTTTCATAACTCCTTAAAATTGTGCAAACTTTAACTGCTTCAAAAAAATCATCTTCGGAAATACCAAGGGAAAGAACATCGGACCAGACTGCTGTTTTATAAAGGTCCAGGGCTTCTTTTGCAAACTCATTAAAAATCACATAAGTTCGGGCATAATCAAAAACTGGGGGTGCGAGTCTTGCGTTCATCCAGTCGATGATTGTGTAATTGATTTTATCTGCAATGAGTTCGGCGCTGGCAGGAATCATAATGTTCAGAAAATGCATGTCCAGATGACAGATACAGGATTTGTATTTTTGAGAAAGGCGTTCTATGGCTGGCATTACCTGTGATTTTTCTTCCTCGGAAAGCATGAGGCCCGCTGTTGCAGAAAGGGGCGGAATTGTTGTGTTGCCGGCATCTGCCTTGTGAACAAAACGGAAAGCGCGGGCAAGAAGTGCAAAGCCCTGCTCAGGATTTTCTGGAACAGATTTTTCCAGTTGGTCTCCACTAACAAAATCCATTTTGATTATGTGAGGATTATCGGTATCGTAATATTTTACCGGACAAAGGCCAGCCTTGTTTACTGCCTTCTGCTGCTGCTTTTCAAACGCAATCCATTCTGCAGGATACGATTCCTTATACACCTTGTAAGCAAATCCCTTATACAAAAGAACTTCTGCCTGCGCGCCTTTTCCAATTAACTTCTGAGTGCCATCAAATGTCATCTTACTATTCCTCAAAATCAAAAACAGTCATATCATCAGGAAGAAAAATCAAAAATCTTTGATACGGCTTTATCCACTCGCCGCTTTCAACCCACATTGGAGAAGTCAGCAAAACATAAAGCCATTTTCCTGCCTGATTATCCTGCACATCATCCTTAAGGATTTCCAAAACCCTAACCTTCATTCCGCCTTCATGATTCAGCGTCCTGTATTTTATTTCTGATGTATAATCTTTTTCTATTCGTAAATCAATTTCGCCCATTATCATAAAAGAAGATAATTCTTTTATTTTTGAATGATCTTTCAATGTGTTTTCATCCGCATACAAAACAAGTGAGGTAAAACTAACAATAATAAGCAGTAAAAATCTTTTCATACTTTATTCAATAACATTCAGCAAGCCCGACTTACTGAAAAAATGTTTCATCTATATTTTCTGTTTTTAAATCGCAGTAATATCTTCCCTTTTCGGCAGTAAATTTCAGCACACAATAATCCGGGTCTGTTACACCTTTTTTATAAAAAATGGAATCACCTTTTTTCCAGATTGACCGTTTTGTTTCCTCATCGGTTAGAACTTCCATTTTTCCCAAAAGCATAAGACCTTCATATTTTATAAGACCCTTGTGATAAAAATAAATACTTGCATTTGGATTTTCCTGATATTGTTTTACACGCATGGATGAAGTATTTGTTGAAAAGTAAAACTCTTTTATTCCGTTATGTTTTCTTGGCTTCAGCATTGCCTTCACATTCGGAAAATTATCTTTATCAACGGAACATATAAAACTTACTTTCTGTTTGTCTATAAACTTTAATAATTTTTCCAGATTCATTTTTTCTCCAAGCACCCAGAGCGAGTGTCCACGTAACATTAAAAAAAATCACAACTCATTATTAATTTTCAAGGATGATAAAATACTATTTACTTCTTCACTGTCTTCAGGTCTCATTATTACTGTTATAAACAATACTTTATTAATATTTTTAATTCTTGACCCAAAATAGTAATATTCAAAACTATCATTAATATCTTCATTATTGGTAACTTCAAATTTAGCAAGAGAACCTTCTCTATTCCACAAGTTTACCTCACTACCAGATCCACCAACTGAATAATCTTTTTTTGGTCCACTATGTAAATACCTTAATAACCCATTTCTCCCAGAGAATACTACTTCCTCATTTAAATCTCTATCTGGCTTATCTTTTACGATACATATGTCTATCCATGGTTCTTTATTTTCACTTTTAAAAATCCAAACAATATCATCAACCCTATTTCTTTTTAATGTTTTTGATGACCAATTCATAGGTAAGTTTATTGAGCATGTATTATATTCAATAATATCTCCAGTTCCATTTCTTAAGTCTTTGTATGTGGCACAAGAAAAAAACATAAGTGTTGAAAGAAGCACTAATGCAATTCTTAAACATCGATTAAACATATACGACTCCTATAAATAATATTATTTGAAAATTTGTTATGTGATTATTCTACTTCAAAACAATCACTTCTTTGTTCAAACCAACTTAATTTTAATTTTTCGAAATTAAAATCTTTTTCAGTACAAATATATTCTTTTACATTTATTTTATCATTGTTTATGGAATAATCATATATTATAAAATCTACATTTTTTTCATTATTTTCATTCCAGATGTACTCACCTACAGCGATGATTCGATTGTCATTTAACCAGCAGAATGAATCAATCCATTTTGAACTGCCAAAATAATCCATAAAGAGTAAGTTTTCTTTTTTGTCAAAAATTCCAAATTGTGAATCAGAATCTGCTAAGATTGTATATTTTCCATTTTTTTCTTTTTTTAAATTCCAGAAAACACTATAATATGCAAAAGTGTTGCCATAATAATTCCATTTTTTTAAAATGGAATATAATTTGTTTTTATAAGAAACCGGCTTTTTTTCTTTTTCAATAATTCTTTCTTCATTAAAAATAAAATTATTTATATTTATAGTTTCATCTTCTTTTTGAATTTCCTGTAACCACCAATTCAATTCAGGAGGAATGGTGATACTCTGAGAAAATATATAAAATTGTGAAAGTAGTAAAATGACTATAAATAATAATTTTTTCATATTCTCAACCAACGCCCCAATACGGGTGTCCGTGTAATAATTGCTTAAACCACAAACCAGCTTGATTACTTGTCTGCTTTAAAACTTCACTATTCTTCATTTTATCAGATAGTTTTTTACATAATCAGATTTTACAAAATACATTATGCATAAACTATTTTTTAATATTACATACAAAGTTTTTGCAATTGATTCAAGAGCTATTGTTTCAAGGGCAAAAGAATTGTTTATTATAGAAATAATAATATCTATTACACTTATTAATATACATATCCCAATAAAGATTACAAAGATTTTTTTTGCTATTTTTTTCCTGCACAATATTAAAATAAAGCTTAATAGACTAAATATTGAAATTGCAAAGAATAAAATTGAGCCGATGTACATGTAATTTCTTATTGCAAAGAATCCTACTAACAAATATATAAAAAAGTCGATTAACAAACTTATACTTATTAAAAGCAAAACACCTCTTAGTTTGTTTGATTGTTTTTGTATTTTTGTATTTTTGCTTATTTCATTTTTTTCTTTTATTGTATTGATTTCTTCTTGTGATATTTTCCTAGCTTCAATTTCTTTATTAAATAATTCCTTTACCTCTGGAATATAATCATCTGCCTTAATTATTCCTTCCGTAATTATTTTTTCATTCGAATAATTTTTGATGTTTTCTTCAATTTCTTTTAAATCCATTTTTTTCCTTCCCTTTTAAAACGGCATTATTTTTGTTATGTGATTATTCTTTTGTTACGTAGTCGATTTCTTCTTCGATTTTTGAAAGACCTTATTCTTCACCACGTGTCATTCTTTACAGTCTCCCAAACGGTAGCAAGACTTGCTTCTCGCATCTTTTGTAAAGATTCTTCTTCTGAATATTGATTATTTAAAATAGAAGTCCGTTTGTTTATATTATTTGCAACAAAATTGAGCAGATGAATTTTTTCAGCTAAAGAGAAAGTGCGAACTTTATTTTCTACATCTTCAAGAGCATCAGACATATAAGACCTACATATTTTATTATATCATAAATTTCACGAAAATGGGCAAAAATGATAAAAAAGCATATAAAAAAATCAGGCTTGCCTGGTCTGACGGCTGCGAATCTTTGTTACACGATTTTTATAATTTGTCTAAATGACATATATAATAATCATCTATTTGATGATAAATCTTTATGTCGCCAATTTTTTCAAGGCTATGTTTCCTATATTCCTTAATCTCATTATTTTCATCTATATAGCTATGGTTTATAACTTCAACAATATCAGATGAGGAATATCCTTCAGGAAAATCAAAAAATAAAAATGAAAAAGTAGTTCCAAAATTAAAACATTTTCCATCTTTCATTTTTACAACAAAACCTGTCCAACTCATTAGAGTTTCACCTTTTATTTGATTCAAAATATCAAGTGAAAATGCATTTTTACATTTTTCAATTTTCTCAATATCTGAATAATCCAGGTTCTTATCATAAGCTATATTTTTCTTTTCTGATGAAAATAAAACATATGGCAGAAAAGTTCCATCTTTTAAATAAACCGAAGCCCTGTATCTTGGCCCATAAAACTCATCAGATAACGGGGAAATATTTTCTTTTAAAAATTTAAGTATCTTAATTTGTTCCATATTTCCTGATTACCCTAACCCTGCATCGCCATATAAACATTCTGATTCAATATTTAATCCAATATATCTATAGCCGATTTTTTCCAATTCAGGAAATACAGAGAATACATTTTCTATACTGACTGTATCTAAATACAATAGTTCTTTTAATGATTTATGTTCTGTTTCAATGACTTTTTCAATAATCTTTATTGCATAATCTTTATCGAGAAAAATAGGATTACTTGGACATCCAAAGGAAAATCCTGCAAAACCATTGTGTAAACATAATTTTGCTTCTGATTTAGATGCTATCCATTCTTCAATACTTTTTCTTATTTCCATTTTTTCTAACCTTTGTTATGTGTTGCTTCCTTTTTTGCAAACTCAATCTCATCAAGCTTTTCTGTTATGGCTTGACGTCGGCCTGTTTCTGCAAAACCCATTCTACGGTAAAGCCGGGCCGCATTTACATTGTTCTCCAAAATCCAGAGAGTCGGCACTCCGTCGCACTTTGCACAAGCAAATTCCAAAAGTTTTGTGCCGCAGCCCTTGTTCTGCATCTCAGGAAGAACATAAAGATCTTCTATCAGATTTTCTTTTACGGACACAATCCCGACTGGCTCAATATCTGAAAGCATAAAAAGCTTGTAGCCGTTTTTCAGTTTTTCTAAAAGATATTCACGCTGATGCTCTGGTGTATGCAGCTCGACAAACTCGCTTTCGCAAAAAGAGCGGTGCGATTCCTGCCACGAAATGGAATGAATCCGTGCTGCATCAAAAATGTTCTTCTCATCAACTTCTATAATCACCATAATTTCTATCGAAATACTATTCATTATATTATTTCATAATCTATAAGTTAACTATCTTAAATATCCGCCATAACACCAACCAATGGTTCCTGCTTTTATTTTTTTATTATTTTTATCTTTAGCTCCTTCTTGGATTTCAACTTTTACCCAATTACTTATTATACCATCTATTTCTTCACTTTTACCAATCGCAAGAATCTTTACTTTCGTTCCTGCCTGCATTATTGTAATAACCTTACTTGAAGTTTCTTCTTTATTTCTTAAACGAAGATTTTCATTTATTATCATTATTTTATTTACAATAATACTTGGATTATTGGATGAACATACTATTCTTATCCCTGTACCACTATTAGATACATTAGCTTCATTGTAATTTTCGTTAATTATACATTCTGTGGTTGACGAATATGATCCTATACTTAGTTTTCCATGTAGATCGTTTGGATCGGAGTCCCAACAATATTCTTCAACATTTCCAATCATATCATATAAACCATAAAGATTTGATTTTTTTAATCCAACAGGATGAGTATAACCATCAACTCCTAATTGCCATGCATATTCATGAATGTTGTTCTTTGTATTTTCTTCAGGATTTAATGCATACATCCATTCTTCCTTTGTTGGTAAACGATATCCGTCAGCATAAAGGTTCTGTTCAATATATTCATAATCTTCTATTTCACCCCACCAATGAGGTTTGTCTGCTGGTATATATTCCCACTTAGATACATCTGTTTCTCCTTTTATTGAATATACTGGAGTAAGATTACATTTTTCACTAAGCTTATTACAAAAATAAATGGCATCATACCAACTAATGCTTTCGACGGGAAGCTGTCCTGTATCATCTCCAACAAGTTTTTTTAAATCCTCTAACTCATATTTTAACTTCATTAAATTAGGATTATTATAACAATACCAACTTGGATTAACACCAAGTATTTCCTGATATAAACTCTGTGTAACTTCCGTAATTCCAATATAGATATTTTTTTCTGGAATTTTTACAAGTTTATATTGAGTTTTTACATTATCAAGATACTTATAATCGTGAGCAAATAAAAATCGTAAACAAGTTATTAAAGATATAAAAACAACTTTTCTTTTCATTTTTTTTCCTTAAGCCCTATTTCAACCACTGCCTTGCGTACACCTAAAGTTCAATTTTATTTTGCAGGTTTTTCATTCATATAAAGTTTTAAATTATCCAAGTTTTTATTTGTTTTTATTATCCTTGGTTTTGTTTTATTTTCCAGAAATATAATTTCTATTTGATTATTTTCATATAACTTGAAATGTATTGATTTGTAATTATTGTTTTTTATCTTTACTGTGTTGATTACTGAACCAATTTCGATTTCATTTTTTGCAGAAAATGGAAGTTCAAATTCTCTTATAATTTCATTAGTATTATTTATTTTTTCATTTATAGATAAATCAAAACATCCATCATGTTCTGTATCAAAAGACACACTTCCTTTTCTATAAGCAAAACCTTGATTTACAGATTTTTCTGACCAACCATTATAAGGATTTTTTAGTTTGCTATTAAAAACACATATTTGCCGGTATTCAATTTCAATTTTTATCATTTTTAGAATTCCTAAAAAAAGTAGACCAGAGGTCTGTCACCTACGGACCTTTGTTATGTGATTATTCAATCAAAATACCACTTATACAAGTATCATCATATTTTGTTCCCTTATAAACATCAACAATTTCAATTGTAAAATTCTTTATTTTCTTCTTCAATGGGATTTTTTGAAATATCGCTATATCAGCTAATGTTGCGGACATAACATAATTAGAATCATCATCGATTATTTTTATTTCTTTTGGACGATTATTTTTATAGAACAAATCTTGCCTGATTGTATTAACATATCCTGGAAGTATTGAAATTGAATCTTGAGGATTAACACATTTTATATATATTTTCTCTCCAATTCCTGAATTTCCTCTTTTTGTTACAAATGGAACAGGATTTGTATACATAGGATTGTCACCCATTTCAAATCCATTCATTACAGATGTTTTTAGATTTTCTATTTTATATTCTATCAATTTGTCATTTATGATTTCTGAAAAATAACCATCAGAAGAAATAGATTTTAAATTTTTATCATTTAATTTGTAAGAAGCATGGGGATATTCATAATCAATTACGCTATCTAAATTATGGTCCATAAAAATAGTTTTATCTAATAAAAGAAATCCATTTTCATTTATTCCATATGAACTATTTTCATCTGTTTCCCATTCGAATTTGTTGTTTAGTTTCTCAATTTTACCATTATTAATTCTATAGCAAAGTTCAAATCCAAAATCAAATTTATAGTTATTTAATATATTTTTACATGAATAATAATCGATTTCTTTTTTTCCTGATTTCTTATTTTTAATTTCTTCTATTGTTTTATTAAATTCATTCCAACTTTCTGTTTCATCATTTTTTTTATTATTGCAAGAAATAAAAAGTATTGTAATGAAAAATAAAATTATTACTTTTTTCAAATTCTTTTTTCTCCAACCAGCACCCAAATGCGGGTGTCCTTGTAACAAATTTTTAAACCGCAGGATTAAGCCGCACCGAAACCGGCATCATAAGCATTCCGTTTTCTTCGTGAAAAACATATTCAATTATAACACATAAATACGTTTGAACATATAATATTGAACTATTACATTCTATTTTATAAAATTGAAAGTATGAAAAATCGAGTTGTTTTTTGGGTATGTGTGTTGGCTGCAGTTTTGGCTTCTTGTTCGAAAAAGGATAAAATTGTCATTGAAAATACTGAACCTGAAGTTGATTTGGAATCTGAACAGGAAAATATTTCTGAACCTGACCGTTTTGTAACTGCCATTGTTCTTTCGCCTTCGACTCAGCTTTATCTGCAGGGACGCGACAATAACATGCATTCAATTCTCAGCATAAAAAACAACGCTACTATAGATATTCTTCTTGCAGATAATTCAGATGAACCGGAAACAA
>JAEEGF011004115.1_pt1 | contig 12158 bp, 14 predicted proteins | sample 9134171 | NCBI WGS metagenome assembly JAEEGF01 (sample SAMN16246542, study PRJNA631951) | gut metagenome | biome: gut microbiome; feature: rumen; material: AP-attached | host: Bos | place: Iran: Karaj | collected 2018-10 | reverse complement strand
TAAACCATTTTCTCAGGTCTTACTGTTTTATCGTACTCTTCTTCTGTTAAAAATCCAAGCTCAAGCACTGCTTCTTTTAAGGTCTTGTCCTCTTCGTATGCCTTGTGCGCACAGTGGGCTGCGTTTTCGTAGCCAATAACAGGGCTAAGGCAGGTAACCAGCATCAGTGAATTATAAAGATTGCTTTCCATCTTTTCCTTTTTTGCTTTAATCCCTGATACGCAGTTTTTATTGAAGGAATTCATACCATCCGAAAGCAGCCTGATTGACTGAATCATGTTGTAGGCCAGAACTGGCATGAATACGTTAAGCTCAAAATTCCCCTGAGATGCGCCAATTCCTATGGTGGTATCATTTCCCATTACCTGAATAGCTATCATTGTAATAGCCTCGCACTGGGTAGGATTAACCTTTCCTGGCATAATGGAGCTTCCTGGCTCATTTTCAGGAATAGTGATTTCTCCCAGACCACATCTAGGGCCATTTGCCAGCCATCTTATATCATTTGCTATCTTCATAAGGTTTGCTGCCAGTCCCTTTAATGCTCCGCTAGTGTAAACGTATCCGTCCTTTGAGGTGAGAGCATGGAATTTGTTTTCACTTGGAATGAAGGTTTCTTTTGTAAGCTTTGTAATTTCCTCGCAGCAAAGCTTATCAAAGCCTTCTGGGCAATTAAGCCCTGTACCTACAGCTGTACCGCCAATTGCTAGCTTTCTTAGTTTGTCTGAAGATTCTATGATTTGCTTTTTTGATTCCTCTAGCATTCCTCTCCAGCCTGAAATCTCCTGGCTGAATCTAAGTGGCACTGCATCCTGTAGATGAGTACGGCCAATTTTTATTATATCTTTATTTTCTTCCTCTAATCCCTTAAATGTTGCAATCAGATTATCTATAGCTGGAATAAGTGTCTCATGAATCATTACCACTGCTGCCATATTCATAGCAGATGGGAATGTGTCGTTGGATGACTGAGACATATTGACGTGATCATTTGGATGAATGTCTACATCAGTGTGGTTCGCTTTTACGATATGAGCCACCACCTCATTAACATTCATATTAGACTGAGTTCCTGAGCCTGTCTGCCACACCTTCAGTGGAAACTCCTCAGGATATTTATTGTTTAAAATATCGCCACAGGCACTCTCAATTGCCCTGGCTTTTTTATCATCAAGCTTACCTAGCTTGTTATTTGCAGTGGCTGCCGCTGATTTTAGCACTGCAAAAGCATGGATAACTTCCATAGGAATAGTTTCAGTTCCTATGGCAAAATTTCCCAGTGAACGCTGTGTCTGGGCGCCCCAAAAGTGTTCCTCTGGAACCTGGACCTGTCCCATTGTGTCATGCTCGATTCTAAATCCCATGATTATTCCCCCATTTATTTAATTAATTATGATTTTTAATTACATTATATGACTCAATAAAGTTCTGATGCTTTATTTCAGTGGCATTGAATTTCACTGTAAAGAAAGCAAACTGCATTATTGGACCCATACCAAATGCGCAGATTAATGTGCCAATACCTACAGGACCACCAAGTAACCATCCGATGATAGTGGCTGTAGCTAACAGCATAATGCTCACTACACCTATAGAAAGGCCCTTAATTCTTCTAGTTAATCCAATTAAAAGAGTATCCCTTGGTCCGCAACCTAGAGATGCGCTCATATATGTATACTGAGTGTAGCCCATTATGAATAATCCTAAAATCATTACTGGGATTCCTACCAGTATTGAATCACATTTCTCCACCAGATTTATTCTGTTAAACAAATCTACCGTTTTACCTACAACTATGGAATCGATAACCATGGCAATACCAATTGGCTCTTTCATCAAAACATCGATTCCAAGGATGGTGAATGATACTATAATAGCTGCTGTTCCATATAGCATTCCAAATGTATTTGATAAGCCAAGATTCAGTACGTCCCAAGGTGATGCGCCAATATTCGCCTGAATTGTAAGATATACCCCAAATCCATTAACAAATAGGCTTACTGTAGCCAATAGCATATTTAATACAATCTTCTTTACTGTGTCATTATCCTTATTTTTTTGAAACAATTTAATTTACCTCAATGTTTTACTCTGCAGAGGATTATAACACAAAGAGGCCCTCCGAGGAATCCTCGAAGGGCACTTTTATCATTCTAAAAACCTAATGAATCATTTACCAAAATTACATGGATTCTATCAGTATGACGAGAATATCTTGTAATTAAAAACTGACAGCAAATAGTATCTGGCGACTTGCAATTCATGCATGAGCCAGTCTTAGCGCATGGAGTACTTAAGCCAAAACGCTGGGCATTAATTGGTGCGGCCACGTTTCTTGCACGCTTCATAGCTCCATCCACATCATCACAAATCTTATTCATTCCTACAATAAAGATAACATGCTTTGGTCCATGTGCAATCATTGAAACTCTATTTGAGTTTCCATCAATATTTACTATTACGCCATCCTCAGTCATTGCATTTGCACTAGCCAAGAAATAATCAGCATCATATGCTGCCAAGGTTGCTGCTCTCTTGCTAGCTTCATCAGTTAAGCCTTCTCGTTCAATAAAATTATAATTTCCATTTTTAACCGCATCCACTAAACCAATTTCACGGGCAGACATAGCCCCACCCATAGATATAGATGACTGCTCAGGTATAAGCTCAAGGGCAATCTTTAATGCCTCTTCTTTATTTTCAGCATAATACCCCTTCATATTTCTTGACTCAAGTCCCTTAATAACCTTCTGTGCCAGCAGCTGGTTTCGTTTTGTAATGTTCTCGTTCATATAGACCCCTTTCAATATTATATTTTTTCGCTCATTGGAGTTCCAACTTCGATGAGATTTCCATCCAAATCATAGAAACGTATAACCTTTTGTCCCCAAGAGTGGGTCATCAATCTGTTTACATACTTAATATCAGGATAAAGTCTCTCAAGCTTTTCTACAAATTCTTCTATGTTTCGCTCCTCAAAGTATAGCTCTGTAGCATTGTTCTCATGCTTGATTTCTTTATCTAGAAACTTTTCCCAAATGGCCTTATCCTGTAAAACAAGCCCCTCTGTAAGAATCATATTGCCATCATTGTCTAAAAGCATATCAAGTCCAAATAGGTCATGATAAAACTTCTTTGATTTTTCTATATCTTTTACAACTATAAGTATGTTTCTAAGCTTCATAGGCTTCTCCTTTGCCTTTTATCATAACGGCTGTTTGTCTAGCATCAATCATTATACTGGATTCCGTAATAATCGAGATATACTTTAAATCTATCCTGACATGTCAAAATGGTATCCCTTAGATAGCCTTTTTCATGATTCCATTCCTTTAGTCCTCTATAATAGAACTCCTTCAAATCGTCATACACAATAAAAGGGGTGATATCATTTCTTAGACATTCCTTAAACATAATAAGCCTACCCACACGGCCATTTCCATCTTGGAATGGATGTATTTTTTCAAATCTATAATGAAAATCAATTATATCATCAAGAGTCTTTGTATTTATCAAATTATAGTCCTTCAATAGAGCTTTAATTTCTCCTGCTACTTTCGCAGGAAGCGTGGTAGGCATCCCACCAACTTCATTTTCAAGTCTTTTATAATCACCTAAATTAAACCAATTTTTCCTACTATCAGAAGTTCCTGTTTTTAGAACAAAATGTAGCTGCTTTATAAATGCTTCGCTAAGCTTATAATTCGCCTGGTCTATTAATAAATCTATACATCTAAAGTGGTTGACGGTCTCAACAATGTCATCAACATTAACCGAATCCTCTTCAACACCTATTGTATTTGTCTCAAATATATACCTGGTTTGATCATGCGTAAGCCTACTGCCCTCTATATGGTTTGAATTGTACGTCATATCTATTTGAATCTTATGATACAATCCGCCATTAATACCCGCGTCTTTCTCCATCTTCAACCGAGATAATACATCAGTCGGAATCTTCCCACTGCGCTGTTTTCTAGCGGGCTTTTGAGCATAATCTGGGATTAACCATGCAGATTTATCCTGTACAGCGCCAGGGACTCTTCCATTCTGGCAATAATTTCTTACACTTCGTTCAGAGATATTCCACTTTTTTGCCGCAGCACTTACATCAATATATCCCATATTTACGCCCTTTCCAACATATAATCATGGTAATATTATATCATATTCGGCAATATAAAGCATCATTATATACTATGGTAATCTCGTTTTATTTTGCCGTTATATTTTTGGATATAAAAAAGCCCTCCGAGGAAATCCTCGAAGGGCATACACATCTACAACTTATCAATTATTTTTTTATCATTTTCTTTTTCATAATGATATGTTCAATCTCTAGCCAAGCTACCTCTGCAAATATCACTATCATAAACAAAACAACTTGAAGCACACCATTACTATCTTGATTTATAAAAACACCAAACATAAACAGTGAAATAAAAAGCATGCAGCCATATAAAATAAAGTTTCTTCCATGCCTATGATTCCATTCTGTGACACTAGTTAATTCATCTTCGCTTGGTGGTTTTTCTCCAGTATTTATTGATACTGGCTTTTTACTTTTGTACTGTTGAATCCCCAATATAATAAATATAAGCGAGACCAAAAATGATATTGCTAAATAAATAATTGTACCAGCCATATCTAGTTCTCCCATTGACATGCAAATATTGTTAGCACTCTTTGTATATAAAATATTACAATCAACACCTTATTTCGTCAAATAAAAAAAGCCCTCCGAGGAAACCCTCGAAGGGCATAATTTTATAATTTGGGTTGGGCTGTTCGCTCGTTATTACTCGATGATTGTAGCAACACGACCAGAACCTACTGTTCTACCACCCTCACGATTCATACTTACGTTTATCGTAGTTACAATCGTTGATTTTACAGTGTTTCTTTTGATGTGATTATTTATATTCGCATCATTATTTGCTGTTTTTGAAGTTTTTTGTACCAGGATAGTACCGAGCCATTCAAAAATTTTTTTAATCGACTTTCATTATCTCTATTGCATCAATATCATAATAATTCTCATTAACTCCCCAATCAGATGAATGATAATGCACATTTCCATAAATTACTATTCTGTCTCCCTTTTTGAGATTACAATCGTCATGTATAATTGGATTATTAATATTTATTTGAGTTATTCCTCCATACCCAAGTTGATTTCCTTCGTCTAAATATCCCGTCAAATCACTCATATCTTTAGACAAACTGCCAGTCACTTCATGTATATCATCATACATAAACAGTAATTGATGGTTATCTTTTCCATATGAGCTTGTAGATTGACTTGAATAATATCCAGTAACAAAGACATTATCACCATTAATATTTGCCATGTAGTATTCAAGCGTTTCGATATCATAAACATTTGTAGAATCCATTTTGTACATAGCACAGTCATGATCACTCTTATGTATGTCTTTAATTAATGACTCCAATGTTTCAGTCGTTCCTGTACCATAAAGTTCTTCGACTTTTTTTATTGGAATAGCAAAATTAATATTCTGATATGAATAATCTGTATATCCAGAGCTAGTTACACCTATTGCCTCGCATGCTGAATTTAATAATACTCCTCCACTACTGCCTTGTGAAATTGGAGCCGAAATTTGTATCACATCTAAATTTCCATTCTCATCATCGTATACAGAACTTACTAATCCATCTGAAACTGTATTTTTTATTCCTTGTGGAGACCCAATAGCATATATCTTGTCACCTTTTTTAGGACGTGAATCATCAAACCTTAATGGCTTTAATCCTGTATCACCATCTAATCCAAGGATTGCTAGATCATCGTCTTCCGAATATCCTATTAGCTTCACGACATTGAAGCTAGCTCCCGACTCAGTTTCTATACTCATCGTTTTACCAGCAGCAAGAACATGGTAATTGGTTATAAAAGTTTCTCTATCATAGGCAATAAATCCTGAACCTGTCGCTATTTCTTCTCCATTTTCGTCATAGCAATGCACTTTTACAACTGATTTTGCCACCAAATCTACTCTTTTGCTATTAAAGAATAATAATCCTCCAACTGCCCCTAAAATTAATACAATTATTAAAACTGCAATAACTAATATCTTTCTATAGCTAGTCTTTGTGTTAATATTTTTATCTGTTTCCCCCTTGATAGGAGCGCCACAATTAGGACAGCTAACCGCTTTATCAGATATTTCCCTACCACATTCTGGACACTCAATCAATGCCATAATTTTTCCTCCTCTTTCTAAGCAATTATAATTTTAATATTGTTTAGCGAAAAAGAAAAGAGCACCTATATCGGTGCTCGATGCATTATAGTTTTTTCTTTAGTATATTTTTATATATATTTTTTCTAAAAGCATTTCTTGAATGGAAAAAATCATTTTCTGATTGTGTAAACGATTCTTTATCATTTAACATCTCAACCGTACATATTAAGTCAGCAACTTGTGCTAATCTATAGTCTAAAGGTTGGATTACCCTATGCTCAACGTCAACAAAAAAGGCATTAAAAACTGAAGTAATAATCTTAGTCAACTCATTCTGCCCGTGATCATAATAAACAATCAATTTATCGTAAGAACTTAAATAATCATAGTTTCGTCTTATCTCAGCAGCAATAGCTTTTGAAAGCTTATCGGTATATTCCATATTAGTCTTCTCGACACATTCTGCCTGATTAATCCTAGGACAAACATATTTAAAATCTAACATACGAGCAAAATGATAAAGTGCATTAAATAAAGACTTTCTGTTTTCTCTCAAATCTTCCTTATAAGGATTTTCTCGTCTGATTAATGGTCCTGTATGAATTGCATGATTAGGGTATCCCCAGTTAGCAATGTGTTTTTCTATATCATCTAAATTCTTAGATATATCAATCGATTGGTCATGAAAAACCATGGCAACATAATACATTGGGTATTTTGATGAATACTTCCCAAAATCTCCAGATTCATCTATGAATACACTAAGAATCTTCTCTTTCTTCATAACAAATGTTCTCTCCATTTTTGAGTAAAAAAAATGACGGGGTAAATCCCCGTCCGCCGGTGGACCAGAGTCTTTCGACTAGCCCTATGTGCTATTATAATAGCAAGCATACATATATTTTGCAAGTATTTTTTCTATCTTACAATCTCATAATTGTTTGCCCTAAAATTGGGATTATCTCGCTCAAACATGTCTATCAACAAATTTTCATCATCCACATCAGCCGAATACTCCATATAGCCATCTAATGCCTTTAACCCTTCATCACTATTGATTCCTATGATATTACTTCTTGCAATTAATCTCATAATCTTACCTCCCCTATTCTTTTTGTTTATATTTTACGCTTATTTCATGAACAATGCCACATATCATCTTTCAATTTCAGAAGCCTTTTTTTTACTTTTATTCCTTTCACTCTTAGCAATTTCTTGTCTTAATCTCTCCAATTGTTCTAACGTACTCTGTTTTACCTCTTTAGTAACTGTTGGCTTTTTATATTTCTCCCACCATTCTTTAAACTGCCTGAACGCTCCAGAAACAATTCGTCCTAGAGCCGTCTTAGGCTTTTCCAACATCGCATACCTCATGAATTCTTTTTTCATTTCTGTGTCAGCAACTTTATCTATTGCCTCGGCAACAACCTTATCTGTTTCCATCACTACTGCCTTTTGTTCTTCGATAAGACTATCTCGCTGAACCTCTAACTCATCAACTTGTGCCTGAAGCTTTTCGTATTGCTGTTGCTTACACCTGATATAGAACTCCTTTGACATATCATTGTTACGCCCTTTTTCCTTAGGTTTCAGTGTTTCGTCTCCAAAAATCTCTGGATGATTTTTTATTAATCCTTCAGCATGATCATGCAAAATATCTTGTATTTCCTCCAGTCGTTCTTTATTGAAAACTTTTGTTTTAGCTACTTGCTTCTTCATTCCTCTTTGATAACCTGTAGCTATAGGAACTCCTATAACTTGCATATGTGGTGACTTTTCATCAAGGTGCATAACAGCAGACGCCACTTTGAATTCAGGAACTGTAGCTTTGAATACTTCCAGTTGCTCCTTCAAAAGTGGCGTCATGGCTTTCCATTGTTCAATTGATTTATCTTTCCAAAATTCCATATCTCCGATTTGCAATATAACCTCAGCTGCAACATCGTTCTTTTTATTATCGGAAACATATTTCAAATAATCCTTAATTTTTCTATCCGCTCTCTTACCTTCATTGTACTCCTTCAACACTTTTGAGAATTCTTCTTTATAAATTTTTTTCACATCATCTAGGATGCTGGTACCGCTTCCCTCAACAATTTCAATCAGGTCGACATTGTATTCTGTTTGCTTAGTGTATAGCCTCAAATTATGTTTACTAGCTGCCGTGATTGAATGTGTTGTGGTAAGCGCATGGTCTTTATTCGACAAATGACATGAACAAGATATCATATAAATCACTCCTTTCATTTGGCGGGCAAGCCGTCGGCAGACCCCTCGGAGAGCCCCCAGATAATGATACGCAGTGTCATTATCTCTAGGGGGTTACCCATAACGACACGTTATGCGGTAACTCGCTTCGCTCGTCAGGCTATCGCTACCTTCAATTCTTCTTGATTACTTTTCCCCATTTTGTCTCGTATTGATTCATTTGGAAAGACAAGTCTATAACTTTTTTCTAGAATTCGATTTTTGATTCTCTCATCATAGCTTGTATTTTCCAATGCTGTATTACTTGTAAAGATTGTAATCAGATTGTTCATATACCTTGTATTAATGATTTGATAAAATCTTTCCTCAATCCATTCTTTAGGTGTCTCAGTATCAAAATCATCAATTATCAAAACTTCTGCTCTTGCCAATTCTTCTAATAACTGTTGCTCTGTGTATTCATAACTTTTGTTCCAGGTAGCTTTCAGTTCATTGATAATCTGAATTGATGTGGCAAACTTAACTGAACAATTCTTGGTTTCAATTAATTCATTAGCCAGAGAAATTGCAAATCTGGTTTTACCGCAACCTTTGGTTGGTGAATAAAGATAAAAACCTTTCCCAAATTTTTTCATATCTTCAAAGTTATCCATCCACCAATTGGCAGCCTTTAAATTCTTTTCAACTATGATTCTAGACTCTTGAGATTCATAGACATCTTCACGGTAATTAGCAAGTCTCATTGCCTTAAACCCATAAGGTATGTTGGCAAACTCAATTCTATTTTTCTTAATCTGCTTTTGCCTAATTCCGCAAGAACACTCCCTAGTAAAAGGACGCCCTTGCTCATCCTCATAGTACTCAAAGCCAGTGCCTTTACATATTGGACAAACCTTAGAATCCATATAAATCAAGTTCTGACTTTGTCCAGCTGCTCTCTCTTTTAGAGCCATTAACTCCTGCTCCATTAGATTTTGAATTTCCATTTTGACTATCCCCCTTTACATATTGTTGTTTTTTATATTCCTTTGTTTTATATTTATTAGTATTATATTGTGATGTGTTTTCCGGATGCGGATTTACCGTATTCGTGTTTACCGCATCCGGATTTTCCGTTATCGGTTCAATCACTGGAACATCATGTACTTCAACTACATATTCACCAAATTCACCGCTCGCTTTTCTTCTTTGATATCTCGTCAAATATCCTTTGTTTTCTACTGATTTTAAAGTACTTTGTATTCCATCTTTTCCATCAGGTAAAATTGTAGTCAATCCACTTATTGAAAAATCCCAATTATCTGGAAGGCTCAACAACGTTACTAATAGCCCTCTTTCTTTTAATGGCAATTCTTTATTCCTTAATATTCCATTACTCACCATCGTAAAATTGCCTTGTGTTTTATTTTTCAAAATAGGCAATTTTAAATCCCCCTTTCTCCATGCAAGTTATCTAGTAAAGATGCTATCTTATTCTGTTCACTCGGATATAAATGTCCATATGTGTTTAGAGTTATTCTTATATCTTTATGCCCCAGTCTTTCTTTTATGATTAGAGGTTCTACACCATGATGAATAAGATATGCTACATGAGAATGCCTTAAATCATGTACTCTTATCTGCTTCACCCCTGCCTTTTTTGCATGATTCTTCATGGTATGTTGTACTGCTTCTGCAACTATCGGAAACAATCTTTCATCTTTTGGATAATCATATAATCTTGAATAGTATTCTTCTATCTCGTTAAGCAGAAAATCTGGAAGAGCAATTTTCCTTATAGAATTTTCTGTTTTAGGTGTTGAAATTACATCCTCCTTATTAATTCGGTAGTACGTCTTATCAATATTCAGCATCTTCTTTTGAAAATCAATATCATCCATAGTAATAGCTAAGAGCTCCCCTTCACGTATTCCCGTCCAAAATAGTATTTCAAATATTAAATAGTGCATTGAACCTTTCTCGTAAGTCTCAATAAAGGAGTGATATTCATCTTCTGTCCAAAATAGTAAACTTCTATCATCTGAACGCCCCATTTTCTTTACTCGCTTGCATGGGTTATTCTTTAAATCATAAATTTTCGATGCATGTGTGAATAAAGCAGTTACTTGATTTTGAATCATCCTTAAATAACTTTGCGAAAAGTTCTTATTCGATATTATTTCGTTTTGCCAAGCAATAATATCTGCAGGTGTGATCTCATTCATCTTCTTATTTCCTAGATAAGGTAGAACATGAGCTTCAATCATATATCTTTTATTTCTGACTGAACGGGCCTTTAGCTCATCTTTCTTATCATTGAAATATACATCTACAAAAGAACTTAATAACATATCCATATTTGCATTGGCAGTTCTTATATATTCCATTTCAAATAATTGGGCTTCCTTTTTTGTAGCAAATCCTCGCTTACATTTTTTCTTTCGCTCACCTTTCCAGTTTTTGAAATAGAATTGTGTGTACCAAGTCCCGTGTTTTTCATCTTTATATACAGGCACTTTTAACCTCCTTTCTACTTTCTTCTACATTTTCCATTGAATAAAACTTTGTTTTCCAGAATGCAGTTGGCACTTTCCCCGATACTACGATGAATCCTTTCTCTTCTAACTCTTTGTTTAATTCCTTGATCACCTTGTAGGCTTTCCCCTTCGATACACCTAGCTCGGAAGAAACATCAAATACATCCATCATGTAATGTGATTTCATATTTACCTCCTTTTACTATGTACATAATTTCTAGATTTACGAACTTCGTAAATTCAATATACCATTTGCTATTATTTTTGTAAATATCATTTTTACGATTTTCGTAAATTATTTTTATTTTTTGTATTTTTTCATTTTATGTTTTTCGTAAATGTGTTAGAATTAATTCAACAAAACATTAAGTGAGGTTGTATGTATGGGTGATGGAAAAAGATTGAAAGAAATAATAGACGCAAAAGGCACAAATATACGACGGGTTGCAAAAGCTTCAGGTATAAGTGCCTCTACTTTATATTCAATTATTCAAAAAGATACAAATATAAGATTTGACTATGCATTACGAATTGCTAATGAATTAGATATAGATGTTAACGAGATTTGTTCAGCTAATCCTTTTTCGGGTGAATTAAAAGAGGATGAAATTTACATGACATTCCATGATAAAAAAGGTATGTTAGATTCTTCAAGAGTAAAAGAATATCTACAGTATTCTATGCAACCACTTATGATGCTATATGGGAAAAATGCTATGCCAGATGTAGATAATTTACTAACATCCTTTTATCAATTAGATGATGAAGCTCGTAGCGAGATAGTTGAAACTGTAAAATTGAAACTACAGTATCATCGCGATCCACAACGAGCAGAAGATATAAAGCAAATAAAGAAATGGTAATTATAATGACTTTTCACTATATGTGGAAAGTCATTTTTTATATAAATAGAATCAAATTAGAATCATTACGAATTTTTATACACTAATACTATATTATAAAGACATAAAAAAGGCTCCCGAGAAAACTCTCGGAAGCCTTGATTTTACTATTTGGGTTGGGCTGTTCGCTCTCGATTATTCGATGATTGTAGCAACACGACCAGAACCTACTGTTCTACCACCCTCACGGATAGCAAATGTAAGACCCTGCTCCATAGCGATTGGGTGGATGAGCTCGATTGTCATCTCTACGTTATCGCCAGGCATGCACATCTCTGTACCTGCTGGAAGCTCGCAAACACCTGTAACGTCTGTTGTTCTGA
>JAEEGF012107713.1_pt1 | contig 12159 bp, 13 predicted proteins | sample 9134171 | NCBI WGS metagenome assembly JAEEGF01 (sample SAMN16246542, study PRJNA631951) | gut metagenome | biome: gut microbiome; feature: rumen; material: AP-attached | host: Bos | place: Iran: Karaj | collected 2018-10 | reverse complement strand
GCCATCAACCCCTTTGGGCACATCCCAAGGTTCCAATTTAAAAGCCAGGTACGCACCACCAGAGTAAACGCCGCCATATCTGTCATTAATGATAGTCAGCGGATGGATGTCTTCAATGATTAATCTTTCCAATCGTTTTGTTCTCATATACTTATATTTTGATTATTCGAGTTTGGTTGATGCTCTATGCTGTAGAACTCGACCTTGTTAAGAATCTCCATTGTATTGGATAATGCTTCAGGATTATCACTGAACACTTCCCCCATTTCCTCACAAGTTTTAAACCATTCTTGTTTGGTATAGAGAATACGGTTCGGATCATCAAGTTCCTTACCCGTAGCCATACATATCAACCTGTCGTGAGCCTCTGCATGTTCTTTATCCACAAAGTGGACATCGTTAGTACAAACCAGTTTGATGCCATATTCCTTAGCCAGTTCCATCATCGCCATGTTAGCCTGTTGCTGCATAGGATATAGTTCACGATTGGCCCGAATCATAGGATTCTTTACCTCATGGCGCTGAAGCTCCAGATAATAATCGTCACCCCAGAGATTTTTGTACCATTCGATGGCCTCGCGTGCTCCTACTATATCACCATTGAGAATCTTTGAGGGCACCTCGCCAGCGATACATCCTGAAAGGACTATCAATCCTTCATGGTGTTTTTCCAGTTCAGTGTAGTCTGTACGCGGACGATTATAATAACCATCCGTCCATGAGTTACTTACCAGTTTCATCAGATTCTTATAGCCTGTGTAGCTCTTTGCCAAAACAATAAGATGATAGCCGCCAAGATCCTTTACCGTGTTCTTTAAGAGCTTATCGCCACGTCGGGCCACATACATCTCACATCCAAAGATTGGTTTGAATGGCTCTTTGCCGTTATTGATTCGCTCATTATTCAAACGGCTTACAACCTGAGAGAACTCCATGATACCATACATGTTCCCATGATCAGTGATGGCCATCCCTGGCATCCCGTTTTTTACTGCCTTTTCAACAAGGTCCTTAATCTGTGCTAATCCATCATTAATGGAGTAATGAGTATGCACATGAAGATGAACAAAATCTTTTCCCATATATTCTCTAATCAAACAAATGATTCTCTATAAATTCTGTTGCAGGCCCATAGTCCTTATCTTGAACAAAGATTATCACAGTTGTATTTATTCTTATTGCATCTTCCTGATTCAACTGAAGTATCTTCAAGAAATCCTTCTCATCACCATATCCTAATTCAAAAATATCTTCGAGAATGATATTATTGTTGTAGAAATTTATGATATCAGGCATAGAAGGCAAGTCATCTAAAAAGTGAGCTGTATCACACCAGAAATAACCATTTTCGACGTAGTCGTTCAGCTCTTCTGGATAATAGAAAAATCCATGTTCTTTATATTCAGACATTCCTTGATCCAGCCTGTTTCTTTCGTTCTCATCTGAGGCACCATCAAGATAGTCTTTTATGACTTTAGCTAAGACCTCTTTCTGAATCTCTCTCTTGAATTGGCTCCTCACAAAAAAATGAGCACACCCTTTCACAGACAATTCATAGATCAAATCACTAATGTCAGACGATGGCCGACTAGACTTTAAGAACCAAAGCCCAGGCATATCAACCTTTTGCAGCATCGAATCTGTTAGTATCATTTACGGTCCTCCTCTCTAACTATATTGTCAAAGCCTCCAAACGGCATCCCTCCACCATTTATTTTAGATTCTACAATTACACCTCCATCTATAGGTGGGTCGTTCCATGACATGTTGTCCTCAAGATTCTCAAAGCGAGTGTATTCTTTCCTAAAGACCATCATGATAGTGTCCGTTGCACCTTTACGATGTTTGGCTATTATCACCTCTGCCTTGCCCCTGTAATCTATCTCTCCGTTTTCACTCTGATAGATGTGATAGTACTCAGGCCGATGCAAGAACACTACCATATCAGCATCCTGCTCAATAGCTCCTGACTCACGGAGGTCAGAGAGTTGAGGTCGTTTCCCCTCTACACCTTCACGTGATTCTACGCCTCGGTTCAACTGACTCAAAGCTAATACAGGTATGTTTAACTCCTTCGCCAGACCTTTAAGTGACCGTGAAATCAGCGAAACCTCTTCTTGCCGATTGTTATATCTCATTCCGCTGGCAGTCATCAGTTGTAGATAGTCTATCATAATCAGCCTTATATCGTGTTCCTGTTTCAATCTTCGTGCTTTTGTCCTCAGATCCATCACAGAAAGCGCTTCCGTATCGTCTATATATAAAGGTGCATCTGTCAAAATACCCAAGTGCTTGTCTAACCTGTCCCATTCTATTCGATCCAACTGTCCACTCAGCAATTTTTTACTATCAATCCCACAGGCATTTGATATCAGACGATTCGCCAATTGTACATCTGTCATTTCCAACGAGAAGAAAGCCATCGGAATTTTCTGGTCAGCTGCAATGTTCTTAGCCAACGAGAGTGCAAACGCTGTCTTCCCCATAGCAGGTCTTCCTGCTATAATCACAAGATCAGAGTTCTGCAATCCGCAAGTCATATCGTCAAGCTTATAATATCCTGTCGAGATGCCCGTTAATCCACCTATGTTGGAATGGGCTTTTTCTACAATCTTAATGGCATTATCTAAGATGGGTGCCAGAACGGAATAGTCTTTTTTCATATTCTTCTGTGTCAACTCGAATAGAATACTCTCCGCTTCCTGTATCACATCCTTGATTTCGTATGTCTCATCGAATGTCTTTTTCCCTATCACACCGACATAATGAATCATCTGGCGTGACAAGTATTTCTCTGCCACCACATTGGCATGATACTCGATATTGGCAGAGGATGCCACCCTCGAACTAAGTTCTGCCACATAGCCAGGGCCTCCCACCTCTTCGAGTTTCCCCATTTTCCCTAATTTGTCTGTCACAGTCAGAACATCTACTGGACTCTCTTCCATGGTGAGACGTTGGATGGCCTCATACACCATTTGGTTTCTTGGTTCATAAAAGCTCTCTGGCCGCAACAAGTCACAAACTTCCAGATAGGCATCCTTGTCAATCATCAATGCTCCAAGTATGGCCTTCTCCATCTCAAGAGCCTGCGGCATCACATGACCATAGGTAAATTCCATGGGGCTTTGGTCCCGTCTGCTATTATTTCTTTGTCCTGGCATATTATATCTGTATTATGTAACGCTTAATTATACGTTCAGCTATATCCATGCCGATATTGGAATCGTTGACTGTGGAATAGACCTTTAGGGAATTCATGACACCTACCAAATCGTATATGCTGCCGTTGGCAGTCTTTGCTATAAACTCAATGACTTCAGAAGGGATCTTCAGATCGGATTGGCGGCACTTCGCATTCAGATAGTCTATACACAACTGCATATCAGGCTTCTCCAACTCAGCAACCAGTCCACAAGCAAAACGCTTTAGCAGGCGTTCTTCCATACCCTGCAGATCCACAGGTGGACGATCGCAGGCAAAGATTACTTGCTTACCATTTCGTACCAGGTTGTTGAAAACATGGAAGAACGTTTCGAGCGTTTTGGGCGCGTTCATCCACTCTTGAATATCATCCACGATGAGCATATCTATCAATTGATAATAATTAATGAAGTCCTTAGTGGTATTCTGACGAACGGAATCCGTGAACTCCATCTGGAATTGTCGGGCTGTTGTATATAACACTTTTTTCTGTGGATGAGTTTCCTTGAAACGCACACCGATTGCATTAATCAAATGGCTCTTACCACAACCAGAAGGGCCATAGACATAGAGAGGGTTGAATGTGCTCTCTTCTGGATGTTCGGCGATAGAGAGTCCGGCCGTACGGGCCAGTTTATTGCTTTCGCCCTCAAAGAAACTCAGGAAAGTCTTTTCTAAGTCGAGTTTGGGATTCTCGACATTGAGTTCCAAACCTTCACTCTCAACATCAACAATGGCCAGTACCTTATTTAAGATATCTTGCACATTGTTGATTAAGCCAATGACTTCTTCTTTTCTATTCTTCATACACATTGTTATTAATTTATGATTCAAAAATACATAGTTTAATCATACCACCAAACGTACCGTTCCCAGAGATGTGTGAAAAGTGCAGTCCAGACATCTTTCTCATCAGTCTGGCCAATATGGACCTGAGCTTCATGCAACAATCTGATGGCTTCTTCCAGATCAATAATGGTCTGACGATGATCGGCATGTGTCTTTCCATGTTTTATGAAATCAAGAATTTCCATCAATTCAGTATTCATAGCAGTCAGCAGGTCGCCATAATACAATGTCCTGCCGTCCCTCCACTCCATGAGTGTCCTGGCGAGATAAGGCATCATCAAATTTTTGGCCTTGTTGTGTCTGACTTTGCACAGATATTCGTCCAAGGTTTCGTCCCACAGATATTCGTCTTCGTCCAAATCTGTCGGATCATACTCATACTTGGCTCTTACATATATTATGTGGCTTTTGCACCTCTCTTCAAGTAGATTTGTATAGTGCAGCTCTCGGCCCTCACTACGCCAGTATTCCGCACTTCCAAGCTTCCACAACATCCATGCCGTTTTCGCTTGTTTCCCCATCGTGCGAAATTTCGGAGCCTCTTTTCTCTTGTCCCAAAGCGTATGGTAAAGATTCTCCAGTTCGGTAGTGATACTATCGAAAAGATCTTGGTAATCGCAATAAGCCGCCCCTTCATACCTCGGTTTTCTTTTACTCATACTGATTCTTCTTTGCTTAATTTTCTATTCATGTCGCAAAGATACAAGAAAGGTGCGCCGGATTGAGGCACACCTAAAAAGAAAATGAAGACCAGAATCAATTATTTCGCTAATATGGGATCTGGGCAGAAGTCTTTGCGCTTGCAGGTTTTGCAATGCTTTCCCATCCAGACCTCATCAAACTGGTTCATCGCTTGCTCTACGATGTTAGGATCATCAGTCAAAATGCCAGCCTCGAAGTTACGAGTACCATCAGCCTTCATGCCGATGCCGGCACCTGTAAGATTGGCACTACCGATATACGCCTCTTTGCCATCAAAAACCATCATCTTGAAATGTACCCTTGGGCAAAGCACTCTCTCCAGACCATCATACAGGATTGGGAATCTGTCAAAATCCTCCCTGAAGTTTGGCCCAGGCTCCTTGGCATGAATAAGCCTCACAGCCACACCTTTCTTTATAAGCTTAGCCAATACTTCCAAGAAAGGCTTTTTCGATTTACTATCCTCGATATACAGATCCTTGATATCAGCCGTCCCAATCCACAAAGACTCCTTCACGTGCAAAACACGCAAAAGCACTTCTTTGTAGTGGGCAGAGTTAGAGATGTAGGTTAGCATTATGAAACCTTTAATCTATTCTTTATCAATGATGCAATTCTAAGGATCTCGTTAATTAGATCTTGTTCTTCAAACCTACTTCCATCTCGCCAATAGTACCACCAACCATTGTTGGTCTCTTGTTGGTAAGCGTCTAGCCCTAAATCCTTTATAATATCTCTTCTTTCTTGTGTAATATGACTACTAGGAGCTTTTCTTATTCCAATTTCAACATTAGTTGGGTTACCATTCTCATCTTTTACAGCAGACCATTCCAAGCACGCATAATAATCACCAATAACGACACCCACACCAATCCATTCACGGGCCCAATCTTGCTCGCGAACGACTTCAAATTCCTTTCCTCCTTCTGTAGCAAAGTATGCTTTTGCACCTGTTGACTCTATTATTCTTATGAATAATTGCTTACGTTCTACGAGATTATTAGATAAGTTTATTCTATTAAATAGACAACCGACAAGTTTGTATGTTTCATCATAGATACTGATGAATCTTTTAAAAGTAATACTTGCAAAAGTGGCACTTTGGTCTTTATATTTTGTCAAATCTGAACTAATCTCCTTTGCCCTCTGATCAAACAATAAAGATTTCTGGTTATTTTCATATTCTTCAAAATTGTCTCTATTCCCCTTTCCACGATTTATCTCATAAGAGATAGCAGCCATATTTCCAATACAATTTAACCATATCTGATCAAAAGCACGGTATTCTTGACGTTTATTATTTACCCAATCCTGTGGGATTATATGGTCAAAGTCCCAGGGACGATTATAATCCTCCCAAAGATCCGAACGTGCTGGGTCATAGTTACAGAAATGAGTATTAATATAATGACGTTGAGCATATAGCAGCATCTCTCGTGCCTCAGATGAACCATACCAAAATATTCTGTTGAAGAAATGAATCCATGCGTCAGTTTCCTCCATCTTATTGAAATTCCATTCTGGATAGCATTGATTCGAATACCAATTTCTTACCTCCTCAACAGAATAAACATGTAGGATATTGCAATCGTGTAAAGATTGTGAAAGTCCCTCTAAAACAGAATCAATATCTATTGTGTCTTTGCATCTCTTGTAAATGTCTTCAGCAACGGCTTTCTTATTATTACCGAACCAGTGAAGAGCAAAAGCCAATGCCTTTATTTCAGTAGGATTAATTGTGATCCCATTGTCAAAAGATCTTTTAGCAAAATACATTAATAATAGGTATACGTCTGGAGATTTGTATGCAATTGATGTTCTCAATATTGCAGGAACTCCATCAGTTTGATTTACGCCAAGCCACTCATCAACCTTCTTAAGAACACTTTCTATTCCACTAATCTTGTCATTGTATAAATCCTCTATTGCTGTTTTCTCATTTGATTTTGCAAGACTGCGAATTTGCTTGATTGAATAATCCGACACCCATTTTTCGTTGTCTTTGTTTAGTAAAGCTGCCAACCTAAAACTAAGCATCACAAGTTTAGATGGGTTCATATAGCTTTTAGCCAACTCATCATTTTTGTTTTTTATAGTGGGCCAATAAGCTTTAATTGCAGAATAGTTCAGGTCATCTTGAGAGATTCTAGTACCACCTGTATTGATTCTATTGAACAACACTTCCAAAGCGGTCTGCTCTGTCCTTTCTTCTTCAGTCTCGTTCTTCATGACATCTAATGGCAGATGGCAACAACCAACCTTATAATCCTTAAGACGTTTAAAAGCTTCATAAAGCTTTATAACATCATTATCCTCAATATGAATTTGCTTCGAGTAGTCAGATGTAGGGCAAAAAGAATCTAAGCCATTTCTTATATCACGCACAAAATCCTCTTCTGTCTCTGTTGATGCCGATAGAACAATAGATATAGGAATGGGGCATTTTGCGAAATACGGCCATGTTTGTTGAATGGATATTTTATCATTATAGATGTTCTTGTTCTCAAATCCGAATTTGGACATGGCAGCCCTTTTCTCAGATGTATTCAGCACAGTACAATCATCATTATTGTGGAACCCCCAAGGATGAGCATCTGTTGTCGCTTTTACCCAATAGGTACGTGTAGATCCCTTGACCTCAGATGGATTAACATCGATCCACAGCATTGCCTTTGCATTTTCATCGTTGTTGAAACCAAGACTAATCGCATTAAATCGTTGTTGCCCATCCATCAAGTAATACTTGGCATCACTCTGCCCATCAACAACATCCGAAAGCATAAATGAGCCTATGGGGAATCCTCTTAGAAGAGAGTCCCATAATAATTCCACCTGTCTTGGCTTCCAAACCAATCCTCTTTGTAATGCTGGTATATCAACCAAACTACCTGGTTTTACCCATTCTGATATTTCCTTCAGCGTAAAAACAAAATTCTCTTTCATAACTTCATTACATATTAACGCCACAAAGATACAAGTAAGGTATGTCATTTTAGGGCACACCCAAAAAGAAATTGAAAGAAGCCTACCAAATTTGTCTTCCTTATCCTGTCTTTGATATCAGCCGTCCCAATCCACAAAGACTGCTTCACATGCGTAACATGCGAAAGCACTTCTTTGTAGTGGACGGAGTTGGATATGAAAGCAGACATCACTTATATGCAGTTCTCTATAATGGAATTTACATAAATATCACGACTAATGATTTTCTGATTAGGATGATATGCATCAAATATTTTAATGTTCCCTTTTTCATAAATATGAACAACGCCATCTATTCTTTTTATAGGTTCCACACTATTCCCTATCAAATCGTTTTTAAAGTATTTAAAGGTATTACCAAAAATTAAGATATGCGGGTCATACATATCTATTTGTTCAAACAATATTGGACGCCATATTGAGTAATAATTGTACAAATCACTATCATTAGAATATTTTAATGCAGGCATTTTACTAATATTGATATAAGCTATTTGTTTTAAGACATCTACCATGGTTTTATTATCTCTTATCCAATCCATGTCTTCCCATCTTTGTTGATTTAGGATGCCATATGAAACATAAATCATTGGTTGCCATGTAGGATTTTTCCATGCTTCTTCATTATCATATGCTTCATATAAAGACCAACCACCACCATAGGGCTTCCCGTCAGCGGTAAAATCATCATATGGTTCTTTCAAAATCCACATAATACGTGGATAAGAAGAAAGATATCTCTCTGCATCATAAATTCCATCTGGAATAGGTCCTACTTCCGGCGTTATTAAACTGTTCTGCTCTGCCCACAGCTCTATTTTACTTTTGATATTAGCTTGAGCTGCCTTTAATTCATTTATTGTCATAAGGATACTGCTTTAGTCCAACTTCACAAAATCAAAATCATACTTGGAGCAGTTTGCGCGTTTGTAGTCAAACTGAAACATGCGCATGTACTGCTCTTTTATTTCTAAAGCTCCATTATAGAAAGGGTCAGTGGTATGCTGGCGAGTGGTGACGGTGATAACCATATCTGGAGTCAACACTGTACCATTTGCCCGTTTGGTACGCTTTGGCGTTATACGAAAAACTTTGCTCATTGTATATTGTCTTGTTCAATATTAATCTACCATTCGTTACGAGGGGATGGTTTTATGTTGTAACCTTCAAGAATCTTCTTGAATAACTCCTTGTTACATCCCATTTTTACTCCATTATATACGTTATAAACATTGTCATCTTCCATGATTGCCATAAATCGAGCCAACTGCTTCATGGCATATTCTTGATAATAGCGCGATATTGTACGACGATATACACCACCAGGATTGCCAATACCATTACAAGTAAAAGCAAGTGGCTCAACAATGATGCTAGAGCATAATGAGGCGCCATCACCTTTTGAACAGTAAATGTCATATTTTTCAATGTCTCTTTTAAGTTGGTTCTTGTCAGTAATTATCTTCTCTGGTTCTCCAAACACATGAATTGTTTCTTTACATTCTTCGTTTTCTCCAAATTCAAAAATACGCCATCCTATAGCTCGATAGACGCCCATATAACCTAATCCTCCTGATTGGAATAGGAAAACTAAATCATCTTTACCAACTTGCTTTATCAAGTTTGTTCGCCATTCCTCACCGTATTCGATAAGATTTAATTCATAATTTCCATCTTCTCTAAATAGCAAAGCGTGTAATTGTTCTTCTGCCCCCAACATGGTGAAATGCCAGAAACCATTATTTAGACACGTTGGGATGTTCTCATGTTTGATTTCTGAGACCATTTGATTGTCTGGCATAAACGTATCTTCTATTAATGCCTCTTTTTCTGGCGACATCTCTATGTCTCTAGGTTGTAAGCCAAAGTTTTTCCATAAATCATGAATGTTCTGTTTTATGTCAGAATGATTATCGGAATCATTAACTCTTTTTTTGTCTTTCTCAGAACCATCTTTTATATCATGGGCATCAGCGCGAAGCAATTCAGTTATCTCAGAGAAACACTTAATATTATCTCCTGTTATTTTATCCTTTTCCTTACTATTCTGACAATTGTCGGTTCTTTTGATGTCCTTGATTTTCTCTACTAACAACGGTAAGCTTTTCTCATTGATGTAGAAAACCAATTGTTTGAAAATGTCAGACCTGATTCCTCTTATCTCCTCCTCTTCAATTACGTCATCTTCTAAAGTTTTCCACATTTTGGAAATAAACTCAGAATATACCTGTATTTTGTTTTCAAAAACCTTGATGTTTTTTTCTTTGTTTTCCTCTGATTCCTGCTGGTTTTTTAATAATGTATTGGTAATCCATGCCGTAACTCCTGCACCAAGAAATGCACTTGCAATAATTGCTAATATTTGCGACCAAAATCCAGGGATATGGAAAATAAATAAACAAATTGATATTAACGCTATAGGTATTCCAATTGAGAGGAACACTCTTGTCAATGCTATTTCTTTTATTTTCATTTTTTTGAAGAATAATGAGTTTTAATAATACTTTATAATATGTGTTTCAGACAATTAAATGTCACTTCAATATCTTTTTTAATATTGCCTTGCCGATCTTTCTTTCAAGACCGCCACGAGTAGTAGGGATTCCTGTCTTCTGTGCAATGGATTGCTTGACTCCAGTAACGCCTATAGCACGCTTAGCAGAAAATGATAGACCTTTTATTATTTTCATAAACCTTCAATTTAATATGGTAAGTTAATTATAAACAGTTCAAATAGGATCTTCTCCAATAAATGGTAGAATACATAAATAAAGCCTAAAATTAGGATTACAGCGAAAAACATGGAGAAACACCCCAGAAGTTTTATAGCTTCCACTATCGCGCGTAAGTAAATGAGTGGAAAGCAGATGACAACAATTATTATAACAGCAACCAAAAGACTCATTGAATCAAATATTCTTAATGAGAAAAAAGCACTCTCGGTTATTAGCATATCTTTGGTATAGATATATCCTACTTGTACTTGGCCTTTGTCGTCAACTTGATAACATCGTGACCATCCGTTCTCAGAGTTATCAATCAGAATATCATCACCTCGTGCCAGATTACCTATTATATTATAGTCTTTTCCTGCACCAGAACGTATATTCATTCTTTCAACATTTTCAAAAGTGATTCTCGCCAATTTCAGTTTCTCTGTATTGATAAGTGGGCAGCCCCAGTTAAAGACTAATCGAGGACCATTTACCGTCTCCTTTACCTTGATTTTGTCGACAAACGCATCTTCTGCATTTAGCTTCTTTCCAATATTGGCAAAGTAATTACGCAAGAAGTCATTTGCATTCACCCACTTCAATGTTGCAATCACTTCATCTCCCTCTGTAGTACAATACTCAATTTTTACAAAGGCATTTGGAGCCTTCTTTCTTACTTCATTAGCAAAGAATGCCAATTGCAATTTACTTTCCGGATAGATATAAGTTGAAGCACTTGCGTATTCTTCCATATTAAACCGGCTGATGAACTTCTTTAATCTTCGTTCATTGCTATAACTGGAGCAAGAACTAAAAGAAATCATCATTAACCCGAACAATATCCAAGACAACACTTTTTTAGGCATAGCTGTGTAAGTTTTAGTCCTATTTTGATAATCATGCTGCAAATCTACGAAAAAGATTTCATACTTGCAAGCATTTCAGACAAAAAGTACGTAAACTACTTGCTTTTTATTTACTATAAACAATCATCAGAAAGACTTTATCTTTTAAATCTTCATTGGTTCCAATGCCCCAGTGGATCACTGCTTCTGGTGGGAGGTCTCTTGTTACCTCTTGCAGCATTTGCAGTTCAGACATGGTGAGTGGATAGTCTTTGGAAGTCTGAATGAGAATGAGAGCATGATCAAAGGTGTCTTTGTCACTAGGGTCACACCTGTTCACTTCTTGAACGATGCTGTCCATTCTCGCGTAACCTCCCATAAAAGAGGTGAATCGACGTTTTTCGATAAAAGACGCATCGTAAAGATAGGTAATAACTTCGCTCTTCACTGGAATCAGCTGCGAACCATGAGTTAGCAACCAGATAATCTCATCGACTTCGGCTCTGAATTCAGGCCCTTCAATTCTACTAATTTCACTAAAAATACCCATACCGCTTAATCATAAAAATCATAATTAGACCAATCGAGGTCATCGTCTTTGGTGTCCTTGGGGTAGGTGCTGTAATCTGATTCCAGACTTAGCTCGATATTGAAGTCGCGTACCCATAAGAGGTCGAAGATGGAGAAATCCATGTGACTGTAGAGGTTGTGGAAAGGATGAATTAGGTGCATGTTTTTAGTCATCTCCTGATCCAACTCTTCATTCCAGTTGTCAATCTTCTCATCTAGATAGAGTAGCAGATTTTCAGAAGGAATATCATTTTCTTTTCCTGCTACGTAATCCAATACGAAATTATCTACAC
>JAEEGF011401061.1_pt1 | contig 12159 bp, 9 predicted proteins | sample 9134171 | NCBI WGS metagenome assembly JAEEGF01 (sample SAMN16246542, study PRJNA631951) | gut metagenome | biome: gut microbiome; feature: rumen; material: AP-attached | host: Bos | place: Iran: Karaj | collected 2018-10 | reverse complement strand
AACAACAAGGGTATCGAAATCGCGGCTGATGCAGACATCATCAAGTCCGGCGACTGGAAGTGGAACGTAGGCTTCAACTTCGGTCTCAACCGCAACACCGTCGTCTACCTCCCCAACGGAGCGTTCAGGCGCGGCTACGGTACCCCGAAGGTCGAGCAGATCGTTGCCGAAGGCCACGACATCTATACCTGGTATATGCCCGAATGGGCCGGCGTCAACCCCGAGAACGGCGACCCGCAGTGGTGGACCTATGAGAAGGAAGTCGACGGCGAGGGTAATCCTCTCTACTACGTAGTAGACCAGCGCGGCAACCCTACAGACCAGAAGAGTACAGACGCCACCCTCTACCCCGTCTATACCGGAAACAGGTCGAAGACCAACAAGTATTCCGACGCAGACTACAGGATGGCTGGAACAGCTACTCCTAAGTTTACCGGCGGTCTTACTTCCGACCTCAGGTGGGGCAACTGGTCTCTCGGAGCTCAGCTCTTCGTCGTCTACGGCAACAAGGTATTCAACCGTTCCCGCGTTACAGCAGACTCCGACGGCGGCTATGTAGACTACAATATGATGAGCCTCGACAATGGCCTCGGCTGGGTTCGCTGGGATCCGAAAGACGAGTCTACCCACGCCATCGCTACTCACCCCCGTCCGATGCTCAACGGTAACCAGAAGAGTAACAGCTACTCTACCCGTTACCTTGAAGACGGCAGCTTCCTGCGTCTGAAGAACGTTACCCTGGCCTACAACATTGGCAAGCCTCTCTTTGGTGGCTTTGTCCAGGGCGGACGCATCCACTTTACGGCAGACAATGTCTTTACCCTCACCAAGTTCTCCGGCGCAGACCCGGAGGTTCAGCTCGAAGGCAGCGGTTCATCGCTCGCCGGTGTATTTGGAGACAACTACCCGGTCCCGAGAGCATTCATCTTTGGAATTGACCTTAAATTCTAAAACGAGGAAGCCATGAAAAATAAATTCTTATCAATCATATTCCTTCCCCTGCTTATCACAGGTTGTGTCAATCTCGACATCATCCCTTCAGACTCCCTTACCAGCTCCGCGCTGGCGAGCAACCCCGCTGCAGCTATCTATACTACAGACGGTGTTTACTCGATGATGAAGGATATGTTGGAGTTCCGCGGGGGAATCAGCCAGAACAACACTTTCGTGCGCCAGTACTTCGTTCTGAACGAGGTGAAGTCCGACAACTTCTGCTTCTCTCTTACAAGTACTGACCCGTTCTGGACTTCAGCCCAGTATCTGGACGATGCAAACTCTGCAGACGCAGCCTATATGTGGGTCGCCTGCTATAAGATGATCTTTGCGACCAACGCAAACATCAGCGGTCTTACCGAGAGCGAGACTCCGAGCGAACAGAACCAGCTCAAGGGAGAGAACTACTTCCTTCGCGCGTTCTTCCACCTTATGCTCTGCAACCTCTTCGCGAAGCCTTACTCCGCAGGAGCAGACAACCCCGGTATCGTTATCCGCAGAAGTACGGACTATTCCGAGACTAAGCGCGCTACCGTAGGCGAAGTCTACGCCGGCATCGAGGAAGACCTCAAGGAAGCCATCAGGCTGATGGATCCTTCCACCAGAAGGTACAAGGGCGACAACGGCTATGCCAGCAAGGAGGCCGCCCAGGCCCTCCTCGGAAGAGTTTATCTCTACGAAGGAAAGTGGCAGGACTGCATCGATATCTGCTCCGAGATTCTCGGCGACACCCCGATGACCCACCTCGAGGCGAAAGTGAAGGACATCTATTCCAAGTCACAGACCAACAAGGAAGTCCTCTGGTGTGTTGACCTTACAGACGCCGACATCGCCGGTTGGTCTACCAAGGGTCTCGTAGCCAGTATGTTCGACTCCCCTGACGGAACTCAGGGAAAGGGCTGGGGCGAGCTCTATGTAGCAGATCCTCTTCTTGACCTGCTTACCCGCTTCCCCGGCGATAAGCGTTTCGAAGACCTTGTACGTCTCCACAACGCACAGGACGGCCTGTTCGTTACCTGGGGTGTCTACGACGAATTGAACCAGTGTTACACCAACGCCAACGTCTATCCTACCGTAACCAATATCGCAGACAAGACTATCGTCTCCAGCGTAACCGACAACGGCGACGGAACCTATTCCTTCACCTACGACGGAAAGGCTCTGAAGGCTATCCCGGACAACACCGCCTCCAAGATCTGCGACGAGTTCCCCGGATACATCCTCAACGATGGATCGAACACCAGGTGCTACGTCCGCCACAAGATGCCCAGCCCGATCATCAGCGACGGCAATGTAGTCTGGGCTATCAATATGGGAAGCGTACGTCCCGGTGGAAACTATCCTACATGGTTCTGCAACAAGCTCAGCTACAGGGATGGTTCCGCTTACGACCTCAACACTTCTTATATTATGATCCGCTATGGTGAGGTTCTCCTCAACAGAGCTGAGGCCTATGCCCACCTCGGTGGAAACGACGACAAGGCTCTTGCAGATGTCAACACCATCCGTCAGAGGGCAGGTCTTTCCGGAACAGCATTGATGACCACCGCCAATATGGCCGGCCGCGGTTATCCTACCGCTCTCGATGCAGTTCTGGACGAGCGTAAGATGGAGCTCTTCCTCGAAGGCTTCCGTCTGACCGACCTTGTCCGCAACGGAAGGGACATCGACCGTCGTTACCCGAGCTACACAAAATATGAGGTTATCTCCCACAACGATCTGAGAGTTCAGTATCAGATCCCCGTTGATGAGACTGCTGTAAGCGGTATTCCTATCAACCCGAGATAATTTCTCATAAATACCAACTTTTAGGGATTGCCCCGGCCGAAAGGTCGGGGTATCTTTGTGTCCGTAAACCTATGAAGATGACACTTAAGGATTTAAAGATAGGACACTACGCCGAAGTAATCGCGGTAGGAGGAGAAGGAAACCTCCGCCAACACTTCCTCGATATGGGTGTCATACCCGGAACAGTAGTAAAGATGATAAAGAGGGCGCCGATGGGCGACCCGCTCGAGATTCTTGTCCAGGGCTACTCGCTCACCCTCAGGGGAGCGGAGGCGGACAAGATCGAGGTGCGTCAGGCCGAGGCGCCTGAGGCTGTTCAGACCGAGTCCCAGCAGCCCCTCGGAGAAATCGAGCACCCCGGCTTCGGAGAGGCTGGAAAGTATCATAATAAAGCCCACGAGAATCCCCTTCCCGAAGGGACTATGCTTTCCTTCGCCCTCGCCGGTCAGCAGAACAGCGGTAAGACTACGCTGTTCAACCAGCTTACCGGCGCGAACCAACACGTGGGAAACTTCCCCGGAGTAACGGTCGACCGTAAAGACGGCCCTATCAAAGGCCACAAAGACACCGTCGTCACCGACCTCCCCGGAATCTACTCCCTTAGTACCTACACTCAGGAAGAGCTCGTCTCCAGGAACTACATCATCAAGGACCATCCCAGAGCGATCATCAACATAGTCGACGCTACCAACATCGAGCGCAACCTCTATCTCACTATCCAGCTGATGGAGCTCGATGTCCCGGTAGTTCTCGCCCTCAATATGATGGACGAAGTTCGCGGCAACGGCGGCTCAATCAACATCAACAAGATGGAAAGAGCCCTCGGTCTGCCGGTGGTCGCCATCAGCGCTGCCAAGAACGAAGGTATCGGCGAGCTCGTGGACCACGCTATCCATATCGCGAAGTATCAGGAAACTCCCGCCCGCCTCGATTTCTGCAGCCCGGAGGACCATGGCGGAGCGGTTCACCGCTGCCTCCACAGCATTATGCACCTCGTCGAGGACCATGCCCAGCGCGCCGGTATCCCCCGCCGTTTCGCGGCCAGCCGCCTTGTCGAAGGCGACAAGGATATCCTGGCCGCCCTGCAGCTCTCGCAGAACGAGCTTGAGACCCTCGAACACCTCATCCTCCAGATGGAAGAGGAGCGCGGGATGGACCGCCATGCGGCCATGGCCGAGATGCGCTACAGCTTCATCCACCGCCTCTGCGCTGAAGCGGTCAGCAAGCCGGGCGTCAGTAAGGAACGTCTCAGGTCAGACCGCATCGACCGTGTCCTTACCGGCAAGTGGACGGCTATCCCTGCCTTCATCGCTATCCTCGGCCTCGTCTTCTGGCTCACGTTCGATGTGATAGGCGCACGGCTCCAGGACCTGCTGGACGAAGGCATCTCCGCCCTTGGAGAGCGCGTCGCCGAGTGGATGGCCAGGGTCGATGTCGCCCCTGCCCTCCAGTCCCTCGTCTCCGACGCTCTTTTCGGCGGAGTTGGCGCGGTTCTGAGCTTCGTGCCGCTGATCGTGACCTTGTTCTTCTTCCTGTCGTTGCTCGAAGACAGCGGCTATATGTCGCGTATCGCCTTCGTTTCGGACAGCCTTCTGCGTAAGATCGGCCTTTCCGGCCGAAGCATCGTCCCGATGCTCATCTCCTTCGGATGCACGGTCCCAGGCGTGATGGCGACCCGCACCCTCCCTTCGGCCCGCGACCGCCGTATGACTATCCTGCTGACTCCGTTTATGAGCTGCTCTGCTAAGATAGCTATCTACGGCTTCTTTGTCGCCGCGTTCTTCCCCGGCCGTGCAGGCCTCATTATGACCTGCCTCTACCTGCTGGGCATCCTGGTCGGCATCATCGTCGCCCTCGCCGGCAAGAGCATACGCGGCGGAGACGAAGCCGCTCCGTTCGTGATGGAGCTCCCGACCTACCGTCTGCCTCAGGCAAAGAACGTAGGCCACCTCCTCTGGGACAAGACCAAGGACTTCTGCCAGCGAGCCTTTACGGTCATCTTCCTCGCAACTATCGTTATCTGGTTCCTGCAATCCTTCGACTTCCGCCTAAACTATGTGCCGGAGGAGCCCGGCAGCAGCATCCTTGCCGTTATCGCAGGATTTATCGCACCTCTGTTCGCCCCTCTCGGACTGGGCGACTGGAGAATAGTTACAGCACTCATCTCCGGCTTCCTTGCCAAGGAAAGTGTTGTCGCTACTATGGAGCTTACAGGAGTCACCGCCGCCCTTACGACTCTGACAGCTATCCCTATGCTGGTCTTCTGTCTGCTCTACACGCCCTGCGTCGCCGCAGTCGCGTCTATTCGCCGCGAGCTCGGGCGCCGCGGAGCTCTCTTCGTGGTTATCTTCCAGTGTCTGGTGGCATGGGTCTGCGCCCTGTTCGCCTACTGGATCTTCGGCTGGTTTATTTAATGATATATTAGGTTTATGAATTTCGCAAGCATCGTAATCCTTGGAGTGATCGCCGCGGCAGTCGTCGCAATTCTGGTCCACCTCCTCCGCCGCGACTCCCGCAAATGCCAATGCGGCTGCGGATGTGGATGTGGCTGCAATTGCGGTTGCAGCTGCAACAGCGGCAACTCCGAAACCTACAACTGCGGTTGCAAGGACTGATAACCGCATCCCCGCCAGGTCCCCCTGCGCTCGCAGTTTCGGTTACAACAAGTAAGAGGTGCCTCCCGGGCACCTCTTCTTCTTTTCGCCTTCGGCCGGTCGCAAAACTAGCAACAGAAAGGCCGTTCAGGCAACGATGTAAACCACATAACGACCTGATTGTCAAGACTTTATGGTCTTGATTATATTGTTTTGGGGTGGTAACTTTGCAATCCTAAATAAGGTTAATGGTATGGAGATAGGGAAAGACAGGAAAGCGTTTTACTCTTATGGAGCAGAATGGGAACGGACGGTCTTCGACGAAAGAACAGGAGGATTTATAGTGACCGAACTACAACGGAAGTACAGGCCTATGTCTAAAAATGATATTACAACCTACTTAAAGGAACAAAGAATGGCACTAAAATACGCCTCATTTGGTTTTCAAATTGAACATAGATACGAACGACCTGGGTATAGTTCTCCTGATGCTTTCATAAGACGGCATGGGAGAGGGGCCTACATTGTCAACGGACAACTTTCCGATTTTAAATCCACAAAGAGCGCAAACAATATTGTAAAATATGGAGAATATGCCGTCAAAAAACAGGGAGCGCAATTAGTATTATTTGAATTCACTGCTCATGCCAAAGGAATTACAAATGGCCTTAAGACACTCTATCAGAAGGGGACTCACGGCTATTACTATTTCGATGACGAGCTGATGTACTACTCCTTTTAAAATACAACACCCCTCCAGCAATGCGGAAGGGGTGAGGCGCGGTACGAGCCGCCCGAAGCGTAACACGTCCCTATTTCTGTTGCAAATATAGCCACTTTTCCTTGACAAACAATATCTTGTCTCAGATTATTTGTTGCACGGCATCATCGGCCTGGAAGATATCATCGGCCTACAAGGGCAATTGTCGTAAAAATAATTCCATAAGTGAACGCACTGCGTTCACAATTGAACTGGACACAATACCGGACATTGATACAGATTTCAGAAGTCCTATGGAGAAGTTGTGATTTCGTGCGGGGGAACTTCTCCAATAATCCGGGTTGGGAGGCACTATTTGGAGAAGTTCGGGGGCATAAAGTTACAACCTCTCCAACTCGTATGGCAACTCGTCCACGAAATCGGCCAAAATCATGGATGAACCGCGGCAAACGGGCAGCTACGGAATGAGTTTGATGAGAGCCCTGCAGCCCTCTTCGGGGAAACGGGTTTGGCTGGCCAGGCGGAACATATAGGGAACTCTTACCGCATAGAACGGAAGAATCTCCCTGGTATAGTCTGCCAAGGTCTGCGGGTCGGTTGTTCCCAGATAGGCCGGAAGGAATGCATCCCAGAATGAATTCAGGGCCTGCTGGGTCATATGCAGAAGAAAATCGGCCCGCTTGTCACCAAGGTTGTGGCAGATGGTCCAGAACCATCCCAGGTCCCACTGAGGGACTCCATGGCAGAACTGGCCGATGTCTATCCACATCGTCCGGTTCCCGTCCGTGATGATATTGCCGATGTGGAAGTCCCCGTGCAGGCAGGTATCGGCATCGGGAGCCTTGTCCAGAAAGGCCAGGGCGCGCCGGCAGTATTCTTCCGTTACGCAATCGTTATTCTGGTAAAAAGGCCTTAGGATGTCTTTGATAGAAGGAATGCGGGATGTGTCCGCGTGGGTGCCGTGAAGGCGCTTCCCGGCCTGGGCGAATGCCCGGGCTATTTCCGCTTCCCTCTGTGGCTCTTCCGAAAGGATCCTAGCAAAGGAACGCTTTCCGGGGATGAATTCGTACTCTGCGCCCATGCGCTGGCCATCCGTTACGAGACGGATGGGCTCTGGCGTGGGAACACCCATGTCATAAACCGCCCTGGCTGTGATGAACTCTTCCCGGGCCATATCGGCCTCGAATCCGGGATTATAGAGCTTGGCCAGCGAATTGCGGCTTTTGTGCTTGTAGGTGACGGCTGTCCCGCCCTCGCCGGAGGGGACGTAGTCTTCCAGATTGATTCTCTTATTCATGGACGTTTTGTCTGTATCAGGACCACTCGACCACATCGTCAAGAAACTCCTGGGCTAGTCTTGCCTTTGGAAAGAACGAGGCCGAACAGAATAGCGAGAATTGCCACGGGCAGGAGCAGATACTGCTTCCAGGTAGCCAGGAAGAGGCGGATGCTGTCCCATAATCCCTGACCTGCCGAGGCTGCATCCACAGGATATAGGAAGGCTATGGCGGCGGCAAGCACGCCTACCGCGAGGCCGATGGCCAGCGCAAACACTAGCGCCAGGCGGCCACGGCTGCGCTGGCGGTCTACCTCGGCCTTGATGCCCTCCACGGCTTCGAGCCGCCGGCGGGTTTCCAGCAAAAAGGTGGGGTCTTCTTTCACGGCGGGTTTGCTCTCGCGCAGGAATTCGTCAATCTCTTTCATAACTGTATATGCTGTTTCAGATGGGTTCTACCCATCGACAGGTGGTACTTTACGGTTCCCTGGGGGATACCCATGATGGCTGCGATCTCCTTGATGCTCAGGTCTTCGAAATAGAAGAGGGAGATGGCGGTCTTTTCTTTCTCCGGAAGCCGGTTCATGGCCCGGTATAGATGCTGGTATCGGAAGGCGGAGTCGGAAAAGTCTGAGGCCGGTATATCCATGGCATCGTCGACGGAGGTCTGTTCCGGCCTGGTCTTCCGGCAATAGTCGATGAAACAATTGTACGCTATGCGGAGCAGCCAGGTGCTGAATTTGGACATGCCCAGGAACGATCCGGACGCCACGTATGCCCTCACGAGCGCATTCTGGGCAATGTCATCGGCCAGAGCGGCATCGCCTCCGCACAGCGCCAGCAGGAACCGCCGTAGGGGCTCCTGCTCTGCACGTACAAGACTGATGAACCGCTCTTGAGTCATGCGTTATTTCTCCTGGTTCTTATCTTCTGCTTCGATCTCCTTGGCAAGCGTCCGTCTGCTCACGAGGTAGGACAGGAACAGGGCGAATCCGATTGCCATCAAGATGGCGCCGGCGGACAGAGCGGTCTCAATGAACCACATGCCTTTGAACAGTCCGGGGTTGCTCTGGTTCGCGAGGCCGATCACCAGGAAGGCAACGCCCATGAAGGAGGTGACACAGGCGCCGGTGAACTTGTCCATGAGTTCCTGCTTGATGCTGCGTGTGGACTGCTTGCTCTTGAAAAGCTGGGTATCGATCTGGGCTCCGTTTTCTATTGCCTTGAGCATAATCTCCGTTTTCTTGTCGGTCTCATGTTTGCGCACCCGGCCCACCAGCCATACGATGGCGATCGGGAGAATGGTGCAGATAAAAATGGGTACTAAAACGTCTTCCATAACTGTATTTCTTGAAAGGTTCAACATTTCCGCTTCCGGAGCGGCTTCATCCATTAGACGGAACCATCGGCCGAAAGGTTGGAAAAATATTCAAGTTCCTTCCGATTTGCAAATATATATTGTCCTGGTAATAACTGCAAATATAAAATAGCGGAAAAATGAGTATATTTGAGCCATGGAATACCTGTCAAAAGAGCGATACGGCGAACTCGCCGGCGAGTTGAAGCATCTCATTAACGAGGTTTACCCCAAGGTGACGGACGACCTTGCAGAGGCCAGTGCCCAGGGGGACCGGAGCGATAATGCGGGATATCGTGAGGCACGGCGCATCCAGGCGAAGACCATCAGCCGTATCCGCTTCCTGCAGAAAATCCTGGAGCATTCCCGCGTAATTGACCCGGAGGCTCTCCCAACAGACAGGGTTTGCCTCTTGAGCAGGGTGGAGTTTACGAATCTATCGACAAATACCAGGATGAAGTTCGAGATAGTGAGCCCCCACGAGATGGACCTTGAAGCTGGCAAAATCTCGCTCAAATCCCCGATCGGCGCCGCCCTTATGGGTAGTCAGGTGGGCGATATCGTCGAGGCTCAAGTCCCCTCCGGCACCCTCCGCCTTCGAATCGACAGCATCTCCCTGGACTGAAGGGTATTACTTGTCTTTCCCGGCAAATGGAATCACCACTTTGGCCGTAATGTTCCGTCCCATATTGGCAACGCCTATGTATTTGAGACGACTCAGGTGAGGCATATAGGCTTGGTCGGTGAGGTTGGAGCCGATGACATAAAGTGACAGCCTGGTCTTTCCTCGGATGACGATGTCTGTTCCGGCCGCTGCGCCCAGAAGGAGGTATGCGGGCGTGGCCGTCTCAGTACCTCCGGCGGCATAGAAGTGGTTCTGGGCCATGTTCCAATCCAGATTTAGGGAAACGAAGGCATTGTTTAACAGCTGTCCGCCGTGGCTGATCTCCCACTTGACTTCCGAGAACAGGCGGGGTGCCGGGATAAGCGGCAGGTCATCGCCGCTGCTCTCCCGGGCATATACGCAGGAAAAGGCACTGCTCAGATGCAGTTGGTGAATGGGATGTATGTCAATGCCGATTTCTCCGCCTCCCAGATGGGCCACGCCGCTGCGGAAAGCATAGACCGGAAGGCCTTCGTCAGATACTTCTCCATTACGGGCCGCAAAGATGTAATTGTCAATGCGGCTGACAAACAAGGCAGACTGGACGGATACATACTTGGACGTAAAATCCAGCCCCAGATCACCCTGCAGGCTGTATTCTGGTTTCAGGTCTTTGTTTCCCAATTCATATCGGAAAGTGCCTTCATGCTCTCCGTTGGAGCCCAGCTCTGCCAGGTTCGGAGCGCGGAAACCGCGGGCCACGTTGGTCCTGAAGGTGAAATGCTTTCCAAGCGGCCGTACAGCTCCCAGGCTGGCACTGATACCAGGGAAAACCCGGCGGAAGTCCTCAAAACGCTCTGGCAGGGCTTCGCTGTGGAGCCAGCGGATATCAGCCCTGAGACCTCCGGAAAGGGTCCATTCGCCCAGGGATTTGGTTGCGGTGGCAAAGAGACCGGCATCGAAGAGACCATAGGCAGGAATCAAATATTCTTCACCCAGGTTATCGCTTTTCTGTCCCATTCCGGCCAGGCCGAAGGCGGTTTTCCAACCATGGCCGAATGTGGCCCGATACCGGAAATCGTAATTGAAAGTATTGAGCCGGAAGTCCAGCCCGGGTTCATCGGCACTCTCTTCAAATTCCTGGCGGCGGTTCTGCTGCCAGCCTAGGATAAGATTTAAGTTCCCGGGGCCCAGGTGGATGGTATTGTCGGATACAACCTTATAGTGCCGGACATGCTGAAACGGGAGCATAGGCGTATAACCAAAGTTATCGCCTTCGCCCTCGATCATACCGGGGTTAAGATGGAAATAACTGAACCTCAGGCGTGAATAGCCCCAGGTACCATTACGGCCTAGCATCCCGGAGACGGCACGCTCACGGTAGCCGGAGTTGGCCACTCTCCCGTTCAAGGAGTTCCTATAGGCGTGGGCGTACTTGTCCGAGAAACGGCCGCCCACCAGCCAGCCCTTGATGTTACCGTCTGCGGTCAGGGAATAGCCTATAAGACCGCTGTTGGTCTGGTATTCCGAGGAAAGGCCTCCGCCGAATTCTCCGGGGCCACGGATGGGTTTCGGATGGAAGATGAGGATGCCAGCCAGAGCATCCGAGCCGTACATCAGCGAGGCCGGGCCTTTCAGGATCTCCACCGAATGGACACTGGCACCGTCTATCTCGATGCCATGCTCGTCGCCCCACTGCTGGCCTTCCTGCCGGATTCCGTCGTTCACTACGACAACGCGGTTATACCCCATGCCTCGGATAACCGGCTTGGAGATGCCTCCGCCCGTGGTGATTTCGCTCAAGCCCGGTTCGGCGGCGATGGCATTTATGATATTGCCTCCTGCACGGGCCGTCAGGTCGGCCGGACGGATCACCGACACAGGTGCGGGCATTTCTTTCATTTTGCTGTCTCCGGCAAGACCGGTGACTACGATTTCGTTCAACTGCAGATGTTTGTAGAACACATCCGTGGAGTCAGGAGTACTCTCCTGAGCGGTCGCTGCCATGCATACGGATAGCAGCGACAATACAATAATTGTCTTATTCATTCTGTTTTGTTTGAGGTTAATTGGATTAACGAAGGACTAAAAACAGAATGATACTGGCGGGGCTCTGGGAGAGGATTGAGGGATGAAACGGAGTATGACATCACCGGAGAAGTTGTTCTCTACAGTGATGCAATCCGAGGACATCAGGTTGACCACAGGTCCGACCGCAGGAACATAAACCTGGGCCAGGAGCTGGCAAATCAGACATTCGTCAGTCCCGGGCTTTTCTGACAAATGGCCCGGATGGGGCTGGTGATGGGTGCAATCATCGCAGGAGACTTCCTGCGGAAGCGGCTCGTCGTGATGGTGAAACGGCGCCACGAATACTATCGACAATACTATCGACAGTAAGAAATTGGCCGATATGCGCCGTTTCAAGGATTTCACGCTGCTAATATACAGATAAAAAATGAAACCCGGCCTTTCTTTTTCCCGCGTATGCGAATTATCTTGCAGATTTGAAGACAAATCCATATCTTTGCCTTGATTTCGTGTAGAAATGGCACAACCAACAAGTTTGATTTCGTGTAAATTAATGTAAAGACAAAGCTTGATTCCGTGATGATGACGGAGCCAAAGACTATTTCTATATCAGCGATGTGGATGACCGGGATGATTTGGTTGCTCTGATCAAGGGCACGATTCCGGCGCTAAAGTAACTTTTTTCATTTTTCTCTTGACTCGTACCCTACGGCATGTATTATCCAGGTGCCGGTGGAGAAAAGCGGAGAATAACGTATCTTTGCTGAATGAAGAAAGAAATCAATCCGAAAGAAA
>JAEEGF010155769.1_pt1 | contig 12159 bp, 13 predicted proteins | sample 9134171 | NCBI WGS metagenome assembly JAEEGF01 (sample SAMN16246542, study PRJNA631951) | gut metagenome | biome: gut microbiome; feature: rumen; material: AP-attached | host: Bos | place: Iran: Karaj | collected 2018-10 | reverse complement strand
GGGGCGGAAGTCCCGTCCCGTCATCAAACAACACAACCAAAGAACGAAGTGCTAACTTCTGACCGTGACTTGACAATGCAAATCCACAGCACGCACATCGCCAAAGAATACCAAAAGTTTGCGCAGCTCTTTCTTCCTACCTTTTGCGATGTCGGCCTTGAGCAGAAGCAACATAGTAGATTTTACAATCTGGTTCATATATGAATTGACCGAGTAATCATCATAGGAACAAACAATCTGCTTTCGCTGAAGAGCTTGCGTCTTGAGGGTCTCTGAAATGTCAATTCTACCCCGAAGAGTTGACAACGCCTCGGTGCGCGGTATGTACTCTTTGCCGAGCCCACGTTTGATTTGAGCGCTAACACCGCGCGCAAGGATAGCAGCGCACAATTCCGCCACATTGTTGAAATCCTCTGTGGCAACATTCCTGTAGCCCTGCTCGTTTAGGACTTGGAAGGCATAAGAGAGCATGTAGTAGATGTTCTGTATGCGAATCACCTTATTGCACCCCTCAGATCGTCCGCCCAACGTTCCACCTTTATAGGTTCGTCGAACCAGTATTCCTTAAGAAGCGGGATGAGTTCATATTCCACAATATCGGAAAGGCCATGATCGCCAACATTCTCCAACTTACAGAAATAACTATGACCGATGCAGAAACCTTCGCCAAGAGAATCATCATCAGCAATGGCAGTATTCAGGTGCTTCACGCTTTGAATAAGATTGTCGAATCTGTCACTGTTCATCCGAGCACGATATTCGCGAAAACCATCGCTGTCAAAACCTGGTTTCATCTTGTAGAAAGCAAAACGCCTGCGCAAGGCGTAATCAAGCATTGCAAGGCTACGGTCTGCAGTGTTCATCAGCCCTATGATATAGACATTTTCAGGCACGAAAAACTTTTCTCCCGAATATAACAGCTGTAGTTTATGCTTCTCGCCGCGTTTGTCGCTCTCGATAAGCATGAACAACTCGCCAAAAATCTTACTCAAGTTGCCCCGATTAATCTCATCAATCACAAAAAAGTAGTCATTGTCACTGTCGATTTCAGCGACCTTACAGAAGTTGTAAAAGGCTCCACGTCTAAGTTCAAATCCTCCGTCTGACGGTCGAGGCCTATACCCCATAATAAAGTCTTCGTAAGAATAGCTTTGGTGGAACTGAACCATCATGACGCGATCTGGGTCTATCACACCCATGATGGAATATGCCAAGCGCCTTGCCGCGAAAGTCTTTCCGGTTCCCGGGGCACCTTGCAAAATGACATTCTTCTTTCGCCGAACAAGTCCAACCAACGTCTCGTAGCTAATCTCATCCATGTATACCTCGTCAAGAAAATCGCTCTTGCTGTATGGTTTGCAATTCACTTCCGTCACTTCAGCATCGTCGGTCTCGCCACTCTCGAAAATGGCGTTCAGCTTTTCGACATAATCCGTGTATGAAGTAATGTCTGTAAGAGTCTTAATAGCCGCCTGACCAGGATGAACCCACTCGCCCTTATGTGTCCAGTTAATCCTGCGCACATTCTTCATCCTGCTGCGCGAATCGTCAAATATATATTCAGACTGAACAATTCCTCGACCAATAATATAATGCAGTCCTTTCTTAGCGAATACAACATCACCAGGCTTCATATCATGCACAAACTGCCATGTCGCATGAGCCGCCATTTTATAAGACTTTTCGGGGTCCAAGCTCTTCTTCATGGCTTGCTTCATGGCCGTCTTGGATTCATACTTGTTTAGATCACCAATCACATTCCACCCAATGGCCATTATTCCATTGGCATAACACTCATCCCAGATTTCAGCGTCTTTACCAGGCGAGTACAACCAATAGTGCCTTGTTTCAACATCATCGTCGGCAGCATTATGTCCATTACTTTCGGCACCTAAGTCCGCTTTTTGCTTACGCTTTTCTTCATTGATTTCTTCAGAATATCGCCACGCTTCCGAACTTAATTCCATAAAATCATTTAGCACGCTATCATTGCTCTGCAAATAGGCGTGTAATTTCTCAACGATGGCAAAATATGTTTTCGCGTCAACTGTATTGGCCTCCATTGCAGGGAGTGTCTCCACCACAGACAATGGCAGTTTCCCTGATTCATAAATGTACCAGGTATTCCTTTTGTCAAGATTCAAAAAAGTATCAGGAGCAATCCAATACAGCCCCATTGTAATCTTGCTTTTCTTATTGCCTTTCATATTGATGGCAACATCAAAACATTTGGACAATGTCCCTCGTCTTTCCGGAGAAGGCGATTCCGCATAAGCTAACGCAGAGTCGAACAACTCCCAGAGGCTGTTGATGTCACCATCGTCCCGTTCTCCAATAAAGTAGTAAAAGGTGGCATTCTGATTATTCAGAACAGGAATACTGGCAAAAGACGACGGAACCGGTGCCGCAACACCAAAAAGATGTTTTACAGCTGTAACTATTTTCACTCGGTTTGTCTCTGTCATAGAACTTTTATTGAAAAGGCCAAACACCGTAAACGGATCGATGTCAACAAGCTGATTGCCTCGTTCGAGTGTAGGCATGCTGATGCCCGTATCCAAGAAAATGTGCTTCACCTTTGAGACAAGTTCTTGTCTGTTGATTTTGTATGCAAGCAGCTTTTCTGACAGTCCCTTGTAGAACTCCACCCAATCATACTTATTGTTCTCGCTCATGCCTTTTCTCCGTTTTGTTTTCTCATTGACGTCATTCATTTATCGGCATAAATGTGTCATAGCCACCCTTTCCTCAGCCATTGCCCACAGCGGATTTACCGTCGCGCTTAGAGCGTATTCAACGACCGTCCTATTGTCGTCCCTGCACAGGACAAGCCCAATAGTCGGCGCATCCCATTCGTTCTTCAGCTGCCGATCTACGGCGACCATATAGAAGCCAAGTTGCCCGACATGCTCTGGCTTGAAGTTAACCGCTTTCAGTTCTATCACCAGATACCGGCGGCACTTCAAGTGTTCGCCCGGCGTCTTATCTTCAACAACTTGTTGAAGATAATCGGCATTGACTGCGACTTGTGAAAGACGACTATAAAGCTCATAGAAGCGATACGCATAGCGAATGTTGGCCACAGACAGCCCCTTGGGATTATCCATCCCAAGGCAAAGGTCATTGCTCAGGTTCTCAAAGAAATTGAGGTTTCTCTTCTTCCCTGGGTATATGCGGCTGATGTCTGCGCCAAGCGACCAGTAGAATTCAAGCATGGCGGAATTGACCGCCACCGCCGCCTTGATCTGGGTCGCTCGGTAGCGTTTCTTCAGTGCGCTAACCCAACTTTTATATTCATTTGTTAACATCTACCTTACTGTTGCCTTCAGTGATAATTCCTTGTATGGCTATAGTATACCAAAATCTACGGACCTGTTTTGCTTTGGATTGAAGTATTCAAAATCCGCACGCCAGCCGTTGCGCGAGCGCAGTCGGCGCAGTTCCTTCTTCAACTTTCGGCTCAGGGCAAATGAATCGGCCCAATAGATGTCTTGATTTGTCCTATAGTAGTCTCTTTCCGCGATTCGCTCCATCAAGGCGAAATCATTTGCCGCATCAAGTTCATCACCTATAAGTACGGCGCTCGCCTTCGCCTCGTCGCCGACGCAAAACCTTACTGTCGCCCCGCGCCCTTCAACTATCGCCTTGATTGCCGCGCAGAACTGTCCAAACTCTTTTTCCGTCGGATGAAACGACCAGCACCCAGCGCCAAACGCCAAGTCAAATCCGCTTTCGATTGCCAGCTCCAAGTCATTCCCACCAAATGGATTCTTTACAATATACCACATCCTTTCAAACGGCGGATCACATGACAGCTTAAAGCCGTAATAGTCGTCCTTTTCATTTTCGCTATCGTGTGTCTCAAAGTCAACGTTTAGATTCCCAAGCAAAGAAATCAGCTTCGCATGGTAATCACGCGGATCAATCGTCGCTTCCCGCTCGACGATTCGTTCCTTTCTCCGCTTTTCTATAAACTTTCTCTTAGCCATTACGCTCTTCCTCCGCCCCTGTAAGCCGACGTGGTTTCTGCGATTTGCAACATGCCATCAGCTTCCTTGTCTGCAACTATTCTTCTCTTTACTTCCGTCCATTTGTCGAAACGCCATTTGCGCGTGTAAGATGCATACATGATGGCAGCATAATCATCACGCGCAAGCAACATGTCAAGACATCCCGAAACAAGTATCCTCCTTCATCTTAAATTTCCCTCCACAGGTCAATGACGTCGCGTGAATCGGTCCCTGTTGCCATCTGCGCGACTTGTAGAGGGGACGAGCCGCCGTAATCCCTTGTGAAGGTGAGGATCATGCTCGAGTCGAGCCTTTCCGCACACCCGCTCAAGGCAAGGTCAAAATCGGCAAGACCCCAGTCGGGCTCTTTGTATCCCTCTTTGAGACTGTTGGGCCACAGCTTGAGATCAATGATAGAACCCGCCTTGACGACGAATTTGTCTGGTGCGGCGTAAAAGGCCATAAGCGACGATTTCCCATGTTTCAGTTCGTAGGCGTGCCCCACTTTAATGCTTGGCGACTGCGCGTTATTCATTATTTGCGTTCCTTTATGGTTGACGCCTGCTATAAGCAGTTGGCGTGCCAAAGATGCGAAGAAAACAGATAAGCATCCGGAATCCGACGTTTTAAGGGCTAAACCCTCATATAGGCCATAACAGCGCCTTGACCCTTTCATCAGAATCTGATATACTTGCGTCAAGAAATGACGGAGGAGGCCACAGGATGAACAAGAACCTTATTCTCACCGGATGGTCGAAGAACGGATATCTCGCCGGAGCTGCGGCGGCGCTTGCAGCGCTCAAGGGCAAGGCGGACGTTGCGGGCGTCTCAATGGACGCGCTCGCGGGCGCGCTGGCAGAGCATGGACCGGGGCACTCCGCCGTCTATGTTCTCGGCGTAGGCCTCACAAAGAACATCCCTCAGATTCTCGCCGCGCTTAAGCTTCTCAAGAAGAAACGCGTAAAGACGGTGTGGCTGAGTGGAATGCGCGTCGCGCCCGAATTCGCCGCGGAGGTCTGCATTGAAGGCGAGGACCCGGCGAAACGCGGATTCGACGAACTGTTCGACGAACCGTGCGACAGCCTCGTCGAGGCCATCGCGAGATATTTCGGAACCATCGACAACGGCGACGTCCGCTTCTTCCGCTCATGCGAGCATCCGGCATCAGACCGGACATCCGCCGTCGGCAAATACCAAATGCTCGTGAAAGTTTCAGGCTACATGCACCGCACGCGCGGCGACGACTCGATCTACGAAGCTGCGATACGCGCGCTCTACATGCGCGTGAAGCCGACGATGTGGGAGCCGAAGCTCAGGGAGGCGTTCGAGGACTACAACCGCTACGGACGCCGCGAGCTCGCCGGCGTCAGCAAGGCGATGGCAAGTGTTCGCCGCGAAATACTGCAGGCCGCAAAATTTGAGCGGGCGCGCGTTCTCATCCTCGGCGAGAGCGGGACCGGAAAGGAGACCATCGCCACGCAGATACATGCGCACAGCCCGAGGAAGAACGGACCCTTCGTGCCCTTCAACTGCGCAAGCGTTGCGCCGAACCTGCTCGAGGACCGATTCTTCGGACACGAACGCGGCGCATTCACCGGCGCGGACAGCCAGCGAAAGGGCCTATTCGAGATGGCGGACCACGGAACGATCTTCCTTGACGAAGTCGCCGAGATGCCGCTCGAGGCACAGGCCCTTCTCCTGCGCGCACTCGAGGATGGAAAGATAATCCGCGTCGGCGGGACGCAGGAGATTACGGTAGATGTCCGTCTCGTGGCGGCAACGAACCAGAATCTCCCGAAGATGGTCCGAGAGGGAAAATTCCGCGCAGACCTCTACCAGCGAATTTCCACGATAGTCATAGACGTGCCGCCGCTCAGGGAGCGCCGCGAGGACATCGCGGAAATCGCACACGGATTCTGGCTCGACATGGGCTGGGGCCGTCTGACGAAAACGCAGCTCGACGCACTGGGCGGCTATGACTACCCCGGCAACGTGCGCGAACTCATCAACATTCTCGACCGCGCACGCGCACTGGAAGAAAGCGATTTCACCAAGCTGATCGACGAGCACATCAGAATCAATCGCGACCTGCGGGAGCCGAAGTATGCAAACGAACTGCCGGAGAACCTTGCCGAGGCCATGCGCGCGCACGTTAAGTCCGTCTACACAAGACACGGAGGCAACATGGCCAAGGCGCGCAAGGCGCTCGGCATCTCGATCAACACGCTGAAGAAATACCTTAGAAACCCATAGCGCCGCGCCATGTCGGCGGGCTCGCCGCTCTTATGGGCACCTATTCAACTTCCGCTCGCCGACAGCGCCATGCGCATGACGCCGATGAGTATGTCGATTGAATGGGCCTTCCAGGCGTCGCTTTCCTGCGGAATGTCGTAGATGCGTCCGTAGTGGCGCGCCATGGGCATCACGAAAACCGGATCTGCGGAGCTCTTTACATTGACGATCGAGGATTCCGCCCTTCGTCTTTCTGATGCCGTGAGCCGCGCCTGCAGCATGCGCGAAAGACCGAGACCGTTGAACGTCGTTCCAGTCACGCGCCCCTTACCGTCGTTGCACGCCGCGACCACGTACGTCGTAAGACCGCCGCCGAGCGAATGCCCGACGACCTCCACTCGCCCCGACGTGGAGGCAAGCACTCCGTTCATTATCCTGAGCGCCTGCGCGTACTGACTGTCGAGATAACCGAAATACTGCTTCGTCACGGACGAGGCGTCCGTGAATCCGCCGGAACCGCTGTCGAAGTCGCATCCGCTCCACGCCACGACAATACCGTCCGACTCCTCAGACGCCAGGAGCCGCGCGCGAAGGCCCGTCGCGTAATGCAGATATCCGTCGCCCGCATAGGGTGCCATCGCGACGGCGTCGAGTCCGCACGCACGCCATTCCGTCTCGGTAAACGGCCTGTAGCCCTTCGGAATCTCGACGCCCGGATACGCGGCATTCGCGCACGCCGCGAGGCGCAGGAGATTCGTCTGGAACGCGACTGGCTGGTCGAAAAACTTCTCTTCCTTCATTTCTCGGGAGAGCATGTTCGGAGCGGTTGGATCGACAGCGTCCGCAGCACCGGACAGCACGCTACCGACACCGCTCCGAACCGTGCCTACGCCGGAGGCCACTGCATCCGCCTTGTTCTGGGCAAAGACTCCGGCGCATTCCAATGCGGCGAAGCACACTATGCAGAGTTTTCTCATTTCAGGCAGCCCTCCTCACGGACCGCCGTCAGAGTCCGGCGAAGTCGAGCGTGGCGAAGTAGTCGTCGAGCGTCTCGGCGCGGCGTATCTGCCGCGTAGTGCCGTCCTCCTCAAGGAGAAGCTCGGCCGATCGCAGCTTGCCGTTGTACTGGAAGCCCATGGCGTGTCCGTGCGCGCCAGCATCGCATATAACGACGTAGTCGCCGACCGACAGCACCGGGAGGAGACGCTGAATCGCGAACTTGTCGTTGTTCTCGCAAAGCGACCCTGTGACGTCGTAGACGGAGGTCTCGGACGAGTCTTCCTTCCCGGGGACGACGATCTCGTGGTATGCGCCGTAAAGTGCCGGACGCATGAGGTTGGACATGCACGCATCAAGTCCAGCATAGAGACGGTATGTGTTCTTGATGTGCAGCACCTTAGCGACGAGATATCCGTACGGACCGGTGATGCAGCGTCCGCACTCCATGAAGAGCTTGAGCGGCGGCGCGCCAGCGGCGGAAATCGACTCCTTGTACGCCTTCTCGATTCCGCGTCCGACGTACTCCAGGTCCATCGCCTTCTGCTCGGGCTTGTAGGGAATGCCGATTCCGCCACCGATGTTCACGAACTCGAACTCTACGCCGACCTTCTCGCGCAGTTCGAGGACGAGCTCGAAAAGCATCTTCGCCGTGTCCACGATGTAGTCTGGATCAAGCTCGTTCGAGGCTACCATCGTATGCAGGCCGAAGCGCTTCACGCCAGCTGCCTTCATCATCGCGTAGCATTCGAAAAGTTGCTCGCGCGTCATTCCGTACTTCGCCTCCTCGGGCTTGCCGATGATGGCGTTGCCGCCCTTCAGCGGACCGGGGTTGTAGCGGCAGCAGAAAACATGATTCGCCAAATCCGCCGGCAAAGGCGCCAATCCGCCCGAGACCGCGTCCGTTCCGCCCACAGCCTCAAGCACGCTGTCCCAGTGCGTGATGTCGTCGAGGTTGATGATCGCGCCGAGTTCCCACGCCTTGCGGAACTCCGCCGCGGGCGTGTCGTTCGACGTGAACATGATCGCCTCGCCAACGTTGCCGACCTTCTCCGCAAGGACAAGCTCCGCCATGGACGAGCAGTCGCTGCCGAAGCCAAACTCCTGCAGAAGCTTCATAAGATGCGGATTCGGCGCGGCCTTCACCGCGAAATACTCGCGGAAGCCCTTGTTCCACGAGAACGCCTTCTTGAGGCGCTTCGCGTTGGCGCGTATCGCCTTCGCGTCATAGACATGAAAAGGCGTAGGCCACTTCTTCGCAGTCTCTTCGATCCACTTGAGGTCAAACGGCAGTTTTCGCATTCTTCGGCTCCATTCTTTTGAGCGGATATTATATCATAAATGCCGCCCTGTGGCCGCGCGTGTAAAAAACAAGTCGCGGGATCGTGAGAACCCGCGACTTGCGCATCCACAGATGCCTGTTTCGCTTAGGCGAGGACGGCGTCCTTCGCAGCCTTGCAGAGGCGGAATTTCGCCTTCGTGCGGGCAGGGATCTTGATCGTCTCGCCAGTGGCGGGATTGCGGCCCGTGCGAGCCTTGCTCTTCGCCTTGAGCATCTTGCCAAGACCCGGGAGCATGATGCCCTTCGGGGTCTTCGCGCCTGCATAGGCGATCTTAAGCAGCTCGTCGTACGCAGCGACAGCCTGCTTCTTCGTGATGCCGGCGGCCTCCGCGATGGCGGCCATGATCTCGGTCTTCGTGGCGGGAACTTTCTTTGCCATTTTTTTGATCCTTATTTGTTCACTAGTGAATGCACTCGAGATACTATCCCTTGTGCTTTTGCCTATAATATACCAATATTTGTTGTATCGCGCAAGGGGGAAATTGTGTTTTTTTTATTTTTCCCATACAACAGGTAGTGGCGGTCCCGGACGAAATCCGCAAAACTGGCCACACTACCTTGTTGTCAGCGGAGCGCCGACATACAAGATTTGGAAACTGCGCGCGCGCAGTCGGGCGTCGCCTTCGAGCAGCGGGGATGGAACGCGCAGCCGGTCGGCCAGTCCGTAGGCGGGGGGACAGTCCCCGCGATTCCGACAAGCGGGGAGTCCTTGGGGAGGTCCAGCCGCGGCACCGCGGCAATGAGCCCCTGCGTGTAGGGATGCATCGGCGAGCCAAGAACCTCGGGGACTGTCCCCCTCTCCACAATCTCGCCCGCATACATGACATACACATACTTCGAGTATTGCGCGACAAGACCGAGGTTGTGCGTGATGAGAAGAACGGCGGTCTTCCGTTCGTCCGCAACGCGGTTGACGAGATCGAGCACCTCCTTCTGCGTCGTCACGTCCAGCGCCGTCGTGGGCTCGTCGGCAATCAGTAGATCGGGCTCCTGCGCAAGCGCCATCGCGATCATCACGCGCTGCTGCTGTCCGCCGGAGAGATTGCACGGATACTTCCGCACCGTTTCCGCCGGAAGCCCCACCGCCGCGAGAAGCTCTCTCACGCGCGCGTCCGCGTCGTGCGCGCCGCGCAGCCCTTCCTCGATCTGGCGACCTACGCGCATCACGGGGTTGAGCGACTGCATCGGATTCTGGAATATGTACGCGATCCTCGGCGAACCTTCGATCAATCCCGAAATCTCCGCGCGGTCGACAAGTCCGCCGACCGCAAGCGCGGTGAGCGACTTGCCGCATCCGGACTCGCCTACGATCGCCACCCTTCCGTTCGCGGGGACGTCGAAGGAAACGCCCCTCACAGGCACGGACATCTTGCCTTCCATGCGAAAGGCGATGCGCAGATCTTTGACGCTAAGAAGCATTCCTCGACCCCTCCGTACTACTTTGCGGTCCTCAGCCTGAGCAGCTTCGTCGACTTCGGCGGAACAACAACGGACAGCTCGCCTTCGACGTCCGGCGGAATCGCCCTCTCCGTGAGATCGACCGCCTCCGCCCTCGCGCCCTTCGCAAAGCCGAACTCCTCCAGCGGAACCTCGACGAGGCGCGGCGCATCCGCCGCGTTCCTTACAGCGACCTCGCGCAGCATTCCGCGCTTCGCGGCGCATTCGCGCATAAGCACCTCTACGCGCTCGTCGCTCCGCACCACGCGCGGCGCATCCGCCGCGGCAAGCCACTCCGACGCGGCGTCCGGACCCCAGAACGTCCGCTGCGCGCGCGACGCCTCCGCCGCGAGCGCAAACACCCTTTCGGCCATCGCATCGCGCCTGCGTGCGAAAACGCTGGGGATAGGCCCTCCGTCCCTCAATCGGCAGAGGTTGATCGTGGCGGACATCCCGTCCTGCGAAATGCGCGCGCACATCTCGCATTTCGGACACTCCACGAACGTCGCGGTACATCCGCCGCGCGTAATGGAAAGAATCTGCCGCGCGTCGGTATAAATCTTCTCGCGGATGATGAAGGCAGCCGGAACTGCGAGCATCACAAGAAGAACGAACGCCGTAATATAGTATTCAACCCGGCTTTTAGGAAGTCTGAAACGTCCGATTCCAATCATTTGCGAGCACCCTTCCCCATGACGAGCTTCGACGAGAGAAAATACAGTGCGACGAGCGCAAGAGCCCCGCCGATGACGAATGGAAGATTCGCCGCCGCCGCGTCCTTGCCTTTGTGGCACAGCTCGAGGTACGAGATGTCGGCAGTGGAGCGTCCGATTGCGAACCCGACAGCCGCAAGAATCGCCGTCCAGATGCCGGCGCCGAGTCCGGTGAAGAGCGCAAACGAGCCGAGCGGCATGCGCGATATCCCCGCCGGAATCGAGATGAGCTGACGTATGACCGGCACAAGCCTGCACACGAACGTCGTCGCCGCGCCGTAGCGGTTGAACACCTCGCACGCACGTGCAAGCGGCTCGGGCTTCACAAAGAAGTACTTTCCGTACCGCTCGAGAAACGGACGGCCCAGCCACAGCGCGAGATAGTAGTTAGCGAAGGCGCCCGCAAGGGAACCGAGGACGCCGACGGCAATCGCCGCGGCAAGCGCCGGAAACGGCGCGAGCGCGAGTTCCCCGCGTGCCGCGAGAAAGCCGGCCGGAACCATCACAACTTCGCTTGGGAACGGAATGAAGCTGGACTCGACCGCCATGAAGACGAACACGAATACAAGCCCCCATGTCGGCGCAAGCGCCGCGATTGAATCGAGATGCGATGCGATTGTCTCAAGCATGGCTACTCCTTGCCGCCTTCCTCGCGCTGCGACTGTCTTGCGCGCTCCGCCTCAAGGACGGCGTTAAGCCGCACGATCTCCGCCGTGACCTGGCGAGCCTCGGCTGACTTGCCCTTCTTGTTCAGCGCGCGCGCACGGTCGCGCAGCATCCGCACCTGAAGCTCGAGATTCTCGATGCGCTGCTGGGCGTCGGCCTTCGCGCCTGCCGCCATCTCGCCCTTGATCCTGCTGATCTCGGTGTGGAGTCCGCTGTCCTTCGCGTTCGAGCAGTGGATGTCTATCGCGCACGCGATGATCGCGAGGAGAACGAGCGCAGCTATGACTATTGCTTTCATAGTTTGCAGTATTTCAGTTTTTAACGGATTTCAGAACGGCGTATCCGCGGCGCGGGATCACCTCCACGTCCGGAAAGTATCTCCGCTGGACCGGTTCGAGTCCGGCCGCGTTCTTGCACACGGTGTAGCATACGCCGCCTGTCTTAAGCGCCCTTTTCGCCGTTTCGAGGAAGACGTCCGCGATGCGGTAGTCGCTGTAGTACGGAGGGTTGCCGACGAAGACGTCGAAGGTTCCGTCCATGCGCGCTGGGCTTCCGTCATCCGCAAGAATCACCTCCGCGGCGATCCCGAACTTCGCCGCGTTCTCTCCCGCGGCCTCGACGGCGCGCGAATGCGAGTCGACCATGACGAGCGAGACGGACGTCCTGTCGCCTTCTTTCAGCCTGTCGGCGACGAGAAGTCCGACAAGACCGCAGCCGCATCCCATGTCCAATAGGTTTAATGTTGAAGGCTGGATATTGGATA
>JAEEGF011713665.1_pt1 | contig 12162 bp, 12 predicted proteins | sample 9134171 | NCBI WGS metagenome assembly JAEEGF01 (sample SAMN16246542, study PRJNA631951) | gut metagenome | biome: gut microbiome; feature: rumen; material: AP-attached | host: Bos | place: Iran: Karaj | collected 2018-10 | reverse complement strand
CAGTAGATTTCACAAAAGCTTTTTATGAAAACCAAAGCCCTCAACGCCGGCAGATTCTACACACGCAACGCATTCCAGCAGTTCACCAAAAGCGGATCCATCGGAGGATTCATCCTGTTCTTCTGTGCAATTATCGCTGTTGTCGTTGCCAATGTACCCAGCCTTCAGCACCTGCTCAAGATCTGGGACGTCGACATGGGCATTGAGATAGGCAAGTTTTCCATCAAGATGGACTTCATCCAATGGATCAACGACGGCTTGATGGCTATCTTCTTCCTGAATGTAGGACTTGAAATAAAGCACGAAATACTGGCTGGCGAGCTGTCGCAGCCCAAGAAAGCGATGCTGCCTATTTTCGCGGCGCTGGGAGGAATGATCGTTCCCGCCCTGATCTACACTTTCTTCAACGCCGGCACGGCCAGCGCCAATGGATGGGGCATTCCGATGGCTACCGACATCGCTTTTGCGATGGGTGTGCTCGCACTGCTCGGCAAAAGCTGTCCCATCGGACTCAAGGTCTTTCTGACAGCCCTGGCAATCGTGGATGACCTCGGCAGTATCCTTGTTCTGGCAATTTTCTACCCTACACACGCCATTCACGGGATATTCCTCGTCTATGCGGCAATTGTGATGCTGATACTTTGGGCCTTGAACTATCTGAATGCCCGCAACCCTATGCTGTACATCATCCCGGGACTGTTCCTGTGGTATTTCATATTCAAGTCCGGCATTCACGCAACAATAGCCGGAGTACTGCTTGCCATAACCATACCGGCGAAGACCCGCATCAACGAAGTCCGGTTCTACACTAACGTCCAGCACCTGCTGAACAAGTTCAAGGCAGCCAGCCACGGCCAGCTTGAGGCCGAAACCACCCCCGAACAGCTCGACCTGCTTCATCAGATCAACAACCGCGTTGATGACATCAGCCCTATCACCGACCGTTTCCAGGTTGCCCTCAACACTCCAGTAAACTACATTATCATGCCGTTGTTCGCACTCGCAAATGCAGGGGTGGCCTTCAGCGGTGAGATTTTCGCAGGCGGCTATTTCCACATCGCGCTCGGAATCTTCTTCGGCCTGCTGCTGGGCAAGCCTATCGGCATCTTCCTCTTCAGCTGGCTGTCAATCAAGCTCAAGCTCGCTCAGCTGCCTTCTAAATCCACTTACAAGCAACTGTTCGCCATCGGCATGGTCGGCAGCATCGGTTTCACAATGTCTCTATTCATCGACAACCTGGCATTCACCGATCCCGAGATGATTGCGGTGGGCAAGGCTGCAGTGCTGGTGACTTCGGCCCTCGCCGTCATCCTCGGCTTCCTGGCCGTCAAGATAACCGCCAATAAAAAAGAAGATTAATTTCTTCAGCGCGTTTTGTATTTTCAAAAAAAGGCGTATTTTTGCAGACCTTTTCTCGAGAAGATAAGGAAGTTAACCTCATTATTAACTTTAAATGACACATTATGGCTGTTAAAATTCGCCTTGCACGCCACGGAAAAAAGAACTACGCTTTTTATCATATCGTGGTAACTGACGTCCGCTCACCTCGTGACGGCCGTTTTATCGAGCAGATCGGTAGCTACAATCCCAACACCAATCCTGCAACCATCGTTCTCAACAATGAAAGAGCTCTTTACTGGCTCAATTGTGGTGCACAGCCTTCACCCACTACCCGTCGTATCCTTTCATACGAAGGTGTACTGCTCAAGAAACATCTTGACGGCGGCGTGAAGAAAGGTGCTTTCTCTGAAGCTGAGGCTCAGAAGAGATGGGATGCCTGGAAAGCTGAGAGAGATGCCAAGATCGCGAACAAGATCAGCGCTGTGAAGAACGCCGGCATCGAGGCTGCCAAAGCTGCCAAAGCTGCAGAAGCCAAAGTAAATGCTGAACGTGCTGAAGCTATTGCCAAGAAGAAAGCTGAAGAAGCTGCCGCCAAGGCTGCTGCAGAAGCTGAGGCAAAAGCCGCCGCTGAAGCTGAAGCCGCTGCTGAAGCTCCCGCTGCAGAAGCTGCTGAAGAAGCTCCCGCTGAAGCTTAATTTCATGCGAATTCTCAAATCCTACGGAACAGAAGGCGGTGTCATAGTAAGCACTGCATCAATTCCCGAGGATTTCGACATCACAGAACCGGTATTCATCGATTTCGATGAATTGCCGGTTCCTTTTTTTATTGAAGAATTCCGAGCCCACGGCAGCAAGAAGGCCTTCCTTAAACTCGAAGACGTCGACAGTCTGCTGGATGCAGAGGAGCTGGTGGGCAAAGACATCTTCTTCAGCATGGAAGAAGATGATGAATTTGCGGATTTCACCGGACTGGAAGTATTCGACGCCATAACTTCCAAACAGGTCGGCATTGTCAAGGAATATGTCGACATCCCATCCAATCCGTGCCTGGAGGTAGAAATCGCCGCTTCAGGCGAAACAGTTCTCATACCCTGCCACGATGAACTTATTGACAGGGTGGACGAAAAGAAAGGGCGTATTTTTCTCAGGATTCCCGAGGGACTTCTCTAGTTCTCCACTTTGGCTTTATAGCGCGTATTGACGCAACCCTTAGATATGCCGCGAAGTTTGCCTGATATGAGCTTCTTGCGGATGGGCGATGCGTGGTCGGTGAAAACGATACCGTCGAGATGGTCCATTTCGTGCTGCACCATACGGGATGCGAAATCGTCGAATGTTTCTTCCTTGAGCTCGAAATTTTCGTCGTAATATCTCACCGTGATGACCTTGGGCCTGATGACATCTGCGTCAACGTCGGGAATGCTCAGGCAACCTTCGTTGTATTCAGAAGTCTCCTCGCTCTCGCTCACGATTTCTGGATTGATCATCTTGCGGTAGAAGTCCTTGAGTTCGGGATACTTCTCGGTAAGGTCCGAGCCGTCGACAATCAGAAGGCGCTTGCTCACGCCTACCTGGGGAGCCGCGATGCCGCAACCGTCCGCCTTCTTCATGGTTTCGTCCATATTGTTGAGCAGCTCGGTCAGAGCGGCGCGGTCGTCCTTGCTGAGGTCGACAGGGGCCGCAACCTCACGAAGAACCTTTGAGCCGTATAAATATATAGGTAGTATCATATCCTAATCTGTTTTTCTGTCCATAAAAGTCTGAAGGATCAGCGCAGCGCTCACCTTGTCGACAGCCGTCTTGTCCCGACGCGCCATCTTCTTGACACCTCCGTCGATAAGCGAACGGTGTGCCAGAACAGATGTGAAGCGTTCATCCTCCAAGGTCACAGGTATATCCGGAAAGTTCTTGCGGAGCAATTTAAGAAAGACATCCACATCGGCCGCAGCCTCGCTTGGCTTGTTGTCCATATTCATCGGATAGCCCACGACGAAGCGTACAATGGTCTCATCCAGACTGAGTTTTTTAAGATAATCTATTATCTTTGCCGTTTGAACAGTTTCCACCGGAGAGGCAAACATCATCAGGGGATCGCTCATTGCTACCCCCGTGCGTTTTTTTCCATAGTCTATGCCGATAAGCCTGTTCACAGCCTGCAAAGTTAACATTTATGTTGAAAAGACTTAAAAATATATTCCGCATCCGAAGGAACTGGAGGCTCACTGTCAGGGATATCGAGACTAACGCCGAGTTTTTTTCGCGGACCACATCGAAAGGGCTCCTCATTGCAATGGGAGCAATAGCAGCCTTTCTGCTGATTGCCGCCACCTATTGCATTACGGCCTTCACCCCCGTGCGTTACCTTATACCGGGTTACCCTTCGAAAGAGGTACGGGCAATGCAGGAATCCAACCAGCGAAGAATCGACTCTCTCGAAAATGAAGTGTCACTCTGGGCTTTCCAGGTCAACAACATCCAGCGCATCGTCACCGGCCGCGAACCCATCGATATGGACAGCCTCCGCGTGATGCAGAAAGATTCTGCCACCAGCCTATACAGGCAGTTGTACGCCCAAAGAGATTCCGTCCTGCGCAACGAGGTCATCAGCGAAGAGACTTTCAACATATCATCGAGGGGAAGGAACATCGAGCAGCTCGAAGGCATTCACTTCTTCACCCCTGTCAAAGGCATAATCACGCAGAACTACAACGTAGCCACCGGCCATCCCTATATAGACATCGCCGCAGCCGAAGACGAAATAGTATATTCAGTGCTGGACGGCACGGTCATAAGCGCAGGCTGGAATGACGACACCGGCTATACCATCCAGATACAGCACGGCCACAACCTGGTATCTATATACAAACACAATTCCCGTCTGCTCAAGAAAACCGGGGACAAAGTGTCAGCCGGCACTCCGGTCGCAGTGGTAGGAGACACCGGCAAGTTGAGCTACGGCATACATCTGCATTTCGAGCTCTGGCACAACGGAGAAGCCATCGACCCTACCGAATATATCAAGTTCTAGAATGGATATTCCTAAAAGACATATCGCGATACTTGGTTCTACGGGATCCATAGGCACTCAGACCCTGGATGTCATCGGCCAGCATCCCGAAGCCTTTCAGGTGGAGCTCCTCACGGCAAACAGCAACAGCAGGCTTCTTATCGAGCAGGCTGCCCGTTTCCGCCCTAACGCCGTCGTCATATGCGACGAAAGCCGCTACGATGAGGTGCAGTCTGCTCTCGACCCTCTCGACATCAAGGTGTTCACCGGCATTGATTCTATCTGCAGGCTTGTCCAGGGCGAAGAAATCGACATCGTCCTGACAGCAATGGTCGGATTCAGCGGTCTGCGGCCCACAATAGCAGCAATAGAAGCTTCTAAGACCATAGCTCTTGCAAACAAGGAGACCCTGGTCGCCGCAGGAGAGATCGTCACGGCTCTGGCAAGACAGTTCAAAGCCCCGATAGTCCCGGTCGATTCGGAGCATTCCGCCATATTCCAATGCCTTGCAGGGAACTGTTCTCCTATAGAAAAAATCCTTCTGACCGGATCGGGAGGACCTTTCCTCAATGCATCAAAGGAAGAAATATACAACGCGACCAAAGAGCAGGCGCTGAACCACCCCCGATGGAAAATGGGGGCAAAGGTGACCATAGATTCGGCCAGCCTGATGAACAAAGGGCTGGAACTGATCGAAGCCCGGTGGCTTTTCGACACCGCTCCGCAGGACATCGAAGTGGTGATCCACCCTCAGTCCGTCATTCATTCGATGGTGCAGTTCGAGGACGGCACTGTTATGGCCCAGATGAGCATTCCCGATATGAGGATTCCCATACAGTACGCCATAGGATATCCGCTCAGGCGCCGTCTCGACACACGTCGCATCGACTTTGCCCAGCTGGCGTCCATGTCGTTCTTCCAGCCTGATACTGAGCGCTTCCCTTGTCTCGGATATGCTTATGCCGCTCTTAAGGAAGGAGGCAATGCCACCTGCATAATGAATGCTGCCAACGAAGTGGCCGTGGCCGCATTTTTGCAGGGAAAAATCCGCTTCGGGCAAATCCCCGAAGTGATTGACCATACGATGTCGGTTTCACAGACAGTCCGCACCGCGGATCTGAAATCGATCTACTTAACAAACGATTCGGCTCGCAAGACCGCCGAAGAATACGTCAACAAATTGTAAAAATGGTTGTCTTAGTCAAGATAGTACAAGTCATATTCGCCCTCTCGCTGCTGGTTCTCGTGCACGAGTTCGGTCATTTCCTTTTCGCCAAGATCTTCAAAATTCGCGTCGAGAAGTTCTACATGTTCTTCAACCCGCAATTCTCCCTGATGAGGGTAAAGAAGTTCAAAGGCAAACTGCATTTCAAATTCTTCTCGAAGAACGTTCCCCAAATCGAGCCCGACACAGACCTGAGCACACTGGACGATGACGACTGGAACAAATATCCCGACAACACGGAGTACGGCATCGGTTGGGTTCCTCTCGGAGGCTACTGCGCAATCGGAGGTATGATTGACGAGACAAAGAAGGCCGACCAGCTCAGCAAGGAGCCGCAGCCTTGGGAGTTCCGCACAAAACCCGCCTGGCAGCGTTTCCTCGTGATGTTCGGAGGCGTGTTCTTCAATTTCATCCTTGCAATCGTGCTCTACGCCTCAGTGCTTCACCATTGGGGAGAGCAATACATCAAGAACGAAGATGCCACCTACGGCGTCGCGGTGAACGACCTTGCCTATGAGATAGGATTCCGCAACGGCGACCGAATCCTGAGTTTCGACAACGTTCCTGTGGACGATTTCTCGCAACTTCAGGTCGACATGATCCGTTCAAAGGCCACGACGGCACAAGTTGTCCGCAGCAATGACACCATCCAGATTGCCATCGACCCGGTATATCTTCCCGCAATGCTCAACTCAGCAGGAATGTTCAGCCTCGCATTCCCCTTCGTGGTTGACAGCCTGGCAGCCGACTCTCCCAATGCCGGCAGCGGTCTGCAGAACGACGACAAGTTCGTCGGCATCAACGGAGAGGATATGTTCCTGGTACAGGACATCCAGAAAGAACTTGCCAAACACAGCGAAGATTCGGTAGTGGCTTCGGTGAGCCGTGATGGTGAAGTATTCGAAGTGCCTCTGGCAGTCGACACCGCAGGCCATATCGGTGTGCTGCTGGAGAACGACCTCAACAAGTTCTTCCACGTCACCGAGCACACATATTCCTTCCTGCAGGCAATTCCTGCAGGTATAGCCAAGGCTTGGAACTACATCGGCAACTACATCAAGGAGCTCGGCCTCATCTTCTCCCCCAAGACCAAGGCCTACCAGTCTGTCGGCAGTTTCATCGCCATCGGCCGCGTGTTCCCCGGCACCTGGGACTGGTACAGGGTATGGAGCCTTACCGCAATGCTTTCGATAATGCTGGCGGTGCTCAACCTCATCCCCATCCCGGGACTGGACGGAGGCCACATCCTCTTCCTCCTCATTGAAATGATCACAGGCCGCAAGCTGAGCAACAGGGCTATGGAAATCGCCCAGACCATCGGAATGATATTCCTGCTGGCCCTGATGGTCCTTGCGTTCGGCAATGACATACGAAGTCTGTTCAAATGACAATAAATTATAGTATCATGAAAGTGAACCACGCCATAAGACTGTTTTCTGCATTGGCCATCGGCCTGATGCTCACAGTTTCCTGCAAACCGAAAGGCAGCGGAGAAAAGATCCTTCCTGCCATCAGCGGCAAGGCCGGAGAGATAGCTGTCGTATGCTCGAGAGGCGACTGGCAGGCCGAACCCGGCAATGCTATCCGCGAAATCATGGCTCAGGAGTGCCCCTACCTTCCCCAGGTCGAGCCGCTCTATACGCTCTTCAACGTTCCGACCCAGTCGTTCAACAAGATATTCGAGGTGCACCGCAACATCATCTGGCTCAACATAGGTGACGAATATCCGGAAGCAAAGATGGTTCTCAACAACGATGTATGGGCGGCACCGCAGACTGTCGTGCGCTTCGAAGCGAAAGACCAGAACGCTGTGGCAGCCCTCATCAGGGACAATGCCGAAAATCTTCTCGCAATATTCGAGCAGGCGGAGCGCAACCGCATCATCGACAGTTCCCGCGAGTTCGAGGATCTCTCCATCCGCAGGCAGGTCGAGCAGTTTGCCGGCGGTTCGCCCTGCTTCCCCACCGGATACAGCATCAAGAAGATAACCTCCGACTTTATGTGGATTTCCAACGAGACCACTTTCACCAACCAGAGCATCCTGGTCTACAAATATCCGTACACCTCACCGCAGGACCTCACGGCAAAAGCACTTGCAGACAAGCGCAATGCAGTAACCCAGGAGAACATCCCCTGCACTACTGAGAACAGCTACGTGATCATCAACCCGATGATAGAGCCCGGATACAAAAACCTGAAATATAAGTCACGAGAGTTCGTGGAGATGCGCGGCCTCTGGGAAGCATACAACGACTTTATGGGCGGACCCTATGTCTCTCACTCATTCGTCAATCCCAAGACAAACGAAATCATCGTCCTCGATGCATTCGTATATGCGCCTAAATATCCGAAACGCAACTATCTGCGACAGGTTGAATCCATCCTCTACTCATTCGAGTGGAATGGAGATTAATATTTTCTCCAACATTTTTCGCAAATAATTTGTATTGGAGGAAAAAAATTTTACCTTTGCAGTCCTTTTTGAAGGAAACCGCACCGGTGGGTTCGTCTAACGGTTAGGACTCAAGATTTTCATTCTTGCAATAGGAGTTCGATTCTCCTACCCACTACTTTTAATATTTAAAAATTTAGTAATGGCAAATCACGCATCAGCAGACAAGCGTTTCCGTCAAAGCGAAACACGCAGATTGCATAACAAGTATTATGCAAGAACAACCCGGAATGCGATCAAGGCTATCCGGAACACAACAGACAAGGCTGCAGCCGAGGCTCTGGCCCCCAAGGTTTATTCAATGATTGACAAACTCGCAAAGTCATCAGTCATTCACAAAAACAAAGCAGCAAATCTGAAAAGCGGTATCGAGCTCCACATCAGCAAACTTGCATAGTTTGTCGATCCGGACACTCAGATAAAGAAAAACTTTCCAACCTTTGGCTGGAAAGTTTTTTTTTACGCAAAGATGAAAGCAATCAAACAATGGCAGGCAGAGGAGCGTCCGAGGGAGAAGATGGCCACCAAAGGCGCTGAGGCCTTGACTAATGCAGAATTACTGGCCATCATACTTCACACCGGCGACAGCGGTCATACTGCCGTAGACCTTGCAAGGGAGCTGATCGACCTTGCTGGAGGTTCTCTTAAAGCACTGTCAGCCCTGACTCCCGACAGGATGAGCAGCCTGAAAGGGATCGGCCCGGCCAAGGCAGTAACGATTGCCGCAGCCGTGGAACTTGGAAAGCGGATTGCAATGGACAGCTGTGAGGAGTTGCCGCCCATCTACAGTTCCAGAGCGGTCGCCGATATGATGCGCCCGCAGATAGGAAACCTTCTTCACGAAGAGTGCTGGGTGCTCTACCTCAACCGAGCCAACCGGCTGATCGGAAAAGAACGCATCAGCTATGGCGGAGTATCCTCGACTGTGATGGACATCAAGATAATTGCCAAGAAGGCTGTGGAAAAACTGGCAGGGAGCATCATTCTGCTCCACAACCATCCTTCCGGCAACGTCACCCCCAGCAGCGAAGACAAACGCCAGACTCTCGCCCTCCGTAAGGCCGTGTCACTCTTCGACATAGACCTTGTAGACCACATTATTATCGGAAACAGCAGATATTTCAGTTTTTGTGATGCAGGGATTTGATTTTGAGAAAAATGTTTCTACCTTTGCCACCCTATTAACCAAAAACGGATTTTTTGCATTATGGCAGAGTATTTATCAGCTGACAAAAAGCAAGAGATTTTCGCTAAATACGGAAAGTCTAATACTGACACCGGCTCAGCAGAGAGTCAAGTTGCTTTATTTTCCTACCGTATCGATCACCTTACCGAGCACCTGAAGAAGAATCACAAGGACCACAACACCCAGCGTGCACTTCTCCGTCTCGTAGGTAAGAGGCGTCGCCTTCTTGATTATCTCAAGGAGACTGACATTGAGAGATACAGAAATATTGTGAAGGAACTCAACCTTCGTAAATAATCACATAGGAAATTTATTGAGGGGCTGCCGATACCGTACAGCCCCTTTTTTTTGGATATTATTTTTTTGTTGTATTAATGAACGTTATCAAGAAAGAAATTCAATTGTCGGATGGCAGGACAATTGAGATTGAAACCGGTAAGCTTGCAAAACAGGCCGACGGTTCTGCTGTTGTCAAAATGGGTGGCACTATGTTGCTGGCCACCGTCACCGCTGCCAAAGAGGTAAAAGAGGGAACTGATTTTATGCCCCTCACTGTCGACTACAAAGAGAAGTATTACTCTGCCGGCCGTTTCCCTGGCGGTTTTATGAAAAGGGAAGGCAAATCATCGGATTACGAGATCCTCATCTCACGTCTCATCGACCGTCCTATCCGTCCTCTGTGGCCGGATGACTTCCACCTCGAAGTGTTCGTGAATGTATACCTGATCTCCGCTGAGAAAGACATCCAGCCCGACGCTCTCGCCGGCCTGGCTGCATCTTGCGCACTCGCATCAAGCAACCTGCCTTTCGGCGGTCCTATCTCAGAAGTAAGGGTAGCCCGCATCAACGGTCAGTTCAAGATTAATCCGAACTTCAGCGAAATGGCTGACTGCGACCTCGACCTGATGGTCGCCGCCACTGAAGAGAACATTATGATGGTTGAAGGCGAGATGAACGAGGTCAGCGAACACGATATGCTCGAAGCCATCAAATTCGCACACGAAGAAATCAAGAAGCATTGCCGCGTACAGAAAGAACTCATCACCGAGCTCGGCAACGACGTAAAACGTGACTATCCTCACGACGTCGAGGACGAAGACCTGCGCAAGGCTGTCCACGAGTTCTGCTATGACAAGTGCTATGCCCACGCCAAATCATTCAAGGCAAAACACGAAAGGGAAGACGGCTTCGTAGCCATCAAGGACGAATTCCTCGCTACTATCCCCGAGGAAGAGCTCGAAGAGAAGACTCCCCTTGTTGAGAGATATTACCACGCAGTCGAGAAAGAGGCTATGCGCAATATGATTCTCGACGAAGGCATCCGTCTGGACGGCCGCGTATGCAACGAAGTACGCCCCATCTGGTGCGAAGTCGACTATCTGCCCTGCGCCCACGGTTCAGCGATCTTCACCCGCGGCGAAACCCAGTCGCTGGCTACCGTAACCCTCGGCACCAAGCTCGATATGAAAGAGATGGACGAAGTTCTCATCCAGGACGACCAGCAGTTTGTCCTCCACTACAACTTCCCTCCTTTCGCTACCGGCGAAGCCAAGAGCCAGCGCGGCGTCGGCCGTCGTGAGATCGGCCACGGCAACCTCGCAATGCGCGCCCTCAAGCCCGTCATCCCGATGATGCCCGAGAATCCCTACGCAGTACGCGTGGTTTCTGACATCCTCGAATCCAACGGTTCTTCATCAATGGCTTCTGTCTGCGGCGGCTGCCTCGCACTTATGGATGCAGGCGTCCAGATCCGCAAACCGGTCGCCGGCGTTGCTATGGGCCTCATCACTGACGAGATCCACCCCAATGACCGTTACGCCATCCTCACCGACATCCTCGGCGACGAAGACCACCTCGGCGATATGGACTTCAAGGTCACAGGTACCGCTGACGGTATCACCGCCACCCAGATGGACATCAAGGTCGACGGCCTTTCATACGAAGTTCTCGAGAAAGCCCTCGAGCAGGCACGTCAGGGCCGTATGCACATTATGGGCGAAATGATGAAGACCATCGACAAGCCCCGTGAGGACTACAAACCCTTCGTTCCCCGCATCAAATCGTTCGAGATTGCCAAAGACTTCATCGGTGCAGTTATCGGCAAGGGTGGTGAGACCATCCAGAAGATCCAGGCTGAAACCGGCGCTGTCATCAACATCGACGAAATTGACGGCAAGGGCATCGTTGACATCGCTACCAACGACGCAGAGGCTATGCAGAAAGCTTATGACTGGATTATGGGCATCTGCGCAGTTCCCGAGGTCGGCGAGACTTACCACGGTAAAGTCACCAGCTGCGTAGAGTTCGGTGCGTTCGTAGAGATCCTTCCCGGCAAGGAAGGTCTGCTCCATATCTCTGAGATCGACTGGGGCAAGACTGAGAAAGTCGAGGATGTGCTCCACGAAGGTGACGAGCTTGACGTCAAACTCATCGAGGTCGACACCAAGACCGGCAAGCTCCGTCTGAGCCGCAAAGCTCTCCTTCCCAAACCTGAAGGATATGTAGAGCCTGTCCGCAAGCCCAGGCCCCAGGGTCAGGGTGACCGTCGCGGCAACGACCGCAAACCCGCCGGCGAGCGTCGTGGAAACAGCGACCGCAAGCCCAGGGGAGAGCGCCCGCAGCACTCACACAAGAGCGAAAAACCGGCTGAGGAATAATCAATCCCGGCTGTAACATAAAAACCCCGGAAGCTCAGGCTTCCGGGGTTATTTATTGTCTGACGCCAGATGCTAGAGTTCCGGCATACCGGGAAGAGTGTAGTCGGGCAGCATATCGTAAATCTCGGGCCTAGGCTGGCGCGGCATCTGAGGAGCGCCCTGCGGTCTTGCACCGCCCTGAGGCATCTGAGGTCTGCGGAACACTCCGACCTGCTGCAGTTCTTCGAGAGTATGCTGTGCTGGATAGCAGTCGTCAGGAATAGGCATATTCGAGAATGTCTGGAAATACAGGAT
>JAEEGF010965099.1_pt1 | contig 12162 bp, 9 predicted proteins | sample 9134171 | NCBI WGS metagenome assembly JAEEGF01 (sample SAMN16246542, study PRJNA631951) | gut metagenome | biome: gut microbiome; feature: rumen; material: AP-attached | host: Bos | place: Iran: Karaj | collected 2018-10 | reverse complement strand
CACCGTATTCATGATCCCCGTTGTCATTCTTGGATTTGTCATAACTTCAGGAAATTCAGACTACAACGTAATTGCAATATCTCTTTTTATAATTGACCTGCTGTCTGCCCTGAGTACAGCAGTGCTTCACCTGCTTAATATTGTCCACATATGCAGGTTTGTTCCCGCATTTCACACCCTGGCGGTCACAGAGGGAGCATTTATGATCGCTGTACTGTCCTATTCTGTATATAAGGACCGCAAAACAGATGAAAAACTAATAGAAAGATCAGCAGCCACAGGCACTCTGATAATCGGTCTTATTCTCTTCCTTGCCTGCTCACTTGTGGACATAATCAAATTCAATGTTCTTAAATTCGCAAACATTGGAGAGGTTAACTCACGGATAAGCTTTATGACCGTGGGATCCCTTTTCTTTATCATGTGTCTTCTGCTAAATTACTTCTTCCACTGTATTGAATATACAAACGAATCCACAGTGAAAGTCCAGCTGGAAGGCATAGCATATACAGATGCCCTTACAGGGCTTTCGAACAGAGCCCGCTGCGAGCAGGCGCTGGCTGAGCTTGGCGGCGACTTCACCATCATCAGCCTGGATCTGGACTACCTTAAATACACAAATGACAATTATGGCCACGATAAGGGCGATTCGCTTCTTAGCGGGTTTTCCGAGATTCTGAAGAACAGCTTCACAGATGCAAGTCTTGTGGGCAGAATGGGTGGCGACGAGTTCATGGTGATCCTGCCCTACGTGGATGATGAGCGATGCAAAAGAGATCTGGAGTGCTTTACCGATCTTATGAGCTACAAAAACTCACAGTCCGGTATATTACGCTTTTCCGCATCCTGGGGTTACGCATCCAGTCGTGACGAAGCTCTTGTGGGAGACAGCAACGCTCACAGGGTTTACCTTCTGGCCGACACGCGCATGTACGAAATGAAAAACCAGCATCACAATGAGTCTCTTGGGCGCCTGTATGACGCCCTTTTGGGGAAAAGAGCAGGAGGAGGTAGACCATCATGAAGTCTTATCGCCTCCTATCAATAACCTGTGCCGCTATACTTGCATTTTTCATAAGTGTGCTTATAGGTACCTGCATAACGTATAAGCCTGAATATCCAATGGCAGACCTGGAGGATAACTGGATCGTCTCGATCAACGGACATATCTATGAAAATGTGTCCTGCTTTGATTTTTATAAGATACTGAAGGCCCCTCTCAGGCGTGGCGATGACGTAACGATGACCACAACACTCCCGGATCTTGGCAATATTCCTTTCCCTGCCATCCTTTTCCGGAGCAGATACACAACGCTGCAGTGCTTTATTAACGACCGTGTGATCCTGGATTTCGGTCATGATATGTATTACGAGCGTAAGTTCATAGGCAAAATGTATCATTTTATAACTCTGCCCAACGACTATGCAGGCAAAAAGTTTGTCATGAAAATGAAGGTGGGTGAAAATGCCGCCTTCTCTTCTCTTGACTGTCCCATCATCGGAAGCCAGCCAAATATTGAGAGCAAGTTTATCAACGATCGCATGATGATCATTGCCACCGGTATGTTCCTGTTTGTTTTCGGCATTGTATTTTTCTGCATCAATATATTCTTTGTAGATGCTGTTTCAGATGTTAAAGGCCTTGTGGCAGGGTCTTTATTCTGTATAGACCTTGGCGTCTGGATCATGAGTTATTACAATGTCCTGACCCCGTTTTTCTATACACCCTATGAAACAGAGCTGGAGTATTTTACTCTTTACCTGATAGTTCCGTTCTGTTATCTGGTCATGTACTTTGTACAAAAAATCGAGAGAAAAAAGCTGTATCTCACTGCCGCCTTCGTTACCTGCCTTGTGACCCTTACTCAATACATCCTGCATTATATCTTCAATATCCATCTGCGAGCCACTCTGACCATGTATCACTGCGTAGGGTTGTTAGGCTTTATCCTGATAATGTACTACCTTGTTAAGAACATTGTTAAAAAAGATATCTCCGCGTCAGGCATGATGCAGATGTCAGGAGTGGTAGCCCTGGCGGTTGCAGAGATCATGCATCTTATAATATACATTCAGGGAACACTGCATATTAAGACCAATGGTTTTCTGAGCATCATAATCATCGATACCGGATGTCTCGTATATGTGATGTGCCAACTGGCGAACTACATGCTCTTCGTCACCCAGTCCTATGCCCAGAAGCAGGAAAACACTTCACTTACACACCTTGCATATGCCGACGGCCTGACAAACCTTCCCAACAGGGCCCGCTCGGATAAGATGCTGGAAGATCTCGATGACGTCGAAACTGACTACTGCATCATCAGCGTGGACCTGAACGGTCTTAAATATGTAAACGACAAATTCGGACATCCCTCGGGAGATAAATACATCAAAGATTTTTCCAAGGTTCTGTCCACTACCTTTGGAGATGTGGGATTTATATCCAGAATTGGAGGAGATGAATTCCTGGTGCTGATAAGTGATGCAAACGGAATAGACGTTGATGCACTTTTAGGTACTATGACCAGTGCGCTGAATGTTATGAATGCTCTATACTCAGAATATAAACGAAGCGTTGCCTCCGGATATGCTTTCAGGCATGAATGTCCGCGGGATGCTTCCTCACATGAGGTATATCTTCTGGCTGACCAGAGGATGTATGAGAATAAGAGGCGTATGCACGAAGAGCTTGGGATAAAAAACAGACTATAAAGGGAGTCAGTGTGGGCGTTGCAGTTTGACTCAAACTGCAACGCCCGCACTGACTCAATCTGTAACGCCCAACTGACTCAATCTGAACCGTCCCCAATGATTTCTTAGATCTTCATTGCAATATCCCATGCTCCCCAGATTGCAGAGCGCACATTACCAACTTCATTGCAGTCACCAAGAAGATGGATGTACTTGGATTCATTAAGCAGCGGTGTGGGATGATATCCTACAGACATTATCACACTGTCAGCAGTTAACGTCTTTGCCGTACCATCGCCTGCGATGATATCTACATGGTCATCCTCAATGGCAGATACCGATGCATTGAGGTATACCGGAACATCATTGGTCTTAAAGCAGTCTCTTAAGTAACTTGTATTGGCAAGACACATGTTCTTGACCGCGATAAGATCGTCCTTCATCTCAACTATCTGAGGCTTCTTACCTTTTCTGAACAGATCAAGAGCAATCTCACAGCCGGTGAGTCCACCGCCAATGATGACAACATTATCGCCTGCCTGCTTGTTTCCAAGAAGGTAATCTGTGGCATCCATGGCGTATTTATCTGCCCCCGGGATCGGGATCCTGTTGGGTGCTGCGCCGGTGGCGATTATGTATTCATCTGCATCCGGGAGGCTGTCAGGTCTCACCTCGAAGTTGAAGTGGATCTTGACTCCCAATTTCTTTAGCTGCAATTTCTGCCATGCAATAAGCTCTCTGTCTTTCTCCTTAAAGGAAGGTGCTGCGGCAGCTATGAACACGCCACCCAGCTCACCGGTCTTCTCGAAGATCTCAGGCTTGTGGCCTCTAAGGGCAAGTATCCTTGCAGCCTCCATTCCGCCTATGCCGCCTCCAATGATGGCAACTCTCTTGGGTTCCTTTGTTTTTATGACTCTGTATTTCTTTGACTGCATGCTGCGTGGATTGACAGCACACTTGCACATTCCGGCAGACTCGGATAGATCCTGGTCATTGGCCGTTCCGTTGTGCTTGGTGAGGTTGAAGCAGGCAGAATGACAGCAGATACATGGACGTATCTCCTCTTCCCTGCCTTTTTTTATCTTGGTGACCCACTTGGGATCTGCCAGGAACTGACGTCCTACAGCCATGGCATCAATTCCGCCATCCCTGATGGCTGCTGCGCCTGTCAGAGGCTCCATCTTGCCTGCGCATACCACCGGAATGTCCACAAACTTCTTGATGTGCTCCACGTCAGCAAGGTTGCAGTTCTGAGGCATGTACTGCGGCGGATGTGCCCAGTACCAGGCATCATAGGTGCCGTTGTCACAGTTGAGCATGTCATAACCTGCATCCTGCAGATACTTGACTGCCTTCTCTGATTCCTCCATATCCCTTCCGATCTCTTCAAAAACTTCCCCGGGCATAGCGCCGTACTGGAAATCCTTGGTCATGGATCTTACCGAATATCTCAGGGAAACGGGGAAATCCTCTCCGCAGGTCTTTTTGATCTCCTGCACTATTTCCACAGCAAAGCGGTAGCGGTTTTCAAAAGATCCGCCATACTCGTCTGTACGCTTGTTGGTATAATTCAGAGTGAACTGATCCAGAAGATATCCCTCATGAACAGCGTGGACCTCAATTCCGTCGACGCCGGCTTCCTTGCAGAGCCTTGCGGTCTCTCCAAAGGCATAGACAATGTCAGCAATCTCCTGTTTGGTTATGGCACGGGTTATAATGTCATCCGCCCATCTGTTGGGGAGAACTGAGGGTGCAGCAGTGAGATACTCTGCATCGAGATAGGGTCTTGCCACTGCCCCAAGCGCCTTATTCTTTACAAGCAGTGCCATAGGTGCTGTCAGTGCAAAAGACCTGCCGAAGCCCGCTGTCATCTGGACAAACAACTTGGCGCCGGTGGCGTGGATCTCGTCCATAAAGTCAGAGAGCTCTTCAAACTTTTTCTTGTTCTGATAGAGCCACTTTCCGCCCAGCATGTCTTTTACCGGAGCGATTCCCGGGATGATAAGACCGCAGTCGTGTTTGGCTATCTTAAGGAGCAGCTTGGCAGCCTCTTTGTCAAAGTGGCTTCCACCAGGCTCCATCCAGCCAAAAATACACGTTCCGCCCATGGGCGCGAGAACGATGCGGTTTTTGATCTCCAGATTACCAATCTTCCAGGGCGTAAAGAGTTCCTGATATTCCTGTTTCACCTGTACCTTCCTCCTATTTCTTTTTTCCAAGGTGCAGCTCACGCATTCCCTCGACCTCGTCACATACCGGCTTCATGCTGCAATGACCGCAGTCCGTGGGCAGCCCGTCCAGGATATGTGTGAGGGTTTTGGTTACGGCATCGACCTTGTCCGCGTTTGGACGAAGCGCCTCCACCAGCTTTCTGTCGGTAATGAATATTATCCTGACATGCTTTACCAGATCAACAGCCTTGTATTTTTTGATATATGCTGATCCGATCCCGGCAAAGTCTATTCCTTTCTTAACAGCATCCTTACTGATCCTGACCTGTTCCTGATTGCTCTGGGATGACACCCTGACCATATACCCTTCCGGGAATACATGATATCTGACAAACTCCAGGTTTCTGATGGCCCGGAAGGCCTTCTCCTGATCTGCCGCCTCGCCCAGATCCTCTGTCTCAAGGATGACTATCCTGGCGAATGCAGCAGCCTTTTTTATCTCCCTGATGTCCTGTCCATATACAAAGATCTCATCCTGTGTCACAATCCCGGAGGTGGTGGGGCAGGTATAATTCACGGAAGGTTCTCCGGCTCCGCCAAGTTCCACCACGGAATCTCTCTCCATGATGAACTCACTGTTGTCATTACAGGGCCAACTCCCCGCCTGACTGTAGGTATATACCGCTGCTTTCGCCCTTTCCAGTTCACTTGTTGTTGCACTTATCAGATTATCATACAGTTTCATACGCTACACTCCGGATCAAAACCTTATATCTGCCTTCTTGCGGTCAAATATCCTGTTTACCTGGGTATAAGCGAAGGCCATTAGCTTCTGGTCAAGGTTCCAGAAATATACGACAAAAAGAACACCTGTGATGACAGTAAGGATTTTTATTATTTTTAAAATGACTTTTATTGTCTTACACATACCGGATCAAGTCCTTTCTTATGGAGCTTATCTGGCAAGACCTTTCTGTCTTGCATACTCTGCAGCACCCAGGGCACCCATGAGCTGGGGATCTGTTGAGAGCTCAACCACTTTGAGCTTGAGCACCTGCTCGATAGCAGCCTTCAGGCCGGCATTCTTGGCGCAGCCGCCTGTAAGGGTTATGGAATCGGTGGCACCTGCTTTCTTGGACATTACAAAGCACCTCTTTGCCACTGCCATCTCGATACCGGCTGCGATCTCGTCCATGGGCTTGCCCTCACCCACAAGGGTGATAACCTCAGACTCTGCAAAAACCGTGCACTGCGCAGTGATGGGGATCACGTTCTTAGCTGACAGCGACAGGTTTGAGAACTGCTCCAGAGTCATCTCGAAGGATCTTGCCATTGCCTCAAAGAAGCGTCCGGTTCCTGCAGCGCACTTGTCGTTCATGGCAAAGTTCTTGACCGTTCCGTCGGTATCAATGGAGATACCCTTTACGTCCTGACCGCCTATATCGATTATGGCCTTTACAGAAGGATTGGTCACATGCACGCCCATGGCATGGCAGGAGATCTCAGAGATGTTCTCATCTGCAAAGGGAACCTTGTTGCGGCCGTAGCCTGTTCCTATTAAGTACTCAAGGTCCTCGGAGCTATTCAGGCCATCAACCTGGTCGATGACCTCCTTCATGGCAAGCTCTGCAGATTCCTGAGCGATGATCTTGCTTTTTATCGTGGTGCCGGCTACCATTTTGCCGTTCTCATCAACGATAACGGCCTTTGTGTAGGTTGAACCGACGTCACATCCGCCAAAATATTTCATTATTATAACCTCCTAAGTATATGTTATTATGTACAATTATCTTGGGATTCTCACCAGGATCGAAAATCCTCGCCAAGTGTTCACCCATGGCTCGCACCGGCTTTGAAAACCTCGGCAGGTGCTCTGCTCACCATGTAGTATCATCGTCGAAGTCCAGAAGCGACGGATCCACAGGTGTGGCCTTCATTACAGTGGTCATGAACTCGTTGACTTCTGCTCTCATGTCCTTTCGGGATACTGTTCTTGGATCCATCAGGTCGTGACTGCACCACAAAAGCTTGATGCCGCGCTCTCTTGCCTGATCCTCGAAGAGTCCCTGGACTGTAGCCATGTTCTTACAGGATACATGCTGATACATAAGAACGAAATCCACGTTCCAGAGCTCACACTGTCTCCAGAGCTCTGTCACAACGTGCTCATAACCGCCGTTGGTGTGGCGCCTCATAACCATTCTCTCATAGAGTCTTGACAGATCCTTGAGCGCCTCATCCTTGTCCTGAGTCTCCAGTGGCTTGGTGAAGTTCAGTGACTCCATCTCGACAAGAATATCTACGCCCCAGCAGTTGGCAAGCCAGTTGGAGAAGTTGGCGTAGTAGTGGGCAGGTATGGACCAGACAATGGCCCTGTACTTCATCTTGCCACGCCATGCCTCATCCCGCATCTCGTAGGCCTTAAGCATGATCTTGTCAACTTTCTTGAAGGTGGAGATGATCCTGGGATCAAGACCGCCGTCCATCTCATAATTCCATTTTCTGAAGAGCTCATAGCAGGGACCGATAAGCTGAGGATAAGGAGTCTGATTGATTTCCCACTTCTGAAGCTCGTATCTGGTCTCCTCGTTAAATCTCTTCATGGCTGCAAAATAGGCATCCCAGTTCCATTTTGCACCGGTGTTTTCCTCGATAAACTTAATGCATCCCTTTACGTCTTTTACCGCTGCATCCATCAGGGACTCGTCCTCATACCTGACAGGGAAAGCCAGATGATATGTGGGCAGATCCTTGAATCTGCGGCTGGTGTATGCGGATGCCATAACCGAACCGTCGCAGGGCATCGAGCTGGAGATGAAGCAGGCTCCCATATGAGGAAGAGCATCTACTACCACCGAGCCGCACTCCGATGACGGAACAGGACATGTATCCGAAGGAAGTCCGTAGGACTCTATTGCATCAATATATGGCATGCAGGCCAGCTGATCGATCTCTGACAAAAGAAATACCGGCATCAGCTGATAGGGAATTCCGATGAGGTCAGGGAATCCCGCCATGATCTGGGACATTGTCATCTCGTCAAAAAGGACGATCTTCTTTGATAGAGCCGTGCTGTTGCCCACCTTTTTATCTGCCTTCATAAGAAGTACCAGATTCTCGGCAACATACCTGAATATGGCATATATAAGCTCATGGTGCATCTTAAGTGCTCTGCCCCTGAGTCCCAGAGTATTCTTGTCCATAAAGGAGTGGCAGCAGAAATAGGAGATCATCCATCTGTAGTGGACTGCACCCATAAGGGCAGGCACCAGGTCTTTTGAAAAGGTTGCAAGAAGCATCCCCCACATCCTGGCCCATTCATAGAAGTCCGCCCCGGTGTCCTTAACGCCTCTCCACTCACGTCTGACTGTGGCCATCTTGCCCTTGGCGTAGAGTTTACCCAGGCGCTTCTCACCGTTTATGATCAGATCCATGATCTCTTCCGGAGACATCTTCTTCAGAAGGTCTGCCTCGAAGGAAAGGCGCTTCTTAAATCCTTTGGCGTCCTTACCTGCAGCGGCGGCGACATCCTTCCAGTCCGTCTCCTTAATAAGGTCAGAGACGATACCGGCGATCTCCTTCATGTTCTCCGCCTGGGCCTTCCAGTCTATCTCATCCTTCAGTCTGAAGTTTTTAGGATCGATATACTTCATGCTGTCACCTCCTGTTCCTGAGGTTTCTTTTTCCTGATGCGCTTTATCTCCAAAGCTTCCACAAAGGCCTGGAATCTGGTCCGCAGCTGACCGGAGTTATGAACGTTGTAGGACCTGTCTATGGACAGTGTGGGCCATCCGTACTCCTCTGTCAGGATGTGACTGGCAAGAGGCCTCTCAAATGCCCAGAAATCGCAGTACTTCATCTGCTCATAGATGATGCCTTCTGCTCCGTATTCCCTGGCCAGTCTGTCAGCAGTATTCCTCCTCTGCTGTATCTTTTCCTCAGCCATGTATCTCGGGCACTCTGAGGTGCGCATGTAATGCCTTGCTATCTGCTTAACCACGTCCTCGTCATCATTAAGTTCTATTACTTCCCTTCCTGGGAAAGAGCCATAGCAGTATCTGTCAGCCACCACCATGGCTCCCGACTCCTCTAAAAGCCTTGTGAAATCCAGGTCGTCCACCTCGGAGCCCACAACGGCAACTCTGGCTCTGAACCAGGGTTTAGGGTCTGTATTCCTGGTCTTTATCTCCTCCAGTGTCTCTTTTAACAAAGGAAGTATCCCTGCTGTAGGGCATACGTAGCTGACAAGGCAGATCACATGGAATTCATATCCGGTAATGGGTGGGTTGTCCAGTTTCCTGAAATCACCTATCTGTGTGATCACCCTGCACAGTTCGTTGTGCTCCTCCACAGCCCGTCTTATGGCCTCGTCTGAAACATCGGTCCCAAGCTTTTCGTGCATAACGTCCAGAAGGCGCAGTCTCATCTGCGTGGCCACCTGGTCTACGTTGTAATCCTCCACTTTGTAGGGAACGTCGGTGTGAGTCACGAAGAAATGGGGTTTGTGGTTGCAGTCAAGAATCTCCAGATGCTCATAGCATCTGTTCATGGCGGAGCATGCATCAACCCCGGCTATGCCATCAAGGAACTCATATCCCCCTTCAATGCCCCTCTCCAAAAGAGCTCTTGCAAACTCACAGGTGTAGTTGGACATATAATAGGTCGAGATGTCGATGGAGCCTGTTCTGGGCGCCCGCATGCGGGTCGAAAAGCAGTTGTCTACATTCAGTAATACCTCCGGCATGTGATAACAGGTGTATCCGATGGCATACTGCCCCCTGGCCTGGGCTTCTTTTACCAGATCGTTTGCTGCATCATCCAGAAGCTTTTCAAATGTGATCAGATGTTTTAAGTCCTGCACGGCTACCTCCTTTCTATTTCTTATATTATATTCAGATTCAAAAGGGCCTTTTCTGCACCCTCTAAAATTCCTGTACCTGCGGGGAGTTCAAATATATTCTTCCCCTCAATGTCATTCTCAGTCATGGCGTCGTCCTGCGGGATTACGGAAATAACTCTCACTCCGCCTATCTCATCCTCAGTGATGCGCTCCGGAAGCGGTGCCCTGTTGACAATGAGACCGATTTCGTTGTACATCACCATTTCGTCAGCTACCTGGCGGATAGTCTCAATTATCTTAAGCCCCTTTTTGCTCTGGTCAGAGACGCAGATGAGGTGAGTGACCTTCTCCAGGACTCTCCTGTTGATCTGCTCTATGCCTGCCTCTCCGTCGATCACCACGTAGTCAAAATCACCCACCAGCATCTCGATAACCTTCTTGAGGTATGTGTTGATGGCACAGTAGCAGCCTGCTGCCTCAGGCCTGCCAATAGCCAGGAAGGCAAATCCCCTCTGCTCTTCCATGGCTTCATACAGCCGGAATTTGGCCTCAGCCAGGATGTCCTGTGTATCCCGGAGCTTACCGGTGACATCCTCAGCAACCCTCTTCCTGATCTGATCCAGGGTCTCAGTAACTTCTACCCCCAAAGCGACAGAAAGACCCACCGCCGGATCGGCATCAATTGCCAGGATCTTGGCGTCAGGTCTTTTTTCGGTAAGAAGTCTAACGATAGCAGCACAAAGAGACGTCTTGCCAACGCCCCCTTTTCCTGCCAGTGCGATCACTACAGTATTATCCGCCATAACTCCCCCTAATAACAAAAGTTTCCCTGCTTATTATTATAAATGTTTGTACATTTTCCACAAGCACATTGAAGAATTCTTTTAAACTTTAGTTATATATGATATTATTTAGAAGTAATTCTTGTTATTTTTTTGGCATAATGACATCAAACTGCGGATATTCAATCATAGGAAGGAGAATCTTATTAATGAAAGATCTCGTGCATATTTTTGAGCTCGAAGACCTTTTGCAGGAGGCAAATAATCCTCTGGTGCGTCAGGCTAAAAGCGAGGGCAAGAAAGCACTTGGCTATACCTGCTATTTCATGCCTGAAGTACTTCTGGATCTGCCGGGCTGTTTTTCTGTACGTCTTCGTGCGCCCCGAAGCGGCTCGCCGGACATGGCCACCTATTACATGTCAGGCCGCACCTGCATGTACGGAAGGTGCCTTTTGGAGAGAGCCTTAGAGGGAGGTTTCAACTTCATAGATGCCCAGCTGGCCACCGAGACCTGCACGGTCACCTGCAGATTCCAGGAGCATCTTCAGCTGATGGACATCATCAAGAATCCGGGATTCTTCTGTGAATTCACTGATGTCCCCTTCAAAAAGAATCAGAACTCCATTGATCACTACGAGAAGCAGTTACAGGCTCATGTCCTTGACAAGCTTAAGGAGCACTTTGACATTGACACAAGTGACGAGGCCCTCCTTAAGGCGATAGAGCAACACAACGAGATCTGCAGGCTCATCCAGGAGATCGGCAGCTACAGAAAGCTGGACGAACCCACCATCACCGGCTGGGAGTTCTCCGTTATCATGCTCTGCACTCTGGTCTGCCCCAAATATCTTATAATTGACAAACTCCGTGACATCGCCGAGCAGCTAAAGACAAGAAAGCCGGATCTGAAAAAGACCTACAGATGCAAGGTTGTACTGTCGGGCTCCGAAGAAGATGATCCCGATTTCATTAAGCTCATTGAGGAGTGCGGCGCCCTGGTGGTAGCCGACAGGCACTGCTACGGATCCCTCCCGGGAAGGGAAGAGATCATTGTAAAAGAGGGAGAGACTCCGCTTCGTGCCATAGCAAGACACTACCTTGAGACCAGTGAGTGTCCCAGATTCATGGAGCAGCACATCATGCGCGAGAGGAAGCAATATCTTGCTGATGTGGCAAAAGAGTATAAGGCAGACGGCATCATCATCTCCCAGATGAAGTTCTGCGAGTACTGGAGCTACGAGAGGACCATCGACACCCTGGTAATCCCCAGGGACTTCGGCTATCCTGTATGCTCCATCGAGAAGGAATATGTCAACAACGCCATCGGCCAGCTGCGCACCAGGTTCCAGGCCTTTGTCGAGAGCATTGAGCTCAAGAACATACAGAAGGAGGGCTCACAATAATGGCAATTAAATTTAAAGATATTAAAGATAAATATCGTGAGCTGTTCGTAGTTGAAAAGAGCCCTGAAGAAAAGAACTCCCCCAGGGACATTAAAAAGACGCTGCATGATTTCTGGTATGGCAAGCCCCACGAGGAGAGGCGCCTGGGTGACCTTTATGTGGGCAACACTGGCCTGTACAAGCACCGTGAGTGGCGAGGCGTAGCCGATACCATGTACTACTTCAACATGATATGGCTCTACAATTATGGCCACATGGTCAGCGATATCATC
>JAEEGF010837725.1_pt1 | contig 12162 bp, 12 predicted proteins | sample 9134171 | NCBI WGS metagenome assembly JAEEGF01 (sample SAMN16246542, study PRJNA631951) | gut metagenome | biome: gut microbiome; feature: rumen; material: AP-attached | host: Bos | place: Iran: Karaj | collected 2018-10 | reverse complement strand
ACTTCGGTAGATGAAAACGAAAAGGAGGATTAAGCTATGGCAAAACCAGAGATAAGATTAAAAGGATTCGATGGGGAGTGGCGTAAAGAACATATAGGGAATATTACATCCTCTTATTCTGGAGGCACTCCATCAGCAGGTAATTCAGAATATTATGGTGGTTCAACCCCATTTATCAGATCTGGAGAAATACATGAGGATAGAACTGAACTCTATATTTCAGAAAAAGGTCTTTCTAATTCTTCAGCTAAGATTGTAGAAAAAGGTACAATATTATATGCCTTATATGGTGCAACCAGTGGAGAAGTAGATGTGTCAAAGATTCATGGTGCAATCAATCAGGCAATATTAGCTATTATTCCTCAAAAGGGGTATGATAATTATTTTTTATCATACTTACTACAAGGGAAAAAAGAAAATATTGTAGGCACTTTATTACAAGGAGGGCAAGGTAACTTGTCTGGTGCATTAATTAAGAGTTATTTGATTCATTTTCCAGACTATACCGAGCAACAGTGTATTGCTGATTATTTCAAATCTTTGGACTCAATGATTCAGGGGGTGACGAAGAAGATAGCATCGCTGAAGCAGATGAAGCAGGCTTGTCTTGTTTCAATGTTCCCTCAGGCTGGAGAAACCATTCCTCGTGTAAGATTTAAAGGATTTAAAGGAGAGTGGGAGGTAAAGAGATTAAGCGATTGCTTAGATATCTCTACAGAGAGGAACTTTGATAATAAATTTGGGAAAGAAGATGTTCTCTCTGTCTCTGATGATTTTGGAGTAATGAATCAGATAGAATTGTTAGGAAGAAGTTATGCTGGAAAGTCTGTTAGTAATTATGGCATTCTGAAAACAGGAGAGATAGTATATACTAAATCTCCCTTAAAGTCAAAGCCGTTTGGTATTGTTAAGCAGAATACTGGTAAAACAGGAATTGTTTCAGTTCTTTATGCTGTCTATATGGCCAAAGAAGGAACTGCAGCAGATTACATTCATTATTATTTTGATCCAGATTGGAGATTGAATGATTACTTACGCCCATTGGTTAATAAAGGAGCCAAGAATACAATGAATATTAGCGATGAGATAGCATTAACAGGCTATATCATGATTCCCAAAGATATTAGCGAGCAGCTAAAAATTGCATCATATTTCCGTAGTCTCGATAAGCAAATCTCCTTGCAGGAGGCACGACTGGAGAAGCTAAAGCAGATTAAAGCAGCGTGCTTGGATAAAATGTTTGTGTAATATGAGTGATAAAGAACTATATATCAATTTCGACGAGTATATCCGCCAGGGTGAACCTCAGAAGCGTGAACGTGCTGATGCATGGCGCGTGGCTATTGGCTTGCAGGCTGTGGATGGGCTGAAGACATCTGAATATCTGCAAGAGACAGCACGCAGGAATATTGAGGGTGAAATCACCATCGACGAGGCACGCGAACTCGTGAAGCAGTACTACATCAAGAAGACTGCTCCCGATAAAGATGATGAAGGTAGAGAAGAGGCAGACCGTGTATCGAGTAATATCTCGAAACTTTTACAGACGGATGCCTTTACCTATAGCGTAGCAGGACTGGCTGCTATTCATCGTGCCATCTTTGAAGGTGTGTTTAAGCATGCTGGTCGTTTCCGCGATTATGATATCTCGAAGAAAGAGTGGGTGCTGCGAGGTGAGTCTGTGCTCTACGGACGCTGGCAGGATCTGCGTATGGCTGTAGAGTACGATCTGGAACAAGAGCGACAGTTTAACTATACAGCATTGAATAAGGATCAGATGGTAGAGCATCTGGCTAAGTTCGTGGCAGGATTGTGGCAGATTCATCCTTTTGGAGAGGGTAACACTCGAACCACTGCTATCTTTACCATTAAGTATTTGCGCTCGCAGGGATTCAGCGTGAACAATGACCTGTTTGAGCGCCACTCTTGGTATTTCCGCAATGCATTGGTACGTGCTAACTACCGGAACTTGAAAAAGGGTATCAACTACGAACCAATATTCCTTGTGAGATTCTTCCGTAATCTGTTATTGGGTGAAAACAATACCTTAAAGAATAGGTATATGATGATTGATGCACCTGAGGATTGGAAAATGCCTGAAAGCGCCCCGGCACCCCACAAGTACCCCACAAGTACCCCACAAGTACAGGACAAGTTAAATACTGATAATCCAAACATTATTAGTCTGGTTCAGGTTATTGGCGGACATGAATTGTCTGTGAAAGAAATAATGGAAGGCCTCAATCTGAAAGACAGAAAGAACGTTTTGAATCTTTATCTCAATCCTGCAATTAAAGACGGATACGTCCGTTTGCTCTATCCGGATTCCCCTCGCCATCCACGACAGAAATATCTGCTGACAGTGAAAGGACTGGCGCTATACAACGAAATAAAATAAAAACAATCTGTAAAAAATCCAACTTATATGAATAGTAAAGACCACATACAGACCTTTGACAAGGAGAGCGAGTTTGAGAGTGCGCTCTGCGAAGTGCTGATACAGCATGGCTGGGAACCAGAAGTACTGATGCATCCCACAGAAGAGGAACTCATCAGCAACTGGGCGAAGATTCTCTTTGATATGAATCGCCAGCAGGAGAAGTTGGGCAGCTATCCCCTGACAGCCTCAGAGATGCAGCAGATTATCGATCAGGTGAATCAATGGCATACTCCTTACGAGATTAACAAGCGCATTAATAGCAAAGAGATCGTGATCAAACGCGATAATCAGGAGGACGTTCACAACTTTGGCAAGGAAGTATATCTGAAGCTGTTCGATCCTGAGGAAATCAGTGCAGGGCAGAGCCGCTATCAGATAGTGCGCCAGCCCCATTTCAGGACAGCACACCCACTGGCAGGTGATCGTCGTGGCGATCTGATGCTGCTGATCAATGGTATGCCCCTGTTCCATATCGAACTTAAACGCTCACGTAAGGATGTGGCAGAAGCCATCTTCCAGCAGAAACGCTATATGCACGAGGGCGTGTTCAGTCGTGGCATCTTCTCGATGGTGCAGATCTTCGTAGCCATGACACCAGAGAGCAGCCGCTACTTTGCCAACCCAGGAACTGAAGAGGGTTTTGTAAAGGAGACACAATTCCACTGGGCTGACTTTAATAACGACGAGATATTCGACTGGCAGCGCGTGGCCACAGAGTTGCTGATGATCCCCATGGCTCACCAGCTCATTGGCTACTATACCATCGCTGATGATAAGGACCAAACCCTAAAGGTGCTACGTTCTTACCAGTATTATGCAGTGAACAGCATCTGCGACACCACAGCAAAGGCTAACTGGGAGCAGAAAGGCAATAGGGGTGGCTACATCTGGCATACCACTGGCTCAGGTAAGACCATGACGAGCTTTAAGACTGCCCAGCTCATTGCTAATTCTGGCGATGCGGATAAGGTGGTATTCCTTTTGGATCGTATCGAACTGAGCATACAGTCGCTCGATGAATATCGTGGTTTCGCTGGTGAGGACGACACTATTCAGGACACTCAGAACACCTTGATACTGGTGAATAAACTGAAGAGCGAGGATAAGGACGAGAAGCTGATCGTGACCTCTATCCAGAAGATGTCGAACATCAAGGATAATGCGCAGGTAAGTGCTGAAACCATAGAGACAATTGGCAAGAAACGCCTGGTGTTTATCGTGGATGAGTGTCATCGCAGTGTGTGGGGTGAAATGCTGACCAATATTCAGCACACCTTCCCCAAAGCACTTTTCTTTGGCTTTACAGGTACACCTGTGTTTCAGGAGAATGCACGCAAGGATGCCACTACAGAAACGCTCTTTGGCAATATGCTGCATAAATACACCATCGCCCACGCCATACCTGATAAGAACGTGCTGGGCTTCGATGTGTATAAAGAGATCACCTATAGCAATGAGCGAGAACTGAGGGAGAAGGCTGCGTTCTACCATCTGGACGTACACTCAATAGAAGAGGTAGAGGCTGATGCAGAGAAGAAGAAGGTGTATGACCGCTTTATGAACGAGTTGCCAATGAAGGCTGACTATAAAGAGGGCGAGCAGCTGAAACATGGCATCGAATACTATCTGCCCAGAGGTAAGAAAGACATCTATCAGCAGCCTGTCCATCATCAGGCAGTGGCCCAGAATATCGCCAACAAGTTTGAGCGACTGAGCAGGAATTATAAGTTCCACGCCATGCTTGCTACGCAGAATATTCCTGAGGCCATCGCTTACTACAAGCTGTTTAAGGAGCAGTACAGCCATCTGAACGTCGTGACGGTGTTTGACAACAACATCGACAACAACGATGAGGGAATAGCCAAGGAAGATGCCATCTTGGAGATGCTGGCAGACTATAATACAAAGTATCACACGAACTTCGGACTTCCCAATTATGCCAAGTATAAGAAGGATGTGGCGAAGCGATTAGCACATAAGAAACCCTATACGAACATTGAGCACGACCATTCGCAGCAGATAGACCTGCTGATCGTGGTGACGCAGATGCTGACTGGCTACGATTCAAAGTGGGTGAATACGCTGTATGTGGATAAGCTGTTGACGTATGTGGATATCATCCAGGCCTTCTCACGTACCAATCGTATCTTCAACGAGCATGAGAAGCCCTGGGGTACCATCATCTATTATGCCTTCCCCTACACGATGGAACAGAACATCGAGGATGCGCTGGAACTTTACGTGGATCAACCTCTGGGTGTGTTTGTGGATAAGTTGGAGCAGAACCTGAAAACGATTAACGGGCTGTTCCTGCATATTCGTGACATCTTCCATGGCAACCATATCATGAACTTTGAACGCCTGCCTGAAAGTAGTGTCGATAGGAATATGTTTGCCAAGGACTTTAGTGTGATGACCCGCATGATAGAGTCTGCCAAACTGCAGGGCTTTACTTGGGAGAAGAGCGAATATGAGTTTAATCATGAAACCTGCATCACTACTGTAAAGATGGCGTTTGATGAGCGAACCTATCAGATACTGTTGGCACGCTATCGTGAACTCTTTGGACCAGTAGAGCGTGGAAAGGAGCGAGATTTCGACTATCCTGAAGATACTTACATCACAGAGATTGGTACTGGTAAGATTGATGCAGAGTATATCAACTCGAAATTCCAGAAGTTTATCAAGCAGCTCTATGCAGAAGGCCCTGGTAGCGAACAGACAAAAGCTGCCTTGAAGGAGCTGCACAAGACATTCGCCACCCTGTCGCAGAAGGATCAGCGTACAGCCATCTTGATTCTGCATGATATCCAGCGAGGTGATCTGCGCCCAGAGCCTGGTAAGACGCTTCAGGATTATATCAACGAGTATCAGCTGAAGGAACTCTATAAGCAGATGAAGCTTCTGCATGAGGCGACAGGCGTTGACTATGAGAAGTTGAAGGATATCATGACCTCAGGCGTGACAGAGGAGAATCTGAATGATTACGAACGCTTTGCAGAACTGCGTAAAACGGTGGATAAGGCCAAGACGATTACCTTTATAGAAATGGTAGAGGGCAATCCCGTTTTGCCACCATTCATGATGGTGAAATGGAGCTATCTGCTGAAGGAGTTTATTCTGAGTGCTGAGAGTAGGGAGAAGATCTTATATGCTTATCTGCATGACGGCGTGACCATATTCACAGCAGAGATGGAAGAGACAGATGTTGAGGAGGGCTTTGATGATCTGGAGAATCCTCAGCAGACTGAAACCAATGAGCCACATATCAACTATATCAAAGCAAAGATCAATGATGTCATCTCGTTTACATTGAGTGGCGTTAGCCAGAATATGCGTCCGCTGAATGAAATCGTTGATGCGCTGATGTATGTGATTGACAAACCATCGCTCGAAAAACTGGACGGTGTTGGCGTGTTCTTGCATCGTGCATTTGTGAATCTGTATAAAGAGAACTCCAATATCGTGGATAAGCATGTGGCCTTTAGCTTGCTGGCTACCAAGTATGAAGCCTATTTGAAGAAGCTCTTCTATCTCTATGCAGGTCATGAGGTAAGTCCACAACATGAGGGCGAGGATGTGACTTGGAGTAATGTGATCCATGATGTACGTCCTCTTTGGCAGTTGAAATTCAATCCAGACGAAGCCCACCAGCGACTCTATCAGTATCTGCAGATGGTGAAGGAGTGGAGAAATGCGGAATCGCACATCTCACCCACAGCCTCTGAGCAGGAACTGAATGGTGCCATAAACATCATTCTGACCATGTATTGCTACGCCACAGGGTCATGTATTACAGACCTTGAAATGGCTGGGCATGACATCGAGGGAGAAGCAGAGATGCCTAATGCTGCAGAAGGTGATTGATTCGGAAAATGAAAAGGTATAATACCTCATCACAAAAAAGTAAGTAGATGAAAATCCTCTCCTATAACATCAATAAGTTCACTCAGGAGAAGCTGGATAAGGTGCTCCAATATGATGCAGATGTGTTTATATTGCCTGAGGTGGCGTGCCCTTCAATGGTGCAGTTGCCAGAGGGCTTTGAGATGGTATGGACGGGAGATATAGATTTCAAGGGACTTGGCGTCGTTTGGAAATCGGAACTAAAAGCTGTGGTGCCAGGATGGTTCAACCCTGAGAACCGTTATTTTATTCCGTTGCAATTTGACGAAATACTGATCCTGGCATCTTGGCCCACAATGATAGAACAAAATGCCCCCAAACGCTATCCGCAGATTCTGATTGAGGCTCTGCAAGAGTATGAGCCATATTTAAAGAACCATCCTACGATTATCTCAGGAGATATGAATATCTACAAAGGGCAGTCTGGCGCTACGAAACAGTATTCCGTCGAAGTCGTTTTTGAATATCTTCAAAGTCTGGGATATACAAGCATCTATCATCAGAAAACAGGTGAAGAGCTTGGGAATGAGTCGAAACCAACGTTTTATTACCTATTCAAGGAAAGCGCACCCTTCTTTTTGGACTATACCTTCGCCAATATCGAGGTTCAGCGATATGAACTCTTGGCATGGGACAAAGCCTTCAGTGATCATGTGGGGCAGATGATGGAAATAAAAGTGGGGCTCCTTTTGAAGCCCCACTAACCAATAATAATAAACTTAAAAATTCGATGAAAAACCGTCATCACGACGGCCAATCAAAACAATACCGAAATTTTTAAAGAGGCGAGCATCACTGCTGGCTTGACTCTACTATTAATTAACGAGGCGTAAAATTACTGCAAAATCCTGAGACCACCAAGGATTTTTGGCTTTTTTAGCAGAAGAGTTTGGAGGGGTTTCAACACAGGGGACACACCTTGGATTTTTTTTGCAAGAAAATAATCGTTGTATCTGTTTGGGCTTCAAATGGTTTGGGCGTTTGGGCGAAACGGGCTGAAAAAATAGTGGCGAAAAACCTTTGTAGAACGGCATAAAAGCTGTAATTTTGCACCTCGAAATTAAAAAAAAACAGCAAAAAAGCTAAATATAACATTATTAATATCTAAATAGAAATATGAAGAAAGCAGTAACAAATGCTCGTAATGTGTTTAATTGCGAGGCATTCCATCTGGAGCATATCACCAACATGGATGAGGTGAGACAGCTCTTGAAGTACGAGATGTCGGATTTACAGATTATCGTTAGTTCACCTGAAGATTCTGGCTATAACCTTAGTGATGACGAGATGACTCCACCTCTATCAAAGGAGGAATTGGAATATGGCTTTCGGCTATATCAAGAGGCGGAAGAAGTCTGTGAACGTAATCATTCATTATTGGCGACCTTACAAGCTTTTTTCATCATAACGTTATTCAGAGAATTTAATTATTTTGATTGTGACCAGTTCAGCCTTCAGCACATAACGACTATGGATGAGGTGAAACAGTTTGCTAATTATTTGAATAAAGATATCAAACTGCATATCACCCTAAAAAAGCCCTTCGAAGACTATCTTGTCAGACATATAAATGAGCCTTTATTTACGAAGGAAGAAGCTGAAAAAGGCAATCGCTTAATGAAGGAATGTATCAAAGTGTGTAAGGCGAATCACGAAGATGTTTATCGTGTAATGGGCGCGTTCAGAGACAATAGAGGCCCCATATTTACCTATTACTTTGCACGTTGAAATTAATTCTCACAGGGTGACAGACTCTGTGAGAATATCTGATAAAATAGAGGAGCCCGCATCCCTGCGAGCCCCTTATGCCAGGTTAGCGTGTGTCGTAAAAGGGCATAAAAAAAGGACTCCGCTGAGTCCCCTAATTGTTAAACTTGAATCTAATTATTTTTTTTGTTACTTAAACATATGAAAAAAACAAAGAAAGGGGCCTGTTTGGCCCGACTTCAGGAAACCAGCGCTGTAATTGGCCTGTGTTTCCGCAATTCCGTTGAGTTCTTAACTCTTAAATCTGAGAAAGGAGGCTGGGCATTATGGCAAAACTAAGTCAACTCCTGACTATTGAAAACTTGCTGGAGTCGTATGACAGCCTAAAAGTCAAGGATGCTTTCGTGACAGAATGTTTTAGAGATTGTGTTGAAACAACGGTGGATCATGTTATCGCCAAACTCAACAGACTGTTGGTTAGCAAGACTAAACTGAGTTGCAGAAATGTGCTTACTGCCAATTTTGAGACCATGACAAAGCCTGAATACTGGTTGAAAAGCCGTCTCTTTATGGACCTGCCTAAAAACCAAAGTGTGGTGCTGAGAGAGAAGCTTGAGGAGATGGTGGAACTGCTGAAAGCACTGATGCTGAAGATCAAGAATGTGGATCCTGACTTTGCAGACAGATTCTTTGAGATACTGAAAAGCAGATGTGACAGGCAGAGCGTTACGGATTATGTACTATGGAAAGCAGATCTGCCAGAATTGACAATCGACTTACTTTCAGAATACCAGGCTGAGATCACAGCTGATATGCTGATCTTGGGTGCCTTGAAATACGACAGGCCGCCATCGGATGACGAGATGCAGAAAGTGGACCTTGAAAAACTCCAGAAGAAACTGCGTCATAACAAAGATCTTCCAGCGTGTTTCAAGGGGGAGTGTGCCAAACTGCGCAGATATACCCATTGGGAGGGCGAGCTGTTTTTCATCGACAATCATCGGCTGAGAAAATATATGTTTTTGAATTTTTGGAAGCTGTCGCATGCACAGCGTATCGAATTGTATAAGTATCAGGTTCAGATGAATCAGATTCATGAGGATATGAAGAGACTGATGGCTCCTGAACAGACCATAGAGCAGCGAACGGGACTGAACTCTGAGGTTGCCATGATCTACTGGCAGCGACTGATGGATCTGGAATTCGTGGATGAGAACTGCAAACTGAAGCCTGGCACTTCTCGCCAGCAGGCGATGTATATCGCTGAGCCCTTTTCAGAGGTGTTGGGTTTGAAAAGCAAATGGAAGGAGTTTGAGAACTTCTGGGGCATCAATAACCTTGCACAAGAGAAGTGGACTTTTCGACAGACTGGCGCGATGCCTGCCAGATACCAGGAAATAGACAGCATTTTCGCAGATTGACGTAACCTGCTGAAAATCAATTATCATACCCCCTATTATAGCCCCTATTATAGCCCCTATATAGGGGCTTTTTTTGTGCAATTCTCTCTACCTTCGCAGCCGATTTCAAACCCTTTAATATTTTAAGATTATGGTAAAGAGAAATGTTAGAAAAGCTGGCAAGGCTGGCAAAGTGAATGGAAGAGTGCGTCGCGAGTCTGAGGATTTACTCCTCATGGGAAGTGCGCTCAGTGAGCAGATGTTGCATTTGTTGTCTCAGGTAGCAACCACGCCTAAAGGTATAGGGGCGGCTACCACTGCGCTGGCCATGGCTTGGGCAACGCTGAAGGATGTGGCCACGTGCGAGTGCGTAGAGGTTGAGAGCTTGTTTGACAGAGAGGTGGCATTCTTCGAAGGAGTGCTGGTTGATAGTGAATAGTTAGATCCGAGATTTGTGAGGTCTCTAGAGGAAAGTTGCAACGCCTGACACACATCTCACAAAGACTTGGAAATCATGCAAAAAGAAGTTACGCTGAGAGTAGAGGAATCAATCTACAAACAGTTTATGGGTTTTATACGCCTCAATAAAATGGTGGAGGTGGTGAGCACGCCCCTTCCAACCGTAAAACATTCAGGCAGGCGTATGAGATCTCATCTGCCTGTGGTGAAGGCTTTCATCTATGATTTTGACGAGGGAGGTGCCAGGCTGTTGATGTTCTGCAGAGGGTTGATGGCATTGGGATGGATTGATCAGAATACAAACATCCAGACGTTTATCGACCTTTTTTCTGGTGGTGAGATCAGACAGCGGATCATCTGGACTGGCGACACGAACATCTTGGCAGAATTGTTCAGAAGACTGGTGAATGAGCGCGGACTGGTGAAGTTGCCTGCTAAGATGGGGCTGTGGGTGATGGTGAACGGCCACTTCTGGGAGAAGGAACGACTGAATGAGTTTGGTATCGCGCGACTGCGCAAGACACACTGTCCTCTCAAGCATGACCAGACCATCGCCTATCTGGTGAAGATATTAGACCCTGATTGCAGTGTGGATGATATCTGTAAGTTGATGGAAAGTCAGCGTTAATTCAAAGAATAATCGGCGCTGTTTTTAGAGAATTATTGGGAATAACCTTTTATTTTACGCGTCCGCAAATGCCTGATTACAGGGTGTTTGCGGATTTTTGATGGGTTGGGAGTCGGCGCTTTAAAAGGTGTGACGCCGACTGGGCATGCAGCAGTCTTATAGAAGCCCGTTCAAACAACGCGGCAGGCAAAAAACAAGATATGCGACATGAAGAAAAAAAGAATCATGAGCCAGCGAAACAGGCATGGCATCAAGGTCAGAAAGATGTGCGCCTCGTGCCTTTACAAGACAGTGGATAATGAGGGGGTGCGCATCTGTGAGGAGATGCAGTTGAAGGTGGAACAGCAATTCGTTTGCAAAAAATGGGAGATGAGCGACGGTCTGAAGAATGCAGGCCGAAGCGGTGGAAAACTGAAAGTAATACGAAAAACCTTAGTTGATGAAGAAATATATTGAGATTGAGATGGGGGTGCTGGAGCGCCTCGTGGACGGTAAGTGTGTGGAGGGGTCGCTGCGTCGTAACGAGTGGACGGGTAAGATCTGTTTCAGGGCGTATAATCGCCAGTCGCGCAACCATCCGAAGGACAGGCTAGTGAAAAAACTGCCCTGGGGCTGGGTGAAGGAGTCGATGCAGCGCATCAAGGTGTTTGGCAGTTTCCCGAAAGATGTGGGAACGGCACAGGTGATGGGCTTGCTGCAGGATCACACCCGTGATGCGAAGAACGCCCTGATTGAGAGAGAGGTTATTGAGTTTGTTTAATTATTGGAGAACAGAAGAATTATGAAGACTTTGAATATGATTGTTGTTTATGGTAAGAACTCGGGCGTTGCCACCACCGCAACGTACTTTGGCAACCAGTGGTGGATCACTTCCAAGGACGAACGCCTGGAGCCGTTGTATAGCGGAGAGCCTTACGACCAGAGCGATTACCGCTTCCTGTGTGAGAAGGGCAGTCTGATCCTGATGAAGGACATCGCCGGCATGATGGGCTGTGCCATGGAGTGTGGTGAGATCGATACCCGAGAGGTACTGAAGAACCGCCTCAGGGATCTGAATGCGCTGGGCGTGAAGTTCCAGGCTGTGCCTCAGGTTATGAATATAGTGTTGAATGTGAGGACGAAGGTGGATGGCTACTCCGTGAGTTGCGACGATGGCGATAACGACTGGATGCGGTTCTTTGAACTCGACGGTTTCGACAGTGCCAAGCTGGCTTGGGAGAAGGTGAGGATCTTCATTGACTTCTTCATGAAGCACGGGGTGAAGGTGCAAGCCCGCCTGCAGTGCCGTGCTGAGGTCGTGGATGAGTTGGCTGGTCTGACTCAGGGCGTAAAAATTGATATAAAAGACTAAGAGATGGGATTTTGTTATCAGAGAAATTTTAGTAATCCTACGTTGCCCGTTGACGAAGCGCAGTTTTATGCGCTCGTCAGGGCGGGCAAATGGAATGAGGCGATCGATCAGTATCGCCAGACGGGCGAGGCGTCGTTGAAACGTAAGTTGCCTGCCTTCATCTTCCAAGCGACGTTTGATGAAACGGAATCGAAGGCAGGAAAGGTGGGTGCCTGGCGCAAACAGGCTGCCACGAGGCTGACAGGTCTGGTGGTGATGGATATCGACCACA
>JAEEGF010417734.1_pt1 | contig 12163 bp, 10 predicted proteins | sample 9134171 | NCBI WGS metagenome assembly JAEEGF01 (sample SAMN16246542, study PRJNA631951) | gut metagenome | biome: gut microbiome; feature: rumen; material: AP-attached | host: Bos | place: Iran: Karaj | collected 2018-10 | reverse complement strand
GTCTGGCAGGTATCAGGTGATGGTGACGGACTGGCTATCGGTGGTAACCACTTCATCCATGCCAACCGTCGTAACATCGACCTGAACATGATTCTTTTGAACAATCGCATCTACGGTCTGACAAAGGGTCAGTACTCCCCTACCTCACCCCGTGGATTCGTCTCTAAGTCAAGCCCTTACGGTACCGTCGAGGATCCGTTCCGTCCCGCTGAGCTCTGCTTTGGTGCCCGCGGACATTTCTTTGCACGTTGCGTGGCTACCGATGCACAGGGTACTGTCGAGGTTCTAAAGGCTGCCTATGAGCATAAAGGTGCCAGCGTTACCGAAGTACTGCAGAATTGCGTCATCTTCAACGATGGCTGTCATGAGGCTGTCTATAACAAGGAAGGTCGTAAGAAGAACGCCATCTACGTGAAGCACGGTGAGAAGCTCGTATTCGGTGAGAACAATGAGTTCGGACTCGTCCAACAGGGCTTTGGCCTGAAGGTCGTAGAGATTGGCAAGGACGGCTATACCCTCGACGACGTCCTCGTTCACGACGCCCACTGCGAGGACAACACCCTGCAGTTGAAACTCGCCCTGATGGGTAACGGAGACGGTTTCCCCATCGCTCTCGGTGTCATTCGTGACGTCGATGCTCCGACATACAATGAGGCTGTCTATGCCCAGCTTGAAGAGGTGTCAGGCATGAAGAAATATCACAACTTCACAGAACTCTTAGAGACCAACGACATCTGGGAGGTGAAGTGAATTGATCATTGAGAAGTTACTATAGAGCTGGCATTCATCATGAGTGTCAGCTCTTTTTCGCTCTTTTTTCATAGAAAAAAACTCATTTTTTCTTTGTACTTTGCTCTTTTTATGTTAATTTTGCAGCATATTACGAAGAAATGGACAATCTGTTCAGACAAGATATCGTGAATGCGGCCAGCGTGATGGTCGTGGGATGTGGTGCCTTGGGCAATGAGGTACTGAAAAATCTTGTACTGATGGGCGTACGCCATATCACGGTGGTGGACTATGACACCATTGAGGCGGACAACCTGACACGCAGCGTGCTCTTTAGCGCTGGCGATGCCCTTCAGAAGCGACACAAGGTGGACGTCGTGGCAGAACGACTCAAGACCATGAATCCCGCCGTTGACGTCAACACCATTTGCGGAGACATCGCCTACGATGTCGGATTGGGCATGATCCGTCAGATGGATGTTGTGATAGGCTGTGTAGACAACCGATGGGCCCGCTACTGTATTAACCGTCTCTGTATGAGAGCTGGAAAGGCGTGGGTTGACGGCGGTATAGACAGACTAGAGGGTACGGCACGCGTATTCAGACCCGGCGAAAACTGTTACGCCTGTAACTTAGGACCTGAGGGACTGCGAGACCTGACTTACCGTATGCCATGCGCCGGCATCGTCAGACATGACATGGAGACAGGCAAAGCCCCCACAACATCGATTGCAGCATCGGTGATAGGAGCCATACAGGTGCAAGAGGCACTGAAACTGATTCATCAGGAACAGTTGGAAGCAGGAGAACAGACATCGCTCTGTGGCAAAATGTTCTGTTATGAGGGTCAGCACCTGACAACGAAGACGGTGTCTTTCAAGGCTTACGATGATGACTGTCCCGTACACGAGCGCTGGGAACCAGTAGTAGCATCGGACATGACGACAGACATGACAGTCAAGGAGTGCTTGAACACGCTAAAGACACTGCTGAAAAGCGATGATGCGACCGTCACCCTGAACGATGCCTTCGTGGACTTCGTGGAACACAGAACGACAGGTCAACAGGTGAAGGTGATGAAACCTGCCAGAGCCGTGGCCGACTATATAGAACAACATACTATGCTGCGAGGATGTCTCACAAGTGAACTACTACAGCATGAGTATCACATGATAGACGAGACATTCCCTTACCTCCAGCTGACGCTGAGGGAACTGGGAATACCCGAAAGGGACATTCTGCAGACGAGCCAGGGATTCGTAGAATTGAAAAAAGAGCATTAAAAGATGGTACAACGAACGAGCCAGAATTTATCGGAGGTAAGTGCAGAGATGCTGATTAACTATCTCTACCCGGAGATAGACGAGCAGTGGAAGGTGCAGAACATGGGTACTTTCTACCGCAACTACACCCGTGACCTGCTGACCTATGACGATGACACCTACGACATCTTGGTAGCTCGCGACGGCTTTATCAAGCTGTTACCACAAGGCATGCTTTTCAGTAGCCAAGGCATGAAGAAGGGCCAGCACAAGGCAAACACCAAGAAGCAGACTGCCAAGCTGAGGATGTTGAACGACCTGTTTCAGCCCTTCGACACCTTTACCTTCCGCAGAAAACTGGCCATAGAGCGACAGGTATCAGAACTGCTGGACACCAAGCTGGAATATGTGCTGAAGACCTACTTCCACTACGACCTGACTGCCGAGACAAACGATTATGTTCGCGAAATGGCAAGGTTGTTGCCATTTATCAGCCGACTAAGGGGCGACCTGCTGTTGGTGCGTAACATTCTGGCCTCACTCTTCAAATGCGAGGTGACATGTCGGCACGGACGCTACAGCGAGACAGACAATACACAGAGATGGCTGCCCATGATGACGTATGAACTGCTGATAGAAGAGATGACTACAGAAGAATACCAACAGATGACAGCGAGCATGGAACCTCTGAAACAGTTTATCAGCGAATGGCTGATACCCTTCGACGTGAAATGTGACATTGTAGTAAAGTGGCACAACCAGCTGCCGCTGACCAACCAGAACCTCGTGCTGGACTATAACTCGGAACTAGACAAACTGTAATTCGGCAAATTTGTAAATCAGAAAAAACGATAATATATATGGTGAACATCAATGCGAGAATCAATTGGAAGCCGGGCATGGAGTTGACTGCCCAGACCTTCCTGGACATGGACGCCAACCTTGACGTGAGGCAACAGACAGCCATACGTGCCGCATTAGGCAACAGATGTATGGGCGTGCTGCCAAAGATGCCATTCAACTGCACTGGGTCATTCTATACCAACAAGTATGAGATAGAGCGGCTTCAATGCACGGCATTACTGCCCTCAGGCAAGATCATTCAGGTGGACGAGCCCGTAAGCATTCCAATACCCATACTATATGGCACTGACTACTATCTGACGGTGGGGTTCGGAACAGGACAGGCAACCTTTGAGAAAGAGGGCGTGCCATACGTCCGTCCACAATATACCTACGCCATCCAAACGAACGAAGAAGTGAGCAGCAATGACGTATTGCCGATAACACACTTTATCGTGAACAACGGTAGCTTTGCCGTGGACAACGACTATGTGCCACCCTGTCTCTTGCTGACAAGCCACAAGGTGTTTGCCAAATTACAACAGCACTATGCCGAGCAGTTGGCTACGCTTGCCGAGCACGCCAACTTGAAAGAGGGTGATGGCAAACGGGCTATGCAGCGCTACCTGTTCATGATGAAAGCCTTCAATATGGAAGGACGCGTGGTCGACTTCATCACTCTGACACAGGAGATTGCTCAGGCCGTGGACTACTTTATCATGAAACCCAATACCGAACACCCCACAGACATACCACAGCCCATGCAAGCTGACGTCATGAAATGGCTGCGCTGGATGGAAGATTTCCTAACGGGAGCCGCTACTGTGCTCGATGGTGTGGTGTTGGAAGACGACAGCATTGACTACGAAGCCCTGCTGGCACAAGCCAAGAAAGAGCTGTACGAACAGCTGAATCCGGAACTGTATGAAAAGCTGCTTGCCATCATCAAGAAAGAGTTGTGCGAGGAACTGACCCAGAAACTGGGTAACGAGCTCAAGATCTATATGGAAGAGACCGTAAAGCCGGAACTGGAACGCACACTCAATGCCGAGTTGCATCAGAAACTGTACGAGGAACTCTATACTGAGCTCTTCGAACACCTGTTCAATGCCCTCTACGTACCCGAACCTGAAGAGAAAGAATTTATACCGCTGATATAATGAGTAACCTGATAACACCTCTGGAACTGACCAAACGTGGACTGCTACAGGCCGACAGCACCAAGGAAGCCATCGATGCCTTCCTGAACCTGCTATTGACCTCCACCTGTGGCGAGTGTCCCATAGACCCACGGTTCGGATTCGTCTTCAACAATATGCGCTTTGAGATTTTCAACGAACGTGAAGGAGTGATATACAACTCGATACCCGCGGAAGAAGATGAAGATAGTGAACTGTATACAAAAAAAATATCGGGTAACTCGAAGAACTTCAACACTTTTGCCACTGAGCTAAGGGCTGCCATCGCAAAATACGAGACCAGACTGGAAGACGTGGCAACAACGATGTCGTATATCCGAGAGGAGCGGAAGGTCTATATCACCGTGACCGCCGTCATCTCAGAAACCAAGGAGAAATATCAGTATGACACCATACTCAACATTTGGAACTAATCAGATATGAAGCAAGAAATATTCGACACACGGCAACGGGCCAATGAACTGCTGAGCAAAAGCATCAGTATATGGCGACAAAGCGACCATGCCGACCAATTGGAAGGTGTGGAAAACGACCCAGTGTTCTCACTGCTCGTCACGGCACTGGCCTATCAAGCCAACGAAACCGACAGCGACATAGAACGACTGAAGCAGGACGTGCTTGACGAATATGCACGACTGCTGACGCCCTATGAGGTAGGACATGCCATTCCTGCCACTACTGTCATAGAGGCCATACCACAGAGCCATGTTTCTGAGGTGGAACTGACAGAGAAGAGCACCTTTCTTCTGGAGGGGACAGATTTTCAGTTTATGCCCTTACTACAGTCTCGCGCCATCAATGCCATGGTAAGTTCGATAGTACGCATGGACGGACGCCGATGGAAACTGACGCTGAAGTTTCATGAACCCATTACAGACCTGTCAGGGTTGACATTCGCCATCAAGGATGCTCGATTCCAAGACATCAAGGTCACCATCAACGGCAGACAGCTACCTCTGGTGAAGCCCTGGCACTATGCAGACATGCCACTACAGCCATGCTTCATGGTAGACGCCCTGCTGTATAACCACGCACAGCTATATCGTGCAGCCATGACAGGGTTAGACCTGCTGGCACGTCAGAATACAGCTATCTTTTGCGTCAAGAAGCACGAAACCAAACAGTTTATACCCGTCGAGAGTGAGAGCATAGACATGGTGTTCGACTTCTCGGGTCTACCTGACGATTTCGTGTTCGACAAAAACCACATCACACTGAATGCCGTCATACTGGTAAACACCCAGTTGAACACCTGCACACTCACCTCGGCCTCACCTATCGTGCGCGTAGCTGGCTTTAACGAATCCACACAGGAGAGCAGCAAGACAAGACAACTGATGCACTTGATTCCACCTGCACAGGAACAGCTATTCGGCAAGACACCCGTCGAGGTCAGACGTGTGGCAGCTGACAGATTCAACCAAGGGGCACTGCTGAAACTGGTAAACAGTCTGATCAACAAGTTCCATAGCGACTACTATGCCTTCCTGAATCTGAAGAACACCAACGTACAGGGTATTATCAGTAATCTGCACGAGGCACTGACACGACTCAGCAATGCCGCCAACGAGGAAGATGTACGCAACATACAGGGTGTCTACTTGATGCTAAACCGACAGGCATTCCATACGACACCATCCATCAGCATGGATATTGACTATCTGACAACAGACGGTGCAGCAGTGAATAGTCACCTGATAGCAGACAGCAAGTTTGTGGCGCCTGCAGGTTTCGACAGTAAGCAGATCAAACAAATATCAAACCCCATCTATGGCTTTGACGAGGCAAGCGACGCTGACAGCGTACAGAACACGATACGCTATTACATGGTAACCAACGACCGCATTGTGACACCTGCCGATATGAAGATATTCTGCTATACGGAACTCTCGAACCGATACTCTATCGTGCCGAAAATGGTAAGCAGCATCAGCGTCAGCCATGCTCAGCAACAAGACCGCATTGCATGTGGCTATGCCTTCTACGTAAATATTGAACTGGAAGAGAACCCCTTCGTGAAGCGAAGCTTCTCGGATAAAATTCCTCAGGCCGAAATGCTGTTACAGCGCATGATGGAAGTCAGGAGCGCCAATATCTACCCCATCTTTGTGAATATCAGCATGAAAGAAGTTAAAAATGACAAACAATAAGATCTATGGAAGATAAAGATTTCCTATTAGACATCGTCTATAAAAACAAAACTGTCAAGTTCAAGGTTGTTAACCCTGATGCGCCGCTGGAGACGTTGATGACAAACGTACGCCACGCCATCGGTAATGACGGTAAGTTGATTTTCGACTTTCCATCAATTGACCAGACTGGAGCACCACTCGACTATTTCTTTGGGAAGGAAGATCCTGAAGTTCACGAAATCAGAGTGCTGCGCCCACGTATAGGACGTACCGACCAGACACTGGCCGATTACCAGATAAAGAATGGCGACATGGTCTATTTGGTGCCAGATCCGTTTCCAGGGTGAGATGTAAGATGTATGATGTATGATGTAAGATGTAAGATGTAAGACTTAAGACGTTAGATGTAAGACGTTTTAAATAAGATGTATGGAAAGTAGTCAATACAATGCCAAGGAACTCAGTGGACGCAATCGTAGGTTGCTCTATGAGTGGCAGCAGTTGGAGCAAGGCCTGGCAGGGCGCTCTGACATCTCTTGGCAAATCAGCAAGACAAATGCCGAGGGACTACCCGTCGGCTACCTGATAGACTACCACATACACAGCATCTGCGGGGTGACAGACGTCGAACGGCTGAACGAACCCGACGTAGAGAATAAGCCCCTCTATGCCGACCACTTCAGAATGCAACTGGACCTCCCAGCGAAATATCCCTGCGTTGACGGCGCTCCTGTGCTGAACTTCCTGACCAGCACACCGACGGGAGAGCCACTGCCCCACCCCTGGCATCCGAACATCAGATATTTCGGAGCCTTTGCCGGCAGGGTATGCATCAACATGGCCGATACCTATACCGAACTGCTGTGGGGCGTCAGACGCGTGGCATCTTACCTGCGATACGACACCTATCATGCCACACTGGAGCCTCCCTACCCTGAAGACCTGCAAGTGGCAGCATGGGTTCGCTGTCAGGGAGAGAAATACGGGATTTAGTTGACTGTTTAGAGTTTAATATTTAGAGATATATGAGAAAAATAATATGGTATGCCCTCCTGGCCTTGCTGCCGACAACCATGCTGGCGCAGGCGCCCAAGCAGTCTATTCAGACCGCCAAGGCCATCACGATTTCTCAGGAAGAGCCATATACCGACAACATCATGCTCACCAATGATGTCAAGGACAAAGATCTGATGGTAAAGTTTGTATTCAATGAAGACAAGAATACGCTAACCGTCAGTCTGATTTCATACCGACGTCTTTTCGTGTTCTGGGACGACACACGCTACAAAGGCACATTCAGCGGCAGTGGCAAGTTGCACATTGACAGACTGCCCTACGTCATCACCAGCAATGATGGCGACCGGTTCCGGCTAAGCAAGAGCTATCGTAAGTCGCTTCCTAAGCCCCGCAAACAGCATATCTTTAAGAAGTGGATAGAATATGAGGGACTGCAGCCTGTTGACAAGGAACGCAACATGGTAAACGACTATATCGAACAGACCTTTGACATCCAGAACAAGCGAACGAATGTCGTTGTCAGACTGCGCGACATATTGCTGATGGACCAGACGGGCGAGAAGGGCAAGTCGAAGCGTTATGAGCTATCGAACGGCAAGGACTTGAATACCGAATATCAAATTACGATACAGCGCAATCCATGCTTCGGGACAAAGGAGGAGATGGCTGCTGTCAGCAAGAGTCTGACTGGTATTATGGGCAGCTATAAGAACTTCAAGAAGAAATACGGCAAGGGAAGGGTTGGTACTGAAGAGGCTTTAAAACTGTTTAAAGAGATGAAGAGTGTGCTGACCACCCAGTTTACCAAGGACACCATCGTCAGTCAATGTCCTGACATCCAGAAGCTACGCGACCAGTATAACCTGATTGTAGACTCTATCAATGACATAGATGTAAAGATGGAGTCTGCCAACATCCTCGAAGCATCAGGGGCCATCATGGGAGCCAAAGGTCGTGTGATGAATACGAAAATCATACTGTCGAATGCCCGTCAGCTTGACCAGAACGTGGCACGCTGGCTGAGAAGTAACGATCAGGTGGAACGTGAAGATTTGAAAATGCAGTGTATGGGCATCATCAAGGATACCAACCTCATTATTAACTCTGGCGGTGGGCAAACAGCCGAAGAACGTAACGCTATCAATATATTCCGACAGGCAGAAAAGTACTTCAACAAATCATGCAAATAATCATCCGATATATACTGATCTGGGGATGCTGCATGCTCCCGTTCATGTCTACAGCACAGGATTACGTGACAACGCCTGTGGCCGACTCGCTGCAGACGGAAATCGGAGCACGCATGGAGCAGTATGCTGACGAACTCACACAATTGGGACTCGTCACCAACTTCCAGATGCAGTTCTCGGAAAACATACCACTTACAAGCTCATACATTGGGGTGCTGCGTGTAAAAATAACTGCATTAGAAAACCACTTCAAGTCAATAGACCTGAGATGGACCACCTTCACACAGGCTATGCAGATGGACATTGCCGATGACGAGGATCTGATGGAACAGATGAGCAAAGTACAGATATTGAAACAGGAAGTGAGCGACTCTATTGAGTCGAAGAAACAAACATATCTGGCTTTAAACGATTTCCTTGATGCCCGGCAGCTGATTATGAATCAGGACAGCACCTATAAAAAGCTTTACGAGGCAGCACTGAAATACTCGCTACTGCCCAAGTTGGCTACCAGACTGGAAAAGGTGAAAGCTACCGAACAGAACCTGTCGGCAAGGATACAGACCAGCTATGCCAAGGCCAAGCAAGCCACAGAATTACTGCCTATGCTCAACAAGCAGGTGACCGCCATGGACGAGAAATATGCCAACCTACAGGTGATATCAAAGAAAATACAGGAGATGAAGTATAAACCCTTCATCCAGCGCATCAAGGACTACCTGATAGGTCTGGCATGCTTAGCCATCATCATGTTGTTTATCAATTTGGCCATATCGAAACTGCAAGCAGCCAGGAAGGTCAGAAAATCGATGGCACAATATAAAGATATGCTCAACAAGAATGGCGGAGGTGATTATCCCACGATATAAAGTTGAAAATTGAAAATTGAAAGTTGAAAGTTGAAAGATAAAATATAAAGATATATGAGAACAAAGATATGGTTACTACTTCTTCCATTGCTATCCTTGATAGTAGGATGTGATGAGTTGAATTCCGGTGGAGAAGACTATAACGAACTCGACGACATCCTCAACAGCGAGACTATGCCTAAGAGGAATGCTATTAAGATAAAGGAGTTGAAGTTCATGCCAACCTACAAGAGATTCTTCATCACGACCCAGATGAATGACGATATCGGTCCCTACTCACTGACGGACACTTCGGAAGTCAAGATTGACGTAGAGGAATCCATCGGCGACATACTGATGAGTAAGAGCTGGCAGCCACGTCTCGTCAAAATAAGCAATCTGAAGGGCGACAACGTCAGCAAGGGCGGTGTCAAGGCACTGGTACTGATTGACAAGACGCTGCCACAGGCGGAACTCGACAAGATTCGAAACTATATCGATGAACTCATGGCCATCTTTATCCACAACAACCTGTATGTGGCCTTTATGGACGGGGAACAAGTCAGTGAAACGATGTTGGTCACCAAATATGTTCTTGCTAACCACTTTAATAAGAGCGAGAACAGCTTCGTCTATCTCTATCGCTCCATTCTCAATAAGAAACAGGAGATGATCAGTCACAGTGGTGTCTGGGCTGATGCCAGGAAAATGGCATTGGTCGTATTCTCTGATGAGGTATTATATGACAACAACACCGATGAGCCCTTAGATCCCTCACACTATCAAATGGAAGAGCAGATGGTACGGACTGACACCATTGTCAGCCCGGACTTTGCTGCCTACTATGCCAGTATGGACATCGCCAGCCACATGGAAGAAGACCATGAGGAAAACGTGCTCAGACTGTTCTGTCAACACAACCATGGCCGCTTTATGGATGTCTACAATGGTGTCAGACTGAAGGACGACATGTTAAAGACCTTCCATATCAGCCAAGATGCCAACGAACTGATTTTCGAGAATCCTGACGGCAAGGTCTATAGAGGTGAGCGTCAGAAACTGACCATCAACTTCCGAAATGCCCAAAATGATAGTATCATCGCGTCGTGCTCAACGATTGTACAGGAAGGCAGTATCTTCTACCCCATCATTGTCAATGGCAAAAACATCCGCGTCGTCATTCTGCAGGGTATCATTCTGGGCTCTTTCCTTCTCCTATTTGTCTGGCTGCTCTTCCAACTACTTATTCCCTATATCCGCTACAGCATCTTCAAGCATAAATACGTGTTACGCTATACTGGAGGCAACATGAGCTTAGGGAAGACGATGGTGCAAGAGGCTTGTTATCTCTGTAAACAACCATTTGAGGTTGGCGACGAGATTGTGGCAAAGTGTGAACATACCATGCACAAGGCATGCTGGGACGAGAATGAATACCATTGTCCGGAATACAGCGACCGCTGCAAACACGGCTCGCACTACTATAACAGCACGAATCTACTGGATAAGCGAAATGCATCCTATTACAAGAAATGGATAATGATGGCTATCATCGCAGCCATTCTGGCATGGGTATTCTATTCGTTTAGACAACATTTTTTCTTTAACACGATCAATTCATCCATCTTGCTGTCCATCTTCGGACTGTCAAGCAATGGTCCAGAAGCACAGGAATTAATGCGAGAACACATCATCACGCACATGCCTGCTTTCGGATTCTATATCGGTCTGTTCCTAACCTTCGGTATTGCCTCGTTGGCACTGCATCTCAGGAACGTCAGCCATAACATTAAGAACATTCTGTTACGCTCGATTATAGCAGCCATCGGATGTTTCCTGGCTTTTGCCATCGTCAACACGATAGTCGTCATACTTGACATCGAAGACTACAGCTATCTTGTCGACTGGATAGGCTGGGCTGCGGCAGGCTACCTCATCGCCTTCTGCGGAACATATAGCACACGCGTAAAGTTGACCAAGTCGCTCATTCTGCTAAGCGTCATCATTGGTTTCCTGTCCATGTATCTGTGGAGTATTTTCTTCTACAGCACCGTCATCGACTTCCGCGTCATGCTACTCTACAGCTTTGTCACCTTTGCTGTTGGCATATCGGTCAGCATTGCCATGTCTGCATCACCCTCTGAACGCTACTTCCTGAAGGTACAGGGTGCTGTCAAAGAGATGGATGTGGCCCTATACAAGTGGCTTCGCAACAATCCCGACCGCATTGTCACCATTGGCAAGTCAGTGGATTGTAGCCTGCAGCTGTCGTGGGACATTAATGGCTACGTGGCACCAAAGCATGCGGAGATTAGTATGCGTGAACAGATGCCCTATCTGACGGCGCTGGAAGAAGGCATCTTCGTCGAGGGAGAAGCCATTACCAGCGGCCAGACCGTCCGTCTATATCACGGCAAGTCGTTCACCATCGGCAACACCATTTTCACCTACATCGAGAAAGACCTATAAGGTTAAAGACGAAGAAGAGGGGCACCGCCGATTGGCGATGCCCCTCTTTTTAGGAATATCAATCAAGTATTTTGATTTACTCAGCCTTAGCCTCTTCAGCAGCAGCCTCTGCAGGTGCAGCCTCTTCGGCCTTTACCTCTTCAGCAACAGGAGCCTCTGCCTTAGCAGCAGACTTGCGTGAACGACGTGTCTTCTTCTCTGCCTTCGGGCTCTTGAGCATGTTCTCATCGAAGTCAACGAGCTCAATGAAAGCCTTTTCAGCAGCATCACCCTGGCGGAAGCCAAGCTTGATGATGCGGGTGTAACCGCCGGGACGGTCACCGACTTTCTGTGCTACGGGACCAAAAAGCTCTTTCAGAGCTTCCTTGTTCTGCAGGTAACTGAATACAACACGACGGCTGTTAGTGCTGTCGTCCTTTGAGCGCGTGATGAGTGGCTCAACATATTTTTTGAGTGCCTTTGCCTTGGCGAGGG
>JAEEGF010213416.1_pt1 | contig 12163 bp, 9 predicted proteins | sample 9134171 | NCBI WGS metagenome assembly JAEEGF01 (sample SAMN16246542, study PRJNA631951) | gut metagenome | biome: gut microbiome; feature: rumen; material: AP-attached | host: Bos | place: Iran: Karaj | collected 2018-10 | reverse complement strand
AAAGACATTACACCACCACTTAAAGCAATAATTCCTGTTAATAGAGTATAAATCTTACTTCTGTCCGTTATATCTTTTAAATTAAATAAACTAAGGAAAAACAGAATAAGTAAGAACCCAAAACAGTTTGGATTATATCTTAAAGAAGGCGTTATTGATTTATGAAAACTAAAGGTTTTGTTATTGTATTGTTCATAATTATTAAACAAATAATAAACTTTCTTCAAAGTTAGAGTTATAAAAAAGGTTGGATTTGCTGATATTTCAGCAAAACTTTTCTTTATCCAGAATTTATTAAATTCGCTTATATTAAAAGGATACTTTATTCCTGTTTCTTTAAAATAAATATATTCTGCTTCAGCTCGAGTCGGATTAGTACCTACTTTTCTATCAGCAACATAAACACTGTGTTTGAAAAATTTTCCGTTAGCTCTGGTATTATTGGCAGAATAAAAATTTGCAGCTCCCTGCCAGGGTAATAGTTTGAAATCTCCTGAGTGAATATAGCCAATTATGCTTCCGGAAAGAATTACAATGGAAAAAGTAAAAAGACTTATCAAAGTGTTTTTGATAGCTAACTTAACAGAATCCTTATTACTACTGTCTTTCTGGTCATCAGATTCTTTTGGAGTTGATAAAGCTTTTTTCTGCTGATACCAAATTGCAATAGGATAAATAATATAAATAATAGTGAAAGGTAATACATTACTTCTTAATAATCCGCTTATACCAAGCGAAATACCACTAAGCGCAAAATATTTCTTTTCATTTTTATCAATAGACAAAAAATAGAAATACAGAGCAGATAACATAAAAGAGATTGCAAGCGTAATATCTAGTGGTTCTGCCGCGAAATACACCGCCGGAGGGTATAAACCATAAATTAACGAAGATAAAAGAGCTGCTTTGTCATTTTTCCACAGATTCTTAACAATCAAAAAAATGAAAATCGAACTGAAAAAATGAAATATAATACCTGTTAAACTTGCTATACAAAATAGCTCATCTTCAAAGCCTAAGGCACAAGGAATAGCCAATAAAGCTGGATAAAGCATTGAACGGAAAAAAGGTTCCTTAGGTAATGAACCAAAAGCTATTTGATGAGCTAAAGCAAAGTTTTCTGAACCATCTAGAACTGGCATTTGTCCTAAAGGAGTTTGCCAGAAATACAATAGATATAGCAAACCGTAAGCAATTATTAATGCAAAAGTCAGCTTTATTGAAAATTTCATCTTTTCTAGGCTGTTTTTTCAGGCCCTTTTAATAATCTTGCACTATTCAATACAACAAAAACAGAACCAAGATTATGTAGTATTGCACCATAAATTGGAGTTACAAAACCTGCTGAAGCCAATAACATCATAAATATACTAAAACTTGTTCCTATAAGTATATTCTGATTAATAATAGTTCTTGTTTTATTTGAAAGAATAAACATTTGTGGCAGATTGGCCATATTATTGCTATTCAAGGCTATATCAGCATTTTGAATTGCAATATCAGAACCACCGTGAGCTATTGCAACACCACAATCACTTGCTTTCAGAGCCAATGCATCATTAATACCATCGCCAACAAACATAACTTTATGTTTTTCTGCTTTTTTATTGTTTATATAATCCAGTTTATCTTGAGGAATACATTCTGATATAACTTCATTGAAGCCAAGTTTACCACCTATTTCTTCACCAATTTCTTTTTTGTCACCAGTTAAAAGAACAAAGTGGTTTACGCCAAGTTCCCTGATTTTAACAACAGCATCTTTCATTTCTGGTCTTGGTTTATCAGAGAAAAAGATTTGTCCAAGTATTCCTTCATCTGTTGCAACCCAAACAGATATACTGTTCCCTGTTTGAGAGGATTCTACAGGTTTTAATTTTGCGTCTTCGCATATCCAACTTTGACGACCAAGATAATATCTGATTCCATTTTTTTCTGCTTTAACACCCATTCCATGTATTTCTTGTTGTCCTGTCTGAACAGTAATATCAATATGATTTTGATGCATATAATCAATTATAGCTGTTGAAACAGGATGGTGCGAGCCACTGGCACAAACAGAAGCTTTTGACAGCATATCATTAATATCAACACCTGGCTGAGGTTCTATTCTTTCAATATCCAGTTTCCCAAATGTAACAGTACCTGTTTTATCAAATACCATAGTATCAATATCTGAGAGTATTTCAAGAAAAGCAGTGTTCTTTATCATTATTCCATACTTTGATGCGTTAACTAATGCAGCTATCATAGCTGTTGGACTAGCTAAAACTAGAGCACAAGGACAGCTCAATACTAGAATTGCTACAGCACGATTTATATCGCTAGTTACAAAGAGAGTTATAGCAGCAATCATTATTACAAATGGGAAATAGAGATCCAGATATTTTTCTATTATTTTTACTATAGGGGCTTTGGATTTTTCTGCTTCTTTCAGCATATTGACTATTTTATTGAATATGCTGTTTTCAGAAACGGCTGTAACTTTTATTAGAAGCTTCCCACTAAGATTGATTGTGCCTGCAAAAACTTTTGTGCCAGGATAAGCATCAACTGGTAAAGATTCACCAGTAATCGGAGCTTGGTTTATTGATGAATCACCTTCTATAATTGTGCCATCAGCAGCTATTGTTTCACCAGGATAACTAACAACAACGTCATCTAATTTTAATTGAGACAACTCAACATGGATTTCTTTTCCATCTTTAATTACGGTAGCATCTTTGGAATTAAGCCTCTTTAGAGAAGCAATCGCTTCTTCTATACCCATAATGCTTTTTTCTTCTAAGAAATGGCCAAATACAAGTATTATAGGAATAATAGTAGCTACGACAAAGTCTTTTTGCATCATAGCTGCTAATATAGCTAAACTAACCAATTGCTCAGTCATGAATTTTGATTCTTTACTGAACAAGCCTATAAGACCACTCCAAAAAACAGGTATGGCGACAAATATTGAGGCTATTGCCATTATCACCTGTGACATTTGCTCTTGTTCTGGATATATTATCCGGTAAATAAACCCCGAAATAAGTAAAACAATAGCAAATATTGAATTATTTAATCTTAGTTTAAGTATGCTGTTCAAACCAACAGAATGAACATCATCATTATGACTATGACCATGATGATGACCACAACTGCAACTTAAAACACGTCCATCTTCACTTTCATGGTCGTGATGACAACTACAATCTTCATCATGATGTTCATGTTCGTGTTCATGGTCATGGTCGCGATTATGGTCGTGACAATGACAATGTTCATGTTCATGTTCGTGGTTATGATTATGAAGTTCTAGCTCTTCCATTAGTCATCTTCCTCGTAGTAACCTTCCGGAGTAGTTATTTTAGTAACTATAGAACCATTCATGCCAAGTAAAAGAGTTACACTATCTTTACTACCCTTGGTATCCGGAAAAACAATTATATTGCCAGAATCCGATATTAACTTCTTCAAAGTTCGGCTTTTCAAATCATGTCCAACTTCTACAGGGTTTTGTTCATATGCTTTTAGCATCTGATTGAACTTTCCTGCTTCAGCATTAGCTTTGGCAATAGTAGTTTCTTTATAAGCCGTTGCATCATTGATACTTTTTTCATAAGCACCCTGAGCTTCTGGAAGCTTGATTTCTCTATCATTATTAGCTCTGTTTATATATTGAAATTGATCAACATACGCAGACTGAACATCTTCAAAATCATCTTTAAGGAACGGGGGTGGGCCCATTTCTGATATTTCAAGAGAAATTATAGTTAAGCCTGAGTCTAATTCATTTAGTTTTTCTTGAACTTGTTGCTGAACCTGTTGAGATAATTCTTTTTTGTCTTTAGTTAGTAACCCGTCAATTGTAAATCTACAAGAAACACTTGTCATTTCTGCAACTGTTAAATCATGAATTATTCCATCTGCCAATGATAAAGGAATCGTATAGCCAAAAATGAGCTTTATCGGGTCGGTTATCTGATATTTAACGAATATTGAAGTCTGAAATATATTTTCATCTCCACTTATACAGTATCCTTCTATTGTAGGATCTATAGAGGAAATATTGCCTTTTGCGTCATTAGGTCTATTTGAAGATGCTAATTCTCTTATGCCTACCTGAAGAATTTTCATATCAGGTATTTTGATTACAGTATCAAAAGGTTTAGGTAAAGCAAACATCCAACCTGGTTTATGTATCTGGTTTGCAGGGTTATCTCCAACCAGCTTCCCCATTCGTAAAATTATGCCTACTTCACCTGGTTTAATAAGAGTAATACCAGAAAACAAATAAGCTACAAAAACTAAGATCATGAAGCCTTTTACTAGCTTCATAAAATCATTTATTGTTTTTAATAATGGAGTATTTTTTTCTCCAGCATTTGTTTTATTCATTGGTTGTTCCATATAATGCGTCAAATGGTGCCTGATCGGTTCTTAAAATAAAAACAGAGTTTTTATCTGACATTTTTTCTACAGCTTCTAGACTCTTTGTAAATTTATAAAAATCCCTACCCTTTTTATGAGCATTCGCATAAATTTCAGCAGCTTCTCTATCTGCTTCACCCTTTATTTCTGCAGACTTTTTCTGAGCTTCTGCATTAATCTTAGAAACTTCAACTTTTGTATTAGATATGATAATAGCAGCTTGCATTCGACCTTCTGCTCTATATTTTGAAGCATATTGGTCTCTTTCTGCCCTCATCTGTTTAAAAATTGCTTCAATATTTTGTTCTGGATAAGCCAAACGTTTTATTCCCAACTTATCTATTTTTATTCCAAAATTAACTAATGATTTTTCCTTTACTGCCAAAAGTATTTTTTCTTCTATTTCGTTTATTTTAAGAGAGCTTGGATCAGTTGAAACAAGATTATTTAAATCATATTCGCCTAAAACATTATTTTTCGCATTAGAAACCATTCCGTCTAACTTATCTTCTGCATTTTTAGCAGTTCCTAAAGACTGCAAAAACTTCAATGGGTCTTCAATCTGCCAAATTATATAAGAAAGAAGAATTATAGACTTTTTGTCGCGAGTTAAAGTTTGAGTAAATTTTGTGTTATATAGTTTTTTACGACAATCAAAAATATATACATCATCTATAGGCCAAGGCCATCTGAGCCATGGTCCAGCTTCTGTTGCAATGCGATCTGGTTTTCCAAAATGAGTTATTACTGCCTTACATCCTTCTGGTAATGGCAATACTGTGGTTTGAAAAAGAATCAAACCGAACAACAAGAATGCTAATATTATTCTAAGCGAGTAATGCATTTTGGCACCTTCAATTCTGTAAATTTAACATTATGCGGTCATGCTGACGCATAAAAGATTTATCTATAACATAGAGATTTTTAGATTTAGCCATTTTTAAAGTACTATCTAATCTTAGACGGAATTCTTCAAGATCTGGATCTGTATTATAGCCTATAATTCGACTTTCAAAAGAAACAGCCTCACCAATAGCGTTAGCTACTGTTGTTTTTGCATAAGACTTAGCATTATTAACTTCTTCTTCTGCAAAAGCTTTCTTCATTGCTAATTCTTTTATAGATTCAGAATTTGCTTTTAATATAGATGTTTGTTTATCAACTTGAGCACTAATAACGTCTTCGTAAACATCTGCAACTTCAAGAGGCGGATGAATTGCCAAGAAAACTATTTCTACAATAGTGACTCCCAAATCTTCTTTATCTAAATCTTCTTGTAGTTTTGTTCGTAATTCAGATATCAAAGCGTCTCTATTTTGGCTGATAATCTGATCAAAGCTTTTAGATACGGTATGATTTGTTAATAGCTTATATGTCAGAGATTCTATATATGATTCAGGGTTTTGATATCTTTTAATATATTTATATAAATCATTAACCTTATAAAAGACCTGGCAGTCTACAGCTATTATTTCTACTCCATTGCCAACTAGCAATGAAAAGTTTTCTTTTGCATGAGCTTTAGACCAGATAATATTTTTCTGAGTTGGGTCTGGTGTAAAACCTATATTTAGTGTTTTAACCATATTAGGTTCATATAAAACCATTTTTTCCATAGGCCATGGAAGTTTAAAATGAAGTCCTGGTCTGTATGCTTGATTACCAGCGATATTCCCAAATCTATAAAAGATTGCTTCTTTATTTGGGGGAACAATAACAACTGAAGATATCAACCAAAATACCAATAAAGCTATAATAGTTACTGGTTCAATATTCCCAAGTATATATTTAGCCATTTCTGATTTAGATAAATCCACACCAGAAATAAGCTCGATTGTTTTTATAAGGCTTTCTTTAAAAGAACGACTAGCAGAAACTATACTTACGAAGAATGGAATTTCATACTTGGAATTCTTTCCCTTTAATAGATTTGAAAGAATTCTGCCTGTATCTAATATTCTTTCTATTAATAAGCAGAATAAATAACCAAGAACTACAAAAATAGAATAATCATATATTAAAAACAGACCATACTCTTCACAAATATCTTCTGAAACATAGCATAAGCAAAAGAAATATATTGCAAAAACAAAATGATAAACACACAGGTATTGACACATTCTATACCATTGAGCTTCTGGTATAAAAGTTTTAGTTGTTTCATCCGGATGTGAGGTTCTTATGCAAAATAGGAAATAAAAATATAAAACAAGATAAGTACAAATACAGAATAATCTAGAATTAAATGAATCTTCTACACTAAGCCCATGACCACCGGCTAAGCATACGACTTCAGAGATAATACCAATCCAAACAGCGAAAAAAATCAAACAATAACTTATTTTAAGAACTTTAATTATACTTTTTGATTCTTTTTTTGTTAAAATCAATAATTTTTTAACTATATAAGATTCTTCATCAGTTGATTCCAACATTTTGTTAAAAAGATCACAGAAGAATAAAATTGCCAAAAATAAAGTAATTGGGAACAACTTGTCTAAGCCAGTATAAATACACACAGACAGTATTAGTAAAATTGAAAAGTTTGTATAAAAAAGCATATCTGTTATCCTATACGTGACATTATATCATATAACAGTTTTTTTTCTAATTCTTTCTTTTAAATAAATCAGATATTCACATAAAAAAAGCCTCTGAGATATCTCAGAGGCTTTTCAAAACATAATCCTTTTAAATTACATCTTATGACCACATTCTGGGCAGAATTTGCCTTCAACATCAGCACCACATTCTGGGCACTTCTGAGCTTGAGTTTGTGGCTTACCACATTCTGGGCAGAATTTTGCAGTAGCTTTTATTTGAGCACCGCAACCTTTGCAAGCTACAGTCGCTACTGCTGGAGTCTGCTGAACAGGCTGCTGCATTTGATTCTGCATCATCATATTGTTCATGCCGCCAAAGCCCATACCAGCACCTAGACCTGCACCAAGCCCCATGCCTACGCCCATGCCTGCCATACCATTCTGATTTGCAGCAGCAGCATTAAGAGCGCGAAGCTGTTCCATTGTTGCATAATTAGCTATGCCTGCACCGTTAATATTTGCGAATTCATTAACCTTAGCAGCATCGCCCTGAGCTTCAGCCATTTTGTCTGCAATCTTGTCAATTCTTTCGTGAGTCTTTTCATCGAAATCTGTGCGTTCAATACGGAAATCAGACATTTCAAAACCAAGTTTTGTAAAGTCTGGAGCAACAGTCTGAGAAAGCAAATCAGAAAGTTCTTGAATATGGCTGTCTATTTCAGAATAGCTATAACCACTCTTAGCAAAAACAGAAGTCATCGGAGCAAGAATACGACCGATAATATTCTTTCTTATGCTGGAAATGCTAACAGAATCAGCATTACTTGAGAAGTTCATAAAGAAGTTTCTAATATCGGTAATATGGAATGAGAAATTACCATGTGCAATCATTCCAACGGGGAATTTGTATTTAGGATCATCGTATTTGATTGGTCCGGTTGTACCCCATTTTTGATCTACGAATTCTGTTGTTCTTACAAAATAAATATTAGCTTTATGTTCAGAAGTGAAATTCTGCATAATATTCTTTAATGTTGTAAGGAATGGAACGTTACCTGTTCCAAGTTCAAATTTACCTGGATAGTCATGAATAGCTTTAATTTCGCCTTCATACAGGAATATAGCTGCTTGGCCAGGATTAACTATAAGCTTTGAACCATTTTTTAATTCATCATTAGTACCATCCCAACGCCATATTAGAGTATCTGGAGAAGGATCTTTCCATTCTATAACTGCTCTTGTTTGATTAGCCCAAAAACCCATAATTTCCCTCCAAAAAAATTATTAATAGAAATCACTAAAAACTAGTATAATAAATTTTGGGAATTATATCAAGGAGTCTTTAATGAATAAACTTTTAGAAGCACTAAATAAGAATAATGAAACTCTTGCCGTGAAACTTATTAATGCCGGTGAAAACGTCATGCAGAGAGACCCTACAGGAGTAACACCATTACATCTTGCCTCAAAACTAGGAATGGTAGAAGCCACAAAGTTACTTTTAGAAAAAGGCGCAGAAGTTGATGCCTTAAATATGGACAATGTTTCGCCTTTGCATCTTACTGCAGCTCGTGAAAAGCCAGAAACCTTTGCTATTCTATTAGCTCATGGTGCAGACCCGCGTAAGATTGAAAGAGATGGGTGGACTCCTTTGCATTGGGCTGGTTTTAGAGGTTGTGTTCCAGTTATAGAACAACTTCTTAAATATGATATAGAATTAAATCTAGGCGATAATGACGGTTGGACTCCTCTTCATCTTGCTGCTCAACAGAATCATCCGGAAGCAGTCAAAGTTTTATTAAAAGCCGGCTGTGACCCCAACATAAAAAGTAACGATGGTCAGACTCCTTTAGATTTAGCTACTTCTCAAGATAATAAAGAAATAATAGATATTTTAAAAAAAGCTATGCAAAACTAAGGCATAAAAAAGGCTCACAATAGTGAGCCTTTTTTTTACTTTAATCCAAAGATTTAAGAAGCTATAACCAATTTTTAATCTTGTTTTGATTCAGGAACAACCTTTGCGCCATTTGCCTGAACTTCTTCGATTGAGATTCCAGTTACTTCAGTGAATTCACCTTTTGTAACCCAATCAACAAGTTTTTTAGCTCTAAGAATTGTGAATGGATGAGTCATTTTAGAAGTAATTAAAGCAATATAAGCCTGATTTATAAAAGAAGCATCTGTTGCATCTTCATAAGTCTTTACCTGTTCCAGGAACTCATTTTCGTCCATTTTAGAATAATAGCTTGGAGCTGATGCCGCCATCTTCATAAAGTTTCTATTAGCAATAGGAAGGCTTTGAGTAACAATTAATCCTGCTCTATCTGCAGAAAGTTCTGATTTTCTTTCCCAGTCAAAAATAGCCATTTCTAAGCCTGTTCCTATTAGACGAGAAAAGCCGAATGTTGCATTAGCTATTATTTCTAATACTAATGCAAAGTGTCTTGCCATAGTTTTATATAAGACATGACCGCATTTAATGTGACCAAGCTCATGCCCTAAGACAAAGAACAATTCTTCCTGACTCATTGATTCTAACAAGCCTGATGTTAAAACTATAAACGGCTTTGTATCGCCATATGTAAAAGCGTTTGGAATTGGGTTAGTGCTTATATACAAATCAGGGATTGCTACGTCAAGTATTTCACAAGCTGTTCTTAGCATTTCTTGCAAATCAGGAAGCATTTTACCAGTAACATGAACATTACTTGCCAGATTAGTCATTCTGAAAAACTGTTCAAAACCTATTTCCATAAGTTTTTTTACCAAGTATTCAAAACCAGGAATTGCCTGCAATGCAGTTATAGCTTGCTGATCCCATTTATGCTGAAAATGTTCTGCTTTTAAACCGGCAAATCTTTTGTTGTTCTCAAACATAATCATACCCCCAATAATCGATTTAATAACCTAATAAATACTGTATCAAGCTTATTATTTGGCTGATTCCAAGACCTATAAAAAGAATCCATAATGGAAGTCTGTAATACTTTTCATCTACAACGTTAAGAGGGTTCTCTTTACTTGTAGATTCCTTCTGAGATTCTTCTGTGCCATCGTTATATTCTGTTATCAGGTTGGTCCATTTACCAAAACCATAGAACATAAAACAGATTAGCAGTATGAAGAGGCAGAAATTAAGTATTACTATCCACATAAGATAATTCTAATCTAAAGCTTCTTTGTTAACAATATTTTTTTCGAAATAGCAATAAGCTAGGAATATGAGATTTAAAACCAAATTTTGAGATATAAGATATAAGACTAAAACTTGAGATACAAGATTAAAGATCTCTTCTATCTTCTATCTTCTATCTTCCTCAGGATGCATGCTTGAGAGCAATTAATTCTGAAATAGTAACACATTTATAACCTTCAGATTTAAGAGCTCTTATGAGAGTAGGAAGCATTTTTGCTGCACCTGGGTGAATATCATGAAAAAGAACAATTCCACCCGGTTCTAAAGATTTCATGACTCTATAAAGAATTACATCAGGATTCTTATTTTGCCAGTCTCGGCTGTCTGAATCCCAAAGTATCTGATGCCAGCCATTTTCTTGAAGCATTGCTCTAACTCTTGCGCTAGTCGCTCCGTATGGTGGTCTTACAAGATTGCATCTTTTTCCCGTTATACCAGTTATCAGATCATTGGTTTTTTGCAGAGATTTAAGACCAACTTCTGTTGTATTTTTAGATAGGGAAATATGATTCCATGTATGGTTGCCTACATCGTGCCCTTCAGCAGATATCTGGCTGACTAAGTCGGGATAAGTTTCTGCTCTATTGCCAACAACAAAAAATGTTCCCTTAGCCCCTTCATTTCGTAGAATGGTTAATATTTCAGGGGTAAGAGTGTGATGTGGACCATCATCAAAAGTTAAGGCAATATATTTTTTGTGAGCCGGAGCATCAAGACTACGAATAATTTTACAGCATTCATCAAAGGTCAAAGGCTTAAACTGCTTAACAATAGTATTTGCTTTTTTTGATGAAGATTTTGGTTTAGATGGTTCTTCCTGTTGTATTCCGCTTGGATAAATCGGAGTCAATTCAATATTGCCTATTTCAACAGGAGGTTTATAACTTCCTAATGTCATTGTTGGAATATGAGTATTTCTAGCAGCCATCTTTGGGAAATAACCCAACTGTTCTAACTGCTGAATTGCTGGTTGAAAATCAGGACATAATTCAAGACAATTTTTAAAATGTTCTGCTGCCTTAGCTAATTCTTTGTCTTCTTTTTCTAAGGTACCTAGATTGTAATAAATCAAATGAGAGCGTTCATGCATCAAACCAGCCTTAAAAATCATTTTGGCTTCTTCTCTTCTGCCTTTTTGTTTTAGAGCAGAACCTAGATTGTTATATAAATGAATATAATCTGGTCTGATTCCTAACCCGTATTGCCAAAGCTTTATTGCATCATCCAACTGCCCAGCATTGGCATAAATAATTCCTAGTGAATTTATAGCCGCAACGTCTCTTGGATTTCTTTTCACTCGTTCTCTTAGAAGCTCAAAATCTTTCTTTACATCTGGTGGAGTATGTTGGTCAAAAGAATTTCTTGCAGCATAACTGACTAGAGAATTAAGAATAAAAGCAATCAGGAATAAAAATATTAGATTTTTTTTCATTTTATCTTTCATCATAACTTCCATCTAGGTATTGAGGTGAATTATACATTATTTCTTTAAAACAATTCCATATAATTGAAGTTTTATTTAAATCTGACTCTTTTTCAGAAAGAATCAAGGGTAATTTTTCGTTAGTATTAATTTTTTTATACAAGTGAAGACTTAATAGTCTTGAAATCTCAGATATTTTACTATAAGGCATCTCAAAATGCTTTTGCAATTCAGGCATTAATTCTTTTCGCTCTTTAGCTGTTAATTGTTTGCTATACGGAATTCCGCAGAATAATAATAGTTTTTTATTAAATTCAAGATTTTCTGTTTCTGGAAGCATCGATAATAACTCTATTGAACGATCAAAAGACTCTTTCTGATTTTCAAAGTCTTTTAAATACAATATTTTTTGAAAAACCACCTCAAATAACAGAGAAGTTGTTTCATTATTGAAAAAAGGTTCAAAAATAAAATCTGCTCTTATTACCTCATTGGGTTTATGGGTTAATTTTATAAATTTATTGATTTTTATTCCAATTTTTATAAAATCCGGAGTTGCCATATCGGAGAATAATGAAGCTATAA
>JAEEGF010879734.1_pt1 | contig 12164 bp, 8 predicted proteins | sample 9134171 | NCBI WGS metagenome assembly JAEEGF01 (sample SAMN16246542, study PRJNA631951) | gut metagenome | biome: gut microbiome; feature: rumen; material: AP-attached | host: Bos | place: Iran: Karaj | collected 2018-10 | reverse complement strand
AAGGGGAATGTTACCAATACGGAAACAGCTTTGACACAGGAAACCATAGATAAGGTCAAAGTCATAGAGGATGCCATCGGAACCTACTATTACAAAACAGAGATCGACAGACAGGCAGAGGCTGACGCTATTTATAAGGGCGTTGTTTCTTCTCTTGGAGATCCCTATTCCGAATACTACACACCAAAGGAGTATGAGGACCTTATGTCTGATACCCAGGGTGTTTACTATGGTATCGGTGCTTATGTCAGCATGGATAAAGACACCAATCTTCCAAGAATCACAGGAACGATCAAGGAGTCACCGGCTGAGAAGATTGGACTTAAAGCCAACGACGTGATCTATAAGGTTGAAGACCAGAGTGTTCAGGGCATGACACTCTCAGAAGTAGTCGGAATGATCAGAGGTGAGATCGGTACTGAGGTTAAGCTCACCATATACAGAGAGGGTGAGTCTGATTATTTGGAGTTTAAGGTAAAGCGTGACAAGGTTGAGGCTCAGACAGTCAACACCACAATGCTTGAAAATAATATCGGTTATCTTGGTATTACCGAATTTGACTCCGTAACGACAGAGCAGTTCAAAGCCGGAATGAAGGAACTCAGGGATCAGAACATGGTAGCACTTGTTCTTGACCTTAGATCAAATCCCGGCGGAAGCCTTCAGGCTGTATGCGATATAGCAAGAGAGATACTTCCCAAGGGTGACATCGTTTATACAGTGGACAGAGATGGTAACCGTGAGGATTATGAGTGCGACGGAACCAAGAAAATCGACATCCCTGTTGTAGTTCTTGTAAATGGCTATTCTGCAAGTGCTTCTGAGATTCTCTCAGGTGCTATCAAGGATTACGGCGTAGGAACAATAGTTGGTGAGACCACTTACGGTAAGGGCGTTGTACAGAGAATTTTCCCGTTCACAGACGGAACAGCAGTTAAGCTTACAATCAGCAACTACTTCACACCTAATGGAAATGACATCAACGGCGTGGGCATTACTCCTGATGTGGAGATAGCGCTTGATAATGAAAAGTACAACGAGGACGGTACTGATAATCAGCTCAATAAGGCTATTGAGATTTTGAAAAAAGAAATATCAAAGGCAGATGTATCCGAGGATGAGGCTGCATAACATTTTAAGTAGAGGGTTCGCCCTCTACTTTTTTTATTGACATAACGTTATTTCTAAGATATATTCATCTATGTTTTTATTTCTGATTCAATATCCGATGTCATCGGGTATTTATTCCATTTGCAAAATATAAAATTTGAAAGGAAGTGTAGTAATTGGAGTACTATGCGGCCACTTTGCGTGAGCCCGGAGAAAAATTGAATAATGATGGATTGATGATAAAGGCAGTCCATACAAAAAAGCGATCTGACGTAGTTGTGATGGTATTAAGTGCACATAAAAAGGCTGCAAAGCTAAATGATAAGATAATAAGAGCGGCCGAGAAAATGATATACAAGGAAGCGGATGGTGATATTGAAAACTGTCTTCAAAGGCTTTTTATAAGATTTGGGAAAGGCGGCCTTATTCGCAGAAGGAAAAATCCTGATATTACTATTCTGGTATTAAAGGGAATCAATTATCACATCATGAATCGTGGAAATAACAGAGTAATGAGAATCGGAAGAACCGGAGTAGAAGAAATCCACTGTGAAAACGATGGAAAAGCATCAGGGGATTATTGTTATGCCACAGGGAGATTATCTGAAGGAAGTACGATTATTGCGGGAACAGAGTCTTTTTATGAAAGACAGCTTGGGGCAGATATTCACAAAAGAATGTGTCCACAGATGTGTATAGATAATGAGACAATGCAGGAAAACATTGAATATCTTAGAAGTCTGTTATTTAGCAGGGGAGAGGAGAGGCCGGTGACGGCAGCTGCCTTATGCATGAAATAGAGATTACAGGCCACATTGCAAGCGGCGGAAATGGTGAAATCTATCGTGGTTATTTGTGCAACAGACAGACTGAATGCATTGTGAAAAAGGCGGGTAATAAAAGAGCTTCCTTCATGCAGCTAAAAAATGAGACGAATATACTTAAGTATCTGACAGAGGAAGGCTATGTGGAAGCGCCTGCGTTTTATGGTGAAAAGGATGGTTCACTTGTTATGAGTGTGATTCCGGGAAAGACTCTCGACAGGATTGAAATAGAAAGGCTGTCAGAGAGGGATTTAAAAAAGCTGTTTGTATACATGGCAAGTCTCGTGATTAAGCTCCATGGATTAAATCCGCCTGTCATCCACAGGGATATAAAGCCCTCAAATATCATGATTGATGACCATGGAAATATGTTCCTGATAGATTTTGGAACAGCCAGGATATTGGAAGGATATGCAGGCGGTGACATAAAAAATGGAGAGGTGCTACTTGCTGGAACAAAGAACTACGCTGCACCTGAGCAATACGGGGGACTTGGAAGCGAGAGCTTTCAGGTTGATATATATCAGCTTGGAAAAACCATGGAGAGACTTCTTAAAAGGGCAACTGTCTCAAAAAGATTTGAGAATGAGATGAGAGCTGTTTTAAATAAGTGCCTTATGCCAAGCGCGACAGAAAGGTATCCCACAGCAGCTGAGCTTAGAAAGGATCTGCTAAAGATCAGGGCGGGGAAAAATATTTTTCTGCTACAGAAATTTTATAAAAATATTCTAATTAAGTTTCCTCGCAGATATAGGGCAGATGAGGAAATATGCGGAGTTTTTATTGATATTGTAAGAACCTGTGACACGATTGAGTTTTTATGAATCCTATGTTAGAATTAAGAGATATCGAAAATATGTTCGGATAACAAAAGAGGAAAACTCATGGATCATTTTGAACTAAAATCTGAGTATAAGCCCACCGGGGATCAGCCCCAGGCCATAGAGAAGCTGGTAAATGGATTTAAGAGCGGTAATCAGTTTGAGACCCTTCAGGGTGTCACCGGCTCCGGTAAGACCTTTGCCATGGCTAATGTAATACAGGCACTTAATAAGCCCACACTTGTCATAAGCCATAACAAGACACTGGCGGGGCAGCTTTATGGAGAATTCAAGGAATTTTTCCCAAATAATGCTGTCGAGTATTTCGTGTCCTACTATGATTACTATCAGCCTGAAGCTTACGTACCTCAGACGGATACATATATTGCGAAGGATTCTGCCATAAATGATGAGATAGATAAGCTGAGGCTTTCTGCAACCGCTTCCCTCACAGAGAGGAAGGATGTCATTGTTGTTGCCAGCGTATCCTGCATATACGGTCTGGGTAGTCCTGATGAATTTAAGGGGATGTCCATATCGCTTAGACCCGGAATGGAGAGGAGCAGAGATCAGATACTTAAGGATCTTGTGGCGATTCAGTACACAAGGAATGACCTTGATATAAACAGATGTAATTTCAGGGTAAGAGGAGACACCATCGAGATTTTCCCTGCACAGGCGGATGATTATCTCATAAGAATAGAGCTGTTTGGCGATGAGATAGACAGAATCTGCGAGGTTGAGCCGGTGACAGGCACTATAAAAAGCGAGCTGTCACATGTGATGATCTACCCTGCGTCTCATTACGTTGTACCTCAGGAAAAGATCAATCTTGCCTGCCAGAATATTGAGGCTGAGCTCGATGAGCAGGTTAAGTTCTTTAAGAGTGAGGATAAGCTTATAGAGGCTCAGAGAATTGCGGAGCGAACGAATTTTGATGTGGAGATGATGAGAGAGACGGGGTTCTGCTCCGGTATCGAGAACTACTCAAGGCATCTTAATTTTGCAAAGCCCGGGGAACCGCCGCTTACGCTGATGGACTTCTTTGACGGCGAGTTTTTGATAATTGTGGATGAGTCACATATGACGATTCCGCAGATAGGAGCTATGTACCACGGAGACAGATCCCGTAAGACCACGCTTGTTGATTACGGCTTCAGACTCCCCTCGGCTCTTGATAACAGGCCTCTTAATTTTGAAGAATTCGAGACGCATATTGATCAGATGCTGTTCTGTTCAGCTACTCCCGGACCTTACGAGGCTGAGCATGAGCTTTTGCGCGCTGAGCAGATAATAAGACCTACGGGACTTCTGGATCCCGAGATATCCGTTAGACCTGTAGAGGGACAGATTGATGATCTGATCACGGAGATCAATAAGGAGACAGCTAAGAAGAGCAAGGTTCTCGTTACAACTCTTACGAAGAAAATGGCAGAGGATCTTACGGAATACCTTGCTGAGACCGGAATCAGGGTTAAGTATATGCACTCAGATATCGATACCCTTGAGAGAGCACAGATAATTCGCGATATGCGACTTGATGTATTTGATGTTCTTGTGGGAATCAACCTTTTGAGAGAGGGTCTGGATATTCCTGAGATATCGCTGGTTGCGATAATCGATGCTGATAAGGAAGGGTTCCTCAGGTCTGAGACATCACTGATCCAGACAATCGGAAGAGCTGCAAGAAATGCAGACGGACACGTTATCATGTACGCTGACAATATGACTGACTCCATGAAGAACGCTATCGAGATTACGGAGCGAAGGAGGAAGATTCAGCAGGAATATAACGAAGCCCATGGAATAACACCTCAGACAATCCGCAAGGCAGTCCGTGATCTTATCAGTGTCACCAAGGCTGTTGCGAAGCAGGAGGTTCAGTTCGAGAAGGATCCTGAATCAATGGATAGGAAGGAGCTTGAGAAGGTTATCAAGGATGTCGAGAAGCGCATGAAGAGAGCTGCTACAGAGCTTGACTTCGAGACAGCTGCTATGCTGAGAGATCAGATGATTGACCTTAAAAAGCATCTCCTGGAAGTAACAGGAGGAAAGTGATCTTTATCTTTGTAAGGGCGAAGGAGAAAAAATGGCGGATAATACACATATGACTAAAAAGAATACTACAGCTAAGAGAATTTTATCTGACGATATTCACGACTATATTCGTGTTCGCGGTGCGAATGAACATAACCTCAAGCATATTAAGGTTAATATACCAAGGGATACGCTCACTGTTTTCACAGGTCTTTCCGGTTCGGGAAAGTCATCACTGGCATTTGATACCATCTTTGCGGAGGGACAGAGAAGATACATGGAATCACTGTCTTCTTATGCAAGAATGTTCCTGGGGCAGATGGATAAGCCTGATGTTGAGAAAATAGAGGGACTGTCTCCTACAATTTCAATAGATCAGAAATCTACAAACAGAAATCCCAGATCAACGGTGGGAACTGTTACGGAGATATATGATCACTTCAGACTGCTCTATGCCCGCATAGGCGTTCCGCACTGTCCTAATTGCGGCCGAGAGATCAGAAGGCAGAGCGTTGATGAGATGGCAGACCAGATTCTGGCACTTCCTGTATCCACAAGATTTCAGATTCTTGCACCTGTTGTAAGAGGAAGAAAGGGTGAACACGCCAAGGTTCTGGACAGAGCTAAGAGAGCCGGCTTTGTTCGTGTGAGAATTGATGACAGCCAGTATGATCTCTCAGAGGAGATTAAGCTCGATAAAAATATCAAGCATAATATCGAGATAATCGTTGATCGACTTGTGATCAGAGAGGATACGGAGGAACTTAGGGGACGCCTTACTGATTCAATTGAGAGTGCTCTTAATCTTGCAGAAGGCCTTCTGACGGTTGATGTAATTGACGGAAAGCCAATGAATTTCAGTCAGAGCTTTGCTTGTCCTGACTGTGGAATCAGTATCTCAGAGATAGAGCCCAGAAGCTTTTCCTTTAACAATCCTTTTGGCGCATGTCCTGAGTGTACGGGTCTTGGATATAAGATGGAATTCGACGAGGATCTGATGATCCCGGATAAGTCTCTTTCTATTAATGAAGGATGCTTCCAGGTTATGGGATGGCAGTCCTCAAACAAGGAGGGAAGCTTTAGTAACGCGATCCTTAGAGCCCTCGCCAAGGAATATAAGTTCAGTCTTGATACGCCCTTTGAAAAGCTTTCTGCAAAGGTGAGAGATATGCTGGTGCATGGAGCGGACAGAGAGGTTACTGTTGCATACTCGGGTCAGCGAGGTGAGGGAAGATATCCCATTACCTTTGATGGCCTTATCAAAAATGTTGAGCAGAGATACAGAGAGACCTTTTCTGAGAACCAGAAGGCTGAGTATGAGCAGTATATGAGAATTACGCCCTGCCCTGCATGTAAGGGTCAGAGACTTAAGGCAGATTCTCTAGCAGTTACTATAGATGACAAGAATATTTTTGAGATAACATCTATGTCTATAGGTGGTCTTCATGAATATCTTGAAGGCTTAAAGCTCACAAAGCAGCAGGAGCTCATCGGTGCGCAGGTTCTAAAGGAGATAAGAGCCAGAGTAGGCTTCCTTATTGATGTAGGCCTTGATTATCTGTCTCTTTCCAGAGCAACAGGAACTCTGTCCGGAGGTGAGGCTCAGCGAATAAGGCTTGCGACTCAGATAGGGTCAGGCCTTTGCGGAGTATGCTACATACTGGATGAGCCCAGTATCGGACTGCACCAGAGGGATAACGACAAGCTGCTTAATACTCTGAAAAATCTGAGGGATCTTGGTAATACACTTATCGTGGTTGAGCATGATGAGGACACCATGAGAGCTGCGGATTATATCGTTGACGTCGGCCCCGGTGCAGGCGCTCACGGAGGTGAGATTGTTGCTGCAGGAACAGCGGAAGAGATAATGAAGGTTCCGGAATCCATTACCGGTCAGTATCTTTCAGGAAAGCTTAAGATAGAGGTTCCCGAGCATAGAAGAAAGCCTACCGGATGGCTAAAGGTAAAAGGAGCAGAGGAAAATAACCTTAAGAATATTGATGTTAAGTTTCCTCTGGGAGTGCTTACTATTGTTACAGGTGTGTCAGGCTCAGGAAAGAGCTCACTTGTAAATGAGATTCTCTATAAGCACCTTGAGAGAGACTTAAACCGCGCCCGTTGTATTCCTGGAAAGCATAAAGGTATTGAAGGAATAGAGCAGCTTGACAAAGTCATAGCAATAGACCAGTCACCCATGGGAAGCACTCACAGAGCAAACCCTGCAACCTATACTGGCGTGTTTGATATGATAAGAGATCTTTTTGCAGGTACTCCTGATGCCAAGACCAGAGGTTATAAAAAGGGAAGATTTTCATTTAACGTTAAGGGCGGAAGATGTGAAGCCTGCGGCGGAGACGGAATCATCAAGATAGAGATGCATTTCCTTCCTGATGTATATGTTCCCTGTGAGGTCTGCGGTGGTAAGAGATATAACAGAGAGACTCTGGAGGTACATTATAAGGGCAAGAATATTTATGATGTGCTCAATATGACAGTAGAAGAGGCGCTTCCTTTCTTTGAAAATATCAAGACCATAAAGAGAAAGATCAAGACTCTCTATGATGTAGGACTTGGTTATGTTAAGCTCGGCCAGCCTTCAACAGAGCTCTCAGGTGGTGAAGCTCAGAGAATAAAGCTTGCCACGGAGTTATCAAGAGCAAGTACAGGTAAGACCATATACATTCTTGATGAGCCTACTACGGGACTTCATTTTGCTGATGTGCAAAAGCTTGTAAAGATACTTCATGATCTTGTGGATGCAGGTAACACAGTAGTTGTTATCGAGCATAATCTGGACGTGATAAAAACAGGTGACTATATCATCGATATGGGACCTGAGGGCGGATCCGGAGGCGGAACGGTTGTCAGCCAGGGAACACCCGAGCAGGTTGCGAAATGTAAGGAATCTTATACCGGAGCCTACATCAAAAAAATGCTGGAGAAAAAATAAAAATTTTTTGCAAAAAAGTATAAAGTTTTTATAAAGTACTGCCGATATAACTACTGACATGAATGTGGCATATGAAAAAAATGTTATTTTGTGTTTAAAATATCGCCCCATTGGTTTATAATGCTTAATGAATTATATCTTTTAATAGTTAATGTGAGCGACTATGCGCTCTGAGCCTTATTTCCAGAAAGGGGTAATAGATTTCATGCAGTATACAGACATAGGTATTGATTTAGGAACAGCAAGTATCCTTGTTTACATCCGTGGTAAGGGTGTCGTTTTAAAAGAGCCCTCAGTTGTTGCGTATGACAGGGACACAGAGAAGATCAAGGCTATTGGCGAAGATGCCAGACTTATGCTTGGACGTACACCCGGCAACATTGTTGCAGTCAGACCTCTTAGACAGGGTGTTATTTCAGATTATAAAGTTACTGAGCAGATGATGAAGTATTTCATCACCAAGGCTATTGGACACAGAACCTTCCGTAAACCACTTATCGCTGTTTGCGTACCCAGTGGAGTTACAGAGGTTGAGCGTAAGGCCGTTGAGGATGCTACCCTTATGGCAGGCGCAAGAGATGTCCGTATCATCGAGGAGCCTATTGCAGCTGCTATCGGAGCAGGAATAGATATTACCAAGCCCTGCGGTAACATGATCGTTGATATAGGTGGTGGTACATCTGATATCGCTGTTATCTCTCTTGGAGGAACAGTTGTCAGCACATCAGTTAAGATCGCGGGTGATGATTTTGATGAAGCTATAGTCAGATATATGCGTAAAAAGCACAATCTCCTTATCGGTGAGAGAACTGCTGAGGATATCAAGATCAAGATTGGTGCAGCATATCCCAGAGCTGAAGCTGATTATATGGATGTTAGAGGACGTAACCTTGTAACAGGTCTTCCCAAGACTGTTAAGGTATCCTCAGAGGAAACAGAGGAAGCTTTACGTGAGACAACAGCTCAGATCGTAGAAGCTATCCACGGCGTACTTGAGAGAACTCCTCCGGAACTTGCTGCAGATATAGCAGACAGAGGAATTGTTCTTACCGGTGGCGGAAGCCTTCTTCGCGGACTTGATGATCTCATCGCATCCAAGACAGGCATCAATACAGTGACTGCAGAGGATCCCATGACAGCAGTTGCTATCGGAACAGGACGTTACGTTGAGTTCCTTGCCGGATATAAAGAAATTTAATTTCGTGATGTTCAAAAAAATTAATAGGGGATAGTATATGGTAAAAGGTCTTTACACAGCGTACACAGGCATGGTAAACGAACAGAAGCGCATGGATATCGAGACTAATAATCTCGCCAATGTGAATTCTACCGGTTTCAAGGAGGAACGCTCGGTTAGTCAGTCTTTTCGTGATCTTCTCGGATTGAAGATCAAGGACTATTCTGATGCGCCCTGGACTGCCAGAAGGCTGGGCCTTATGAATCCCGGCGTTAAGCTTGCGGGATCATATACTAACTTCGAACAGGGAGGCCTCAGACAGACAGGCCAGACCTATGATGTTGCTCTTAACAACGGACTTCCTGATGTCGACGACCAAATGGTTAATGATAATATGGGCGCCGGCGGTAATGCATTTTTTGCTACCTCATTCGCTTCAGATGATCCTGATGGCGGAGGGCAGCTTATCAAATATACCAGAGACGGTAATTTTACCCTTACGCAGGATGGCTACTTAGTCACCAGCGAGGGTAATAATGTCCTGGATGTCAACAATAATCCCATTCAGCTTGATCCTAATTCGGATTCCACAATTTTGCAGGACGGCAGAATTGTTCAAAATCAAAATGTTGTATCGACGATACAGGTTGCGAGATTTGATTCTCCTCAGTTTTTACAGAGATATCAGGATAACGCTTTCATCATTGGTGATGGAGGTGCACAGGTGGTATCTACTACTGCTGCTGAAGCAAATGCAACCGTTAATCAGGGATATTTGGAAGCTTCAAATGTCAGCGTTGTGGATGAAATGGTTAATATCATTTCGATTCAGAGGAATTACGAGACTAATTCCAAGGTGATGCAGGCAGAAGAGGATACACTGGATATAGCGGTTAATCAGCTCGGAAAGGTACAGTAAAAAACCACGCAGGTCTTAATAAATCGGACTAAGTAGCCGAAATAATTAATGGCAGAGTATGGTTTTTTAGCCAGGAGGTATTTTTATGGTAAGAAGCTTATGGACAGCAGCATCAGGAATGAATGCTCAGCAGACAAATGTAGACACCATCGCAAATAACCTTGCAAATGTTAACTCCGCAGGTTACAAGGCACAGAGTGCAAAGTTCAAATCACTTCTGTATCAGGAGCTGAAAACCAAGACGGTGCAGACAACAGGATCACCTGTTAATTCGGATGTAGGACTCGGTGTAAGAGTTTCATCAATAAATCAGTTCTTTTCACAGGGCAATCTGCAGGACAATGATTCAAGCTCTGCATTTGCTATTCAGGGTGATGGATTCTTTGCATATTCAACAGATGCTCAGGATTTAAATCAGAACAATATCAGATATACAAGAAACGGTAACTTCGTATGGGCACTTACAGAGGCAAACACTCTGGAGCTCACAACCTCCGAAGGTAATCCTGTTATCGGAGTAGATGGTAATCCGCTGGTAGTTACCGATCAGACAGTTAAGGCAACAGACATAACCTGTGATGCAGAGGGTAATCTTTATTATCTCAATGCTAACCAGGAAAGGCAGGATATCGGAACAATAGCTCTTTTCCAGTTCAGAAATGCTGAAGGTCTGGAGAGAGTTGGAGATACAAGCTTCATGGCTACTATGGCCAGCGGTAATGCACTTCCCGAAGCTACCACTCAGGGTATTAGAAGAAGTACAGTAGTTCAGGGATACCTGGAGGGTTCAAATGTTAATGTAGCAACAGAGATGGTTAACCTGATCGTTGCTCAGAGAGCTTACGAGATGAACTCAACAGCTATTACAACTACCGATGAAATGATGCAGACTGCAAACGGACTTAAGAGATAATTAAGGGTGTAAGATATGGCAATTGATATGAATTCTATAAATAACTTAACAGGGATTTCGCAATATGCCAGCAGTCAGGCTGCTTCCGATAAGATCAATTCAGCAGCATCCAAGGTGAGAAGAATCCAGACAGATGAGGATAAGGCTGAGGTTGATAAGGAACTTATGGATGCCTGCAAGCAGTTCGAGGCGTATTTTATGGAGCAGATCTATAAAGGCTATGAGAATACCACCAAGGTATTCAGTAAGGATGAGTCGGGATCCATGGGCAAAATGGTTGACTATTTCAAGGATCTCACCATTCAGGACATAGCATCTACAGGAGCAGATACCCAGAGCGTAGGACTTGCGCAGATGCTTTATGAGAACATGAAGAGAAACTATAACATTTAAAACATGATCAAGTGAACAGATAATTTGTTCTTTGCAAAGAGTCGCTTGCGGCTCTTTGTTTATTTTTGAATCAGGAATACTTTTGGTCAATTCAGGGAGGAAGATGGAAGTAAAGGGATATATAGATCATTTTATATACAGAAGTCCGGACAAAACCTATGGGGTAATGGTTTTTGTCTCTGACGGCGAGGAGATTACCTGCGTCGGAAGCTTCGTGGACGTGGATGAAGGGGATACTCTTGAGATCGAAGGAGAAATGACAGAGCATCCTGTCTATGGAGAACAGATCAAGGTCAGCAGCTATAAAATAGCTGCTCCAGATGATACGGAATCCATGGAGAGATATCTTGGGTCAGGCGCCATCAAAGGAATTGGCGAGACAATGGCCCGAAGAATTGTAAAGAAGTTTGGAAAAGATACCTTCAGGATAATTGAAGATGAACCTGAAAGACTGGCAGAGATTAAGGGCATAAGTGAGAAGAAGGCTAGGGATATTGCTATTCAGCTTACAGAAAAAAGAGAAATGCGAGATGCCTTCGTTTTTATGTCCGGCTATGGAATTACAGGCAATATGTCAGTCAGAATATATGAGAAATACGGAGCCCAGGTCTATAGGATACTAAAAGAGAATCCATACAAGCTGGCGGATGATATCGAAGGAATAGGCTTTAAAACGGCTGATGAAATAGCATCCAGAGTAGGAATAAGCGTTGATTCAGATTACAGAATAAGAAGCGGTATACTGTATGTGCTATTGGAAGCATCAGCTGATGGCCACAGCTTTTTGCCAAGAGAAGAGCTGCTAACAAAATGCGTGCAGCTCCTTGGGGTGCAAAAGGATAACGTAACTCTTCAGATGGACAACCTGATGGTTGAAAGGAAGCTCATCTACCGAGGAGAGGATGAGGTGTATGCTTCTTCGTTTTTCTATGAGGAGCAGGCTATAGCTGTCATGCTAAAGGAGCTTAATCTTCAGGTATCAGCCACCTCTGATGCAGCACTGCTTGAGAGAATAAAGAG
>JAEEGF010562840.1_pt1 | contig 12164 bp, 9 predicted proteins | sample 9134171 | NCBI WGS metagenome assembly JAEEGF01 (sample SAMN16246542, study PRJNA631951) | gut metagenome | biome: gut microbiome; feature: rumen; material: AP-attached | host: Bos | place: Iran: Karaj | collected 2018-10 | reverse complement strand
GAGCGGCCTGTCCACCGTGGCGTCTATCCCATGATCGACACCGATCTCGGCCGGGACAATGTGGAAAACGACATCCCCGCCGCCGACCGACAGGATCTCTGATCTCCGGCGGCATAAAACGGTTTAAAGCGGGGCATCCTATGACCAATATCAGGAAAGGACGGGTTGCGCCATGATCGAACAGGATACCGTTAAGCTGCTGCGGGAGTGTGACGCCGGCGTGAAGATGGGCGTATCGTCCATTGACGACGTACTGGGCTACGTCCATGCCCCGGAGCTGAAATCGCTTCTGGAGCGGTGCAAGAAGGAGCACGAGGAGCTGGGCGAGGAGATCGGAAAGCTCCTGAACCGCGATCAGGATGAGGGAAAGGAGCCGAACCCCATTGCCCAGAAAATGTACTGGCTCAAAACCAACGTGAAGCTGGTCATGCACGAGTCGGACAAGACCATCGCCGATTTGATGACGGACGGGTGCAACATGGGGGTCAAGTCCCTGAACCGCTACCTCAACCAGTACGAGGCCGCCGATGAGGTGTCCAAGGACATCACCAAGCGGCTCATCAATCTGGAAGAGAAGCTGACCGTGGACATGCGGGAGTATCTGTGAAAAAAGAGCCGGGGGCGATTGCCTCCGGCTCTTTTTGCCACTTGATGCATTACTCGATGGGGATCCTGATCTTCACGTCGCTTGTGGGATAGGCGGCGCAGGCGTGAACGTAGCCAAAATCGCGGTCAGCGCCGCGGCGTCCGTCATTTTCCGGGCAGATATAGACGCTGCCGGAGAGGACCTTGGTGCGGCAGAAGCCGCATTCGCCGCTGCGGCAGCCGGTTTCGATGCGGATGCCGGCCCGCTCCAGGGCCACCACCAGGCTCTCCGTGGCCTTGGCGGGGATCACGTCCTCGCGGAGACCGCGGACGACGGTGAGCTGATAGGTTCGATCCCGGCACTCCATGGGATAGCCGGGGAAGGTGGTGATATCCTTGGCCTGGCCGAACACCTCGAAGCGCACGCGGCGCTTGGGAATATCCAGCTTGGCCAGCTCCCCGTGGAGGAAGCGGTACATCACCTGGGGGCCGCAGATAAAGTAGGTGGTGTCCGGCGCGGAATACTTCCGGATCAGCTCCGCTGTCAGGAAGCCCTTTTCGCCCTGCCAGTCCGGCTCGTCGCCGGAGAGGACGTGGACCACGCGGACGTGCTCGCCCTCCAGAGCGGCCAGCTCCTCCTTCAACGTGATGTCGTCGGAGGACACGGAGCCGTAGAGGATGGTCAGATCCATGTCCAGCGTGCCGTGGGCTACCTCCCGGGCCATGGAGGCGAAGGGCGTGATGCCCACGCCGCCGGCCAGGGCCACCACGTGCTTTGCGTCGCGCAGGGGCTCGTAGTAGAACTGGCCGCAGCCGATCAAGCCGCGGAAGGTGTCGCCCACCTTCACGTTGTCGTTGATGTGGTCGCAGATAAAGCCGTCGCCCTTGGAGCGGCGGACCGTGATCTCCACAAAGCCCTTCTCCTGCCGTGCCTGCCAGGGCGCCGAGGAGATGGAGTAGGGGCGGGAGATCAGGCTCTGGCCAATGGGGAAGTCCAGCACCATGAACTGACCGGCGTAGAAGGGGGGCAGCTTTCCGCCGCCGACCTTTTCAAAGCGGACGGTCTTGGCGGTCCTGGAGGCGTCGCGGATCTCCGTCACCACCAGGTCCAGCTTGCCGGGATGCCACTCTCTGGCTACGTCGGCGATGGGGTCCTCCCGGACCGGCGCGGGAGAAGCGGCTGCAAACGCGTGGAGACGCGCCTTGGTGACGCGGGAGGCGCCTCCTACGTCCTTCAAAAAGCCGTTTACTTTCATTTCGCCGCCTCCTTTGCCATGGTATCCAGCACATTTTTCGCCGCCTTGCGGCCGTTGACCACCGCCGGGCCCATACCGTCGCCGCTGATCTGGTGGGCGCCGGAGAACTCCAGATGGCCGATGAACTTCTCCTCCTCTTCCGTCTGCAGACGGGCCACGATGTGGTCCTCCATGGTGTGGGCATAGCCGTAGATGCAGCCGTTCCACATGCCGGTATAGCGGGCCACGGTCATGGGCGTCTCGATCACGATCTCCAGTATGTGATCCAGCAGATTCACGCCGAAGTAGGCGCTCATATCGTCGATGAGCTGCTTGGCCACCTGATGCTTCACGCGGTCATACTCGTCGGCGGTAACAGTCTTCCAGCCGTCCACGCGCGGCAGAACGGTGATGGAGAAGGAGCAGGTCCCCGCGGGGGTGGCGTCGGGATTGCCGTAGTTGTGGCAGATACAGGTGAGATAGCTGTACGGCCCCAGGCCCTTCAGCTCATCGTAAATCCTGTCGGTATCCATCGTGGTGCCGTGGAAGATGCTGTAATCCTTGATGTTCAGCTCCTCTGCGCTCTTGTCCAGGATCAGGATGACAGAGAATGCCGTCAGACTGATGCGGCGGCCGTTGACCATCTTGATGGCCCCGGCGGGCACCGCCTCAGCCGGCTCGATCATGGAGGTGTAGACCTTGTTGGGGTAGGCCGAGCAGATCACGTAGTCGGCGTAGATCTCGTCGCCCCGGGCGGTGCGGACGCCGTAAGCCTTGCCGTCCTTCACCAGGATCTTGTCCACGTGCTGCCGGTACTCGATCTGTACGCCCATCTCCTCGGCCTTTTCCGCCATCTTCAGGCTCATCTCATGGCTGAACTTCCGGGGGATATAGGAGCCGTTGCCGATATACTCGCCCATCAGCACGGCGTAGATGGTGAAGGGCAGATCGTTGAAGCCGCTGCCCACGTAGATCCAGTAGGGGGCCAGCAGATCCAGGGCCTTCTGCGGCAGGTCGAAGGTGTCCAGCACCTCTTTGGTGCTGTAACCGGCGGTCTTGACAAAGGCCGGGTGCTTGAGCAGCATCTGGGGCTTGCTCAGGTGGTTGACGGACAGATAGTTGACGCTGTCATACACGGTGGCGCACAGGTCCATCAGACGCTTGACCTTCTCGTACGTGCCGGGCACGGCGGCGTCGATCTCGCGGGAGAAGGTCTCCATGCCCGGGTGCAGCGTCACCTCCAGGCCGGGGAGACTGGCATGGTACGCCTCCGGTACCCGGAGCCAGTCGATGTCGATGCCCAGCTGGTCGAAAAATACGCCCACCTTCTGCCGGTTGTCCTTGGCGCCGATATACATCATTTCGTGGAGGGCCGCTTCGATCTCGATGCCGCCGCGCACGAAAGAGGTGGCCACGCCGCCGGGCAGATTGTGACGCTCCAGCACCAGCACGTCCTTGCCCTTGTTCGCCAGCTGCAGCGCCGCCGAAAGGCCCGCCAGCGCGCCGCCCACCACGATGACGTCATAGTGGTCTTTGTAAAATTTCATAGGCAATTATCCTTTCCGAAAAACGGGGGCGGTTGTCCCGCCCCCGTCTCTGCAAGTCTTAGAAGAAGCGATCCACCAGCTCGCGGGAGTACTCGGCCGTCTCGTCCATGTCGCCGAAGGACATGATCTCGCCGGCATAATAGGTGTCGTACTTGCCCTGCATGGCCTCCACCTTGTCGTACCAGCCGGCGGCATAGTCGTCGGAGAAGACGTGGGGGAAGTAATACACGGACCACTCGTTGATGACCTCTCTGGCGGGGTTCTTCATGATCTTCAGATCGTCCTGCACCATCTGGCGGCACTCCTCGTAGGGGATCTCCCTGGAGTTCTTGTGCTTGCGCAGGGCGTAGGTGGTGATGACCTGGTCGATCTGATCCTTCCAGCGGCGATAGTAGACCATCAGGTGGCCCAGCTTCTCGGGCACCATGTTGTCAAACACGTAGTAGGAGATCTCGGGGTGATCCTCGGGCCTGGTCAGCACAGCCTGAACGTCATAGCGCTCGTAGTCGATCTTGGAGAACAGCGCCTTTTCGTCCTCGCGGGCGTCGAAGTAGTCCACCATGCCCTTCTGGCCGTCGGCCCGGGTGCCGGGGATATACAGCGGCGCGGTGATGATGATCTTGTCGTACTCCTCCACCTGGCCGTTGACGGTGACGTAGACCTTGCCGTCCCGGCGCTCCACCTTCTCGATGTTGCTGCCCAGGCGGGCGGGATTCTTCAGATGGGCGTTGAGCTGCTCCCAGATGTACTGGGTGCCCTCCTTCCAGGTCCAGAGATTGACCTTCACGAAGTTCATGCAGGTCTGATAGTCCAGATACTTCACCACGTAGCCGGCGGGGATCTCGTCGAAGTAGCCGTAGCCAAAAGAGGTAAAGGGCCCGATCCAGATCTTCTGCACCAGGGGCACGCCGTTCATCTCGCAGAACTGCTTGAAGGGCATGGCCAGATCCTTCAGGTTGGGGTTGACGCCCTCCACCTTCTCGCGGCCGGGGGTGACGGCATAGCCCTCGTAGCGGCCTTCGGCAACGCCGCGGTGGCCGTTGATGTCGTAGCCCTTGTACTTGGTCTCCAGCAGCTCGCCGAACTTCTTGAGCTGGCTCTTCATCTTCAGCATCCAGGGATTCTTGATGATGTTGCCGATGGTGCGGGCAAAGGGCTCAATGACCTCGCCCTTGGCGTTCTTGTAATTGCGGTTCAGCTTGGGACCGTCGTGGGTGATGCCGCAGAAATCCTCCACGTCCTTGACGGCGTAGTAGCTGGGCACGCCCATGATGGCGCCCATCTCATAGCGCCGCCCGTTGTAATGGGGGGACCAGCACTTGCCGCCCACGCGATCCTGGCGCTCCAGGATGGTGTAGTTCTCATAGCCCTTCTGCTCCAGATACATACCGGCGGAAAGACCGGCGGGGCCGCCGCCCACGATGCAGATGCGAATGTTCTTGTCCATGTTCAGCCTCCATATCATTATTCCGTATTCGGTATTGAAACCGCAATCGTGTAGTATATTATATCGCCGTTTTCGTTCAAATTCAACAGACAATTATCGATTATAAACATTTTCATGCAATCTAAAAGAGAAATCTTTATTTTATATGACGAATATGGTATACTGCCCGCAGGGAGGTGCGTTTGTATGCGATTTGACGGCTTCCGGCATCTGCTGGCCCACTGGGCGGAGCGTCAGCCGGACGCACCGGCGCTGCGCTTCGGCGCCCAAAGCTGCTCTTTCGGGGAGCTTCTGCACCGGGTCGAGCAGCGCTCGGCCCAGCTACGGGCAGAGGGGAACACCTGCATGGGGATCCTCTCCGACGGCAGCCTGGACTGCGTGATCGAGATCTTTGCGGCCAACGCCGCCGGACTGCAGGCGGTGATGCTGGACGAGCAGCTCCCCGAGGACGTGCTGCGGGGGCTGATCCGGTATGCCGACATCGACCGACTGTGGGGCGACGAGGACCTGGTGCAGGAATTGACGCCCGCCCTGACCGGCGGCACGGCCGACGGCGCGGGAAAGCTCCTGTTCTTCACCTCCGGCACCACGGAGCAGTCCAAGGCCGTGGTCCTGACGGATCACAGCCTGTGCCAGAGCGCCTGGAACGGCTCCCAGATGCTGCCCCTCTCCCGGGAGGACACGCTGCTTTGCCTGCTGCCTCTGGGCCACGTATTCGGCTTCGTGTGCGGCCTTCTGTGGGGTCTCTCCAACGGGGCCTGCGTCGCCCTGGGCCGCGGCGTGCGCCACTATTTTGACGACTGCGCCTTCTACTCCCCCACGGCGGTTTCCGTGGTGCCCCTGCTGCTGGAGCACCTTTTGCGCGCCGACGCCCTGGGGCCCACTCTGCGGACGGTCCTGGTAGGCGCCGGCGACTGCCCTGCCCCCCTGCTGGCCGCCGCTGCGGCCCGGGGCCTGCGGATCAGCTTCGGCTACGGCCTCACGGAGACCAGCTCCGGTGTGGCCATCAGCACGGGCGGCGATCCCTTTGCCATGGATATCTGCCCCGACGACACCGTCACCCTGGCCCCGGACGGCGAGATCCTGATTGAAGCGCCCACCTGCATGATGCAGGGCTACTACAAGCGCCCGGACGCCACCGCTGCCGTGCTGCAGGACGGCGTTCTGCACACGGGGGATCTGGGCCGGTTCGACCAGGAGGGGCGGCTCCATATCTTGGGCCGCAAGAAGGACGTCCTGGTGCTGCCGGACGGCACGAAGCTCTATCTCCCCGAATATGAAAGCGAAATCGCGGAGGCCCTGGGGATCCGCGACCTGGCCGTCACCCTCCGCAGCGGACGGCCCATCCTCCTGCTGCACGGCGAGATCAGCCCCGCCGAGGCAGTGCAAAAGCTGCGCCCCCTCATGGCGCGGTGCCCCCGCGGACAGCAGCTGACGGACGTCCTGGTGACGGATCAGCCTCTGCCCCGTACGGCTACCGGAAAGATCAAACGCTGGGAACTCCAGCAGAAAGTGAGTGTGCTATGAAAAGAGAAGAGATCCTGGAAAAGACCCGCAAGATTATCTACGACTGCTTCCCCGAGTTGGCGGACGCGGAGCTGCGGGAGGACACGGTGATCAATACGGATACCGGTATCGACTCCATGGGCTTCGTGCTCATCATCTGCAAGCTGGAGGCCCTGTTCAACGTGCGGATCCCGGAGCGGCAGTGGAAGAAGCTCTCCACCCTGGGCGACGTGGTGGACGCCATCTCCAACCGTCTGTCCAAATGAGTATTTATCAGAAGGAGCTGCGCCTGCGCAGCTCGGACGTGGATCTCCACCGGCGATTGCGCCTGTCCACCCTGTTCGCCCTGCTCCAGGAGGCCGCCATCGCCCACACGGAGCAGTTGGGGATGGGCCGGGCCATGACCCTGGACCGCGGCGCCCTGTGGATCGTAACGCTGCAGTCGGCGCAGATCCGGCGCATGCCGGAATATGACGAGGAGATCGTGCTCCGCTCCTGGCCGGGACAGACCATGCACGTTCTGTTTCCCCGCTACTGCGCCGTTGATACGGCCCGCGGCGAGCCGCTGATCCGCGCCAGCGCCCTGTGGACGCTGATCGACGGCGACACCCGGAAGCTGGTTTTCCCGGAGCGGCTGGGAGTGGAGATTCAGGGCGTCTCCCGCCCGGAGGACGAGATCCCCCTGCCCTCTGCCCCGCGGCCCATCCCGACCACGCAGCACCGGGAGTTCACTGTGCCCTACAGCTACGTGGATCTCAACGGCCACATGAACAACACCCGTTACTTCGACCTGGCGGAGGACTGCATCAGCGCCGCAGCGGAGGGACGGCCTCTGCGCGCCGTCAGCACGGAATTCAAACAGGAGGCCCGCTTGGGCGAGATCCTCTCCCTGGCGTGGGGCCGGGACGGCGAGCGCTGGTATCTGGCCGGCGCCGCAGAGAAGAACGTCTTCCGCATGAGTCTCACCTACGGCGAGGGCTGAGAGGCGAATGATCCGCTTTCCGCATGGAAAGCAGCTCTCAGCGACGCAGATATGCAAGCCCCGCAGCCGATACGGCTGCGGGGCGTTTTGCAGACGTTTTGTTGTTTTATGTCAACCGATCCGTCTCGTCCGTTCCTCTATATTCCAGACACAGCATGGTCAGATCGTCGAACTGCTCAGCGTCGCCGACAAAATTGTCAACGGCCTGCCGAACTGCTTCCAGAATTCCCTCCGGACTTCTGTCGGAGCCGGCATCCAGCGCGGCCAGCATACGATCCGTACCGAAGCGCGTGCCGTTCTCGTCCTCAGCCTCCGCGACTCCGTCCGTATAGACGAACAGCTTATCTCCCGGGGTCAGTTGGATCTGATACTCCGGATAGTGTATGCCCTCCATTGCGCCGATCACGAGACCGTGCTTATCCTTGTACAGCTCGCTTTTTCCCTTCCTGATCCACACCGGATATTCATGTCCCGCGTTGGCCGCAGTGAGCAGGCCGGTTTTCAGATCCAGGATGCCTGCCCAGACCGTGACAAACATGGTATCCTTGTTGTTGCCGCAGATTGCTGTATTGACCGTCTCCAGCAGCTTAGCGGGGCTCTTGCTCAGCATGGCGTAGTTGTTCAGCATGATCTTACAGGCCATCATAAACAGGGCGGCGGGCACGCCTTTTCCGGATACGTCGGCAATCAGGAGACACAGATGGTCGTCATCGATCAGGAAAAAGTCGTAAAAGTCGCCGCCCACCTCTTTGGCCGCGTCCATGGAGGCGAAAATGTCCACTTCCTTCTTGTCAGGGAAGGGCGGGAAGACACCGGGCAGCATATGGGACTGAATGCTGGCGGCCAGACTCAGCTCCGTGTTGATGCGCTCGTTCTCTGCGGTAATGCTCTCGATGTCGCTGATGTATTCCTTCATACGCAGAGTCAGCCCCCGGAACGAATCCGCCAGGACTTGGGTCTCGTCCCCGGTGTCCAGCTTCAACTGGAAGTCCAGATTACCTCCCTCCATGGTCCCTACCTCCTCCGTCAGCAGGCGGATTGGCTCGACGATCTGATGGGAGATCCTGACAGACACGGCAATGGCGATGAGCACGGCGACCCCCAGCAGGCCCAGCAGCAGATAAACCGCGTAACGGATATGATCTGTGGCGTTCTGCACCGTCTGATCGGTCACCTGGTCCACGTTGGCAAGCAGCCGGTTCGTCGGCTCCTCCACTGCCTCCTGGGGCAGGAAGACCACCATCGACCAGCCGACGATTTTCATGGGGGCGTACGATACATAGCAGGAGACTCCATCCACCGACGCCCGCAACAGGCCCGCGCCGCCTGACGTGGCATCCCTGGCGATCCTGGCAAGCTCCCAATCCTCGGACAGCCGGAGATCCGGCGCGTCCACCACGGCGGCAAAGGAGCCCTCATCGAATGTGGAGAACAGGACCTGTCCGTTCTCGTTGATAATACAGGCCTTGCCGCTGTTGCCCAGATTCACGCTCTGGACCAGATTCTCCATCTCGTCCAGATACATGCCTGCGCCGGCCACTGCCGCAAGCTCATCTCCGCGGAAGACCGGCACGCCACACATGATAGCCAGGCGCGGCGTATGCGCGTCCTTGGTGACCGGTGTGAAAAACGGCTCGCCGGTGGCAGCGGCGCCCTGATACCACGGGCGCTCCTTTGCCTCCAGAGGCATGAGATTCCCGCCCTCGTCGAATTTCTTGGCCGAGATGTAGTCCGCCTGCACCATGAAGCCGGACTCTGTGGCCACGTAGATGGAGGCCATGTTGTCCTGGCTGGCATTCACGGCCATCAGCACATCCTGCACGTTGCCGATCAGGGCAAGCTCTTCCTGAATAGCCGGGTCTGCCGGATCCGTACTTGCGGAGTAGAGGACCTGGGTGGTCAGCACGCCGTCGTTCTTCGGGTCGGGCAGGGGCGCAGGGTTAGGGGAATACCGCTCCGGGTTGTTGTAGATCTCCCCGGCAACGGACCCCACGATGACAACGCCCTGCCGGAAATTGGAGAAGATCCCGTCTGCGATTTCCGCCGACTTTCTGGCAAGCTCCACCAGCCGGCTCTTCGACTGGTTGGACAGGTACGTGGTGGATTCTTCGCTGATGGTCTCGCTCAGATTCCGGTTGGACGAGGACAGCGTACCCGAAATGTTCCTTATGGTCAGTGTTAGAATCACACTTGCGGCCAGAAGCATTCCGACCACAACCATGATCATCGCGTATAGTATCTTTTTCCCAAGAGTTTTTTTCTTTGTCATGGATTCTTTTCCTCCAGGTATCCGCCCGGTTTGTTTTGCTGTCTTTCTCCTCGCTCAGGATCTCCATTTTCCGATCGGGCGCTTCCTCGGTCTGCTTCTCCGCGCCCAACTCGACGGTCTGCCCGCCCTCCTCCGCCTGGAGCACCGGATATCCGGGGAAGGTGCGGTCCTGCTGGGGCTCAACCTACAGGCCGGCCCGGCCCCCACGGACTTCCCGTCGCGGAACATCCAAGATTTCAAGACCCGCTCTTTTCGCCGGACGACCGGGCGCTCCGCGGAACGCCCATCAGGTCTACCGTGGCCTTTCCGACCTCCGTCAGCGCTTCATAGGGCGGGATCTCTCCCACCACGGTCTCGGCAAGCCAATCCATTGCGATGATCTGCTCCGGACTGAGCGAATTGTGGGCGCTCACCATCTCACGGCCCCGCTGGTCCCGGAGAACGCCCCGGAAGGGATCGCAGAGCCCGCCGCGCACGCTCTTGATCAGGACGCGTGCCAGCCGGCGGATACCCTCCGGCAGCTTATCCGAACAGCTCAAAGAAACGACGCCGTCGCTCATGCCCCAGTAGTAGTTCAGAGCCCTGGCGCTGCCGGCGTATTCCTCCCGGGAGGAGCCGTCCATGATCCTTCGCAGCAGCTTCTCATAGTAGACGCCCCACTCCCAGATGGGGGCGGCAAGGACCGTCCTTTCATCTCCCAGCCCTACCGACAGGCCGAAGCTGCTTCGGCCCTGGTTGTGCAGATTGGCGTGGTCCTGGCAGGAGATCAGGCGGATCCCCTTGTCCGACAGCCGTGCGGCCGCCTCCGCGGCGCTCCCCGTGCCGGACCACTCCAGAAGGACCCGGGAGCGGGGATTCACCATCTCCACCCCGAAGGCAAAGGCATTGATCCCCGCGATCTGGCCATAGATGGGATAATCGGCGATATAGCCCACATCGTTGCTGCCGGCCAGGGCTCCGGCGATGGCCCCGATGATGAACTTTGCCTCGTACATCCGGGCATAATAGCTGCGCACATAGCGGTGGGCCACGTTCAGCGAGCAGTTCAGGATCGTCACCTCCGGATGACCGGCCGCAGCGCGCAGGCTGGCGGGCAGCAGCCGGGGGGACGTGGTGAACAGGATGGACGCACCGTCGCGGATCGCCTCCTCGATCAGCGACTCCGGATCGCCGTCTGTGACATTGAAGTAGGCTCGCGTCACAACCCGGCCGGAGAGGACCCGTTCAGCATACTGCCGGCCCAGCTCATGGCCGCTGGTCCAGCCGGAGGTCTGGGGCGTCCTGTCATGGAGGAACGCCGCCTGGTATACCTTGGCGGAGATCGGCAGCACCTTCGTCAGCAGGGACGCCTTCTTCTCCTGTCCCGCCTCAAGCCGGACTTCCACGGGCTCGCTCTGGGCGGACAGCAGGATCTCCTCCCAGGCCTGGGACATCAGCGTACGCATTTCCCCCCGCGTCCGGCCGCGCAGCTCCTGGTAGCCGAAGACCCTCAGGCAGGCCAGTAGGGCTTCGCCGGGCGTGACAGAAAGCTTATTGCCGCCCAACTCTCTATAGGCCTCCCGGAAGATGGACAGAACGCTGGAAAAGGCGGCTCGGTCGTCGTCAGACCATATCTCGTCAGGCCCCTTCCCCATCAGGCGCTGCATCTCCGCACAGCTGCCGAGGCGCGAAAATTCCACGCTGTTGATGCGGCTCAGCCGCTGGAAATCCAGAAGCTCGTAGTAGAGCTCCGTCTCCTTGTCTCCGGTGCGCTCCGGCAGGATCCGAAGCACCTCCGCAGACGTGACGGGGGAACCGAAGAACTTCAGCACGCTGACCCGCTTGTTGCCCTCTACCACGTAGTAGCGGTTCATGTATTCCCAGACCTTCACCGAGTTGCGGATCCCCTCTGCCAGATGAGACAGGCACAGGGCCTGCCATTTGGCGGCGAACTCCGTTCCCACCTCCAGCAGGGGCATAAAGTTGCGGGCAAAGGAGCTGCTCCGGCCGAAGCTCTTGGTTCCGATGATCCACTCCGTGGGGATTTGAACCACACCCAGATCCGTCGCCGTCAGCGGCGTGCCGGCGGGCAGGATCTCGTCCAGCACCGGCAAAGTCGCCGAAATGCCTTTGGCTGCGCAGGAGCGTACCTCCTTCTGGCCCAGCTTCAACGCCTCCTGATAGTAGAGTTCCGGCACGATCCGCACCCCCCTTTCCCATCGGCCCGCATCATGCAGTCCGACCCTTTTTTCCGAGAATATCATGCCCGAACACCGCTGTCAATGATATGACGCAATCCGGCCCGTCTTTAGTTTACATAATGCTAAAGCCGCGGCGCTGTCGCAGATGCGCGGGGCCGCGGTGCAGCGATGATATGGAGAGGCGTGGTATTTCCCCTCCGGGACGCCGCCCGGAGGGAGCCTCGTTTGCCGTCGTCCCGGCTGGATAACGGCCACGATAAGGGTAAAAGCAAGGGAAACCCCTCAAAAACAGAGCATAAAAAACCCTGCAGCCGTTGCAGCTGCAGGGTTTTGTCTGGAGGTGACACCCGGATTTGAACCGGGGAATGAGGGTTTTGCAGACCCTTGCCTTACCACTTGGCTATGTCACCGTA
>JAEEGF010137026.1_pt1 | contig 12164 bp, 2 predicted proteins | sample 9134171 | NCBI WGS metagenome assembly JAEEGF01 (sample SAMN16246542, study PRJNA631951) | gut metagenome | biome: gut microbiome; feature: rumen; material: AP-attached | host: Bos | place: Iran: Karaj | collected 2018-10 | reverse complement strand
ACGGTAACCAGCATTGGGGAGCGTGCGTTTGAGGACTGCACAGGCCTTAAGAAGGTGGAGCTGTCAGAAGGTCTGGAGACCATAAAGAAGGAGGCGTTTGATGGATGCAGCTCTCTTACAGAGGTGGAACTGCCTGACAGTGTAAAGTTTGTGGGGGATGCTGCGTTCTATGACTGTACCGGGCTTAAGACAGTAAAGATGTCAAAGAACCTTGAGACACTGGGAAGCGGTGCGTTTACAAACACAGCCATAGAGTCGATATTCATCCCGAAAACCCTGAAAGAGGTATATCTATATGGGAGCTGCTTTAAGGGTTGCACTAATCTGAAGACAATAGAGCTTGAAGAGGGCCTCACGACAATTCCGCAAATGCTGTTTCAGTCTGCGGAGAGCATAGAGAGCATAACGATACCTTCAACAGTAACGAACATAGGGGAATACGCATTTTACGGTTGCACCGGCCTTACGAGCGTGGACCTGCCGGACGGTCTGGAGACCATAAGCAAATTTGCATTTTACGAATGCAGCAGTCTTACAAGTGTGGAGCTGCCGGACAGTGTAAAGATCATGGGAGACTCTGCATTCCGTAACTGTAACAAGCTTCAGACAGTAAAGATTTCAAAGAGCCTCGAAGAACTGGGAAGTAATGTGTTTGAAAACACAGCCATAGAGTCGATATTCATCCCGAAAACTCTGAAAGAGGTATCCTCATACGGAAGCTGTTTTAGGGAATGTACAAATCTGAAAACGGTAGAGTTTGAAGATGGGATTACAACCATTCCTAAGTATTTGTTCTGGGAAGCGACAGGCATAGACGACATTATACTTCCTAATTCTGTGGAGAGTATTGGTGATTTTGCTTTCGGAAACTGTAGTGGTTTATCCAAGATCCGGATTCCGGATAGTGTTACATCAATAGGAGAAAACGCTTTTTTGAACGACAGCAACGTTGTTTTCTACTGCTCAGCCCGTTCATATGCAGCAATTTATGCCGTTACTCACAACATTCCGATAGTAGAATACGGCGAAAAAGAGCTCAACAGAAGAGTTTTCAAAACGAACGGAACATATTACTACCTCCAGACAAAGGAATCCTTTAGCGGAACCGTAGCATATGAGATCGCAGATGAGTATAAGGATATCACTGACAGAATTCTTAAGGTGGCAGTTCCCGCCAACAGCACGTTGAATGAATCCACACTCATGATAAATGGTGATCTTTGCAGGAATTATACCTACGAGGATCAGATTCTTGAGATACCGGTAAGTGACGACAAAGTTCTGCTCACTTTTGACATGGTTCGTCAGAATTCTGAGAAGACATACAGCTACGCACTCCTGTCCTTCAGAGAGGATGGTAAGGAAAACTATGAGATAATTGACGTCATCGGCGATGAATATGTAGGTATCTCCATTAATGCCGATCAGACGATATCCAGGGAAACTTTTACAGTAGATGGTACTGCGCCCAAAAACGCTGCCGTAAAGATATATATAGACGGAGCAGAGGCAGGGACATGCACCGCTTCAAAGGCCGGACATTATTCCTGCGATGTGAAACTGGACTCACCTCAGGATGAGTTTATGTATACGGTTAAGGCGGAGTGTACGGTTGACGACAAAACCTACAGTGACGATACAGACGTAACATACTCAGCATCGACGCCTGAAGTCACAGAATTTCAGCTGTACTACAACAACCGGGACGAAGGGATTGACCTTCTTAATGAGTCAAAGAATTATAATGTCTCGTTTAATCCCAGTATTCCCTTTACGTTTGTTGTTGATATTACCCCAAAAGAAGAACTTGATCGTGTGTATGTGACCAGCCTTCGTAACAATGAAAAGCGCGTCATTGAGGCTTTTTATGACGAGAGTTCGGATCGCTACATTGCCAATGGTTATTTTGACAATTCAAATCATTCGTATGTGCCCGGAACGCTCAGGGTAGAATTCCAGAAAACATACGAGGAACCTGTTATCAGGGAGGAACCTTCTTCTGCTGACACGGCAAGGATGGCAAAGATCAAAACTGCCATGTCCGATACGACGGTCAGTGTTCTCAAGCAGGAGACAAATGAGCAGAAGTACAGGCTTGATATCGGAAAGTCCTTGGCAAAATGGGATAAAGGTCTTATAAATGTTGCTGCGGATTATACCATAAGCATGTTTGATGAGGCGGCAGGAACACACTTTTCCGAATTCGCAGGAATCACAAGAACTTTTTTCGACCTCAATAAGCAGGAAATCAAGGGATCAGACGGCAAGACATACGAAGCTTATTTTGATGCGAGTGACCCCACATCCTACACCATGCTGCTTAAGGATGTAACGAGTACTGCCAATAAATTGGTCAAGCTGCAGCTGGCAATTCAGGGAGAGGGTAACTGGACATGGGCTAACGACATTGCACCGGGTCTTGGAGCCGTTGCTAAGGGAGCCGGACTTATCGATGAATTTGCCCAAAATGAGAAGGGCTACAACGAGAGACGATTAGCTATCCTTCAGTCGACAAGCATTCGTGATAAAGAATGGGCATTGGAACAGAATGAGAAGCTGAGGAATCAGATGAATGCATATACAGCTTTTTCGTTCGCATTATCTCTTGTTCCGGCAGCGCTGGGATTGCCCGTACCGGCGGTTTTAGTCATTACTGCAGTGAATAGTATTTTGAAGCACACGGCGAAATTCATCTGGGAGATGGATATCGCACGGTTTATGAGCAGGGGTTCACGCCGCATCAAATGGGCGATTGATCCAAGCGGCCATATCTACTCTCAGGTCTACAGCAACAGACTGGAGAATGTTAAAGTCACAGCCTACTATAAAGATGACCCCGGGGACCCGAATGCCAATTTCTGGGACGCATCCGAATATGACCAATACAACCCGCTCTACACCGACTCTGAAGGCAAGTATGCCTGGGACGTTCCGGAAGGATACTGGCAAGTTATAGCCGAGAAGGAAGGCTATGAAACTGCCTCCACAGACTGGATGGAAGTTCCTCCGCCAAGGACCGACGTGGCCATCAGAATGATACCTACGGCAGCTCCTGTATGTCTCGGAGCCAAGGCCGCTGAGAACTATGTGACCGTATTCTTTGACCAGTACATGGATCCTGAGACAGTAAGCGGAATAACCATCCGGGATGCAAACGGACAGAATGTCGGCTACACTGCAAACCATGAAGGATCCCTGGGTGACGGAGAGAAGTTTTTTGCAAAAGAGTTCACGCTCTATCCCGAGAATTACTCGGGAAACAGCAAACTGACTATCACAGTTCCTTCAACTGTCAAGTCCGCAGACAACGCTTTTGTGGAAGAAAAGACTATCACGATAGACGATACTTCTGAGGTGACGCTGGATTCAAATGTTACAGTAAAGATCGGCGGCACAACGACAGCAGATTTTGTCATAACCAACTACAAGGGACAGGAGTATTACGCCAAGTCCAATGCCATATCCGTTGCGTCAGTCATATCAGTAGAAGCAGCAGACGGCGAGGGTCAGATCACCATAAAAGGAAATCTTCCCGGAGAGACCACAGTAGACCTTTTTGATGCAAATGACATTCCGTGCGGAACGGTGACTGTACAGGTACTCAGACCCGATCAGGGAGAAGATCTCGGGACAGACATTCCGGTTAAGAATGTAGTGCTGAATCCACACAGCCTGGAGCTTGCAGTTGGAGCAGAGAGAACAATAAGCGCCAACGTTCTTCCGAAAAATGCGAAAGACAAAACCGTGACCTGGTCCAGCTCTGATGAGACAGTGGCAACAGTTACTGCTGAAGGTGTAGTCACAGGTGTGGCAGTCGGAACCGCCACAATAACAGCAAAAGCAAATGACGGAAGCGAAAAGAGCGGAGAGTGCAAGGTTACTGTGGTGGCTTCTGGATCAGGCGATGAGGATGAAGAGCCCAACGAGATAGTCGACGGAGACCTTCCGGACGGCGAGCAGATCCCTGAAGGACTCTGGGCAGTAGTTGTCGCCAACCCGGATAGAGAAGATGGCGCGTACATCTATACAGGAAAGGCAATTAAACCTCAGGTCAGAGTTTACGACGGAAAGAGGCTGCTTAAATCCGGTACGGACTACACATTAAGCTATGCTAATAACACCAAAGCCTACACACTTTCACCTGAAGTCAATGGTTTCACTAATGCCAAGGGCAAGACATTGTCTCCCGCAGTAATCGTGACAGGCAAAGGAAACTATTCCGGAAAAGAGACCGCATACTTCAAGATCAACCCTGTAGACATCAGTGAAGCAAATGCGGATGTCTTCTGCGACAGCTTATCGGTTGCTTACAACAAGAAGGCCCAGAAGCCTGTGTCACCGCTTAACTGCAGCGGCAAGGCGCTAAAGAACAAAACCGACTATTCTGTTGTATACTACTCGGCTGCAGAATACGTCAGCATGGATGCTCCGGGAAAAGAGCTTTCATCAGTTAAAGATCCCGGCGAGTACTACATAAGATATACCGGCAAGGGAAATTACACAGGCGTAAGAGAGGTTCGCCTCACAGTGGCCGATCCCAAGACTACAACGCTTGTAAGCAAGCTTACTTATTCCAAGATAGCCAATCAGGAGTACGATGAAGGAAAAGCGCTAAAGCCTTCCGTAACAGTTAAGAATAAGAATACTCCGCTCGTCTCCAACATCGAAAATCCGACAGAATATGATTATTCCATATCCTACGAGAACAACAGAGCTGTTGGAACAGCCTACGCAGTGATTACCGGTAATCCTGCAAGAGGATACGTCGGAACAAAGAGGATTGCTTTCAAGATAGTCGGATTCTCACTCAAGAACGCCCAGGTAGTAGGCCTTCCGGCGTCTGTAGAGTACAAGGGCAGCGAGATTTCTTTTGCAGAAGAGATAAGGACAGGTGCAATAAGCCTGAAGGTTAAGAAAACAGGAAAAGTCCTTGCGAACTACAATAAAGAAGACGGGACGGGAGACTACAAAGTATCCTACAGCAGCTACCTCCGCGCCGGTAAGGCGACGGTTACATTTACCGGAATTAACGGATGTACAGGAACTGTCAGCAACACCTTCAAGATCACCCCTTACAGCCTTAACGGAGAGCGCATTTCGGTTAGCGCCGACGAAAAAGCAGCCTATGCCAAGGGTGGTGCTAAGCCGGCAGTTATTGTGAAATTCGGAGAAGAAACTCTGAAACAGGGCAAAGACTATACCGTTTCCTACAAGAACAACACCAAGGCAGGAAACACTGCCACTATCACGCTCAAAGGAAAAGGTGATTTTAAGGATACCTTTAACAAGAAGGCACTGACATTTGCGGTTGAAAAGCAGGATCTGTCAAAACTTGATGTAGTGGCTTCCGATGTTGTTTTCCAGGGCAAGCCCGGAAAGTACACGACTAAAGTCACCGTAACAGACCTTGATGGTAAAGTTCTTAAAGCCGGTACGGATTATGACAAGACATTCGAGTACAGATATCTTGATACCGACCAGGTTGTCGCAAAGAATGGTATCGTAGCTGCAGGTACGGTCCTTAAGGTAAAGATTACCGGAAAGGGCAACTATGCCGAATCCACAGCAACCGCGTCTTACCGCATTACGAATAAGAGCATAGCCTCAGCTAAGATCACAATTCCTGCCCAGAAGTACACCGGCAAAAAGGTTACACTTACAGAGAATGACATTACTGTAAAGATAGGAGGTAAGGTCGTTCCCGCTAGGGACCCTGATTCCGATGCTGCCAACTGGGTGATCATTAAGGACAGCTACAAGAACAACGTCAATAAGGGTAAAGCTTCAGTGACCATCAAGGGAGTTGGCAACTACGGAGGAACCAGGACGCAGACATTCACTATAGGAGCAAAGGGATTCCTGTGGTGGAGGAGATAATAACAGAATTCAGTGCTAAAAAAGTGCCTGCGGTACCTCAACTCCCCCACCCCTCAAGATTGAGGGGCAGGGGAGTTGAGGTACCGCAGGCACTTTTTTATTATTTCGTTGAGGCTTTTTCGAGATAGTGATAAAATATAATAAGATATTTGTGCACATAATTACCTTTATTCGAGGTTTGGATGAATATATTGAAGTCTTGGAAGGGTATAGTGAAAATAATCCTGTGCGTAGGCATCAACCTGGTGGGACGGTATTTTGCAATGAACCTGAACCTCCCGTTCTGGCTTGATGCTATAGGCACTATTATGGTTGCGATCTGGCTCGGGCCTGTGGCCGGTGCTGTCTGCGGCTGTCTTTCAAATATCACACTTCAGATAATCGAATCAAATGCATTGCCTTACCTGCCGGTTTCTGTTGCGGTGGGAGTTTTTCTTGGCCTTCTTTATCCGAAGGAGAGGACGACATATATCAGAGTCGTGTCGTCAGCTGTCCTTACGGGTCTCATTGCCGCACTTATTTCCACGCCGATCAATCTGTATATTTACGATGGCAGGACCGGAAACATCTGGGGTGATGGATTTATGGACATGATTGCCAGAGACGTCAATGTTCCTATCCTGACCTCATTCCTGGGGGAAGCTTTTGTTGACCTTCCGGATAAGGCCTTAAGCTTGTTTATAGCGATTGGTATGGTAAAGCTGATACAGCGCTTTGAAAAGCAATTTGTCAGACTGATCACTCCGTTTGTTCTTATATCATGCATGGTACTGCCGTTTATGTTCTCAATGGACGTTCAGGCAGCGGATTTTGGCGCAGAATATGCCGGTACCGGATATGACTCCGACACCGGACTTGATTCAGTGGAAGTAAATGCCATAGCTCAGACGGGCGACGGCTATGTCTGGGCCGGTTCCTATGCCGGACTCTACCGCTATGACGGATCCAGGTTCAGGCTCATAACTCTCGATCAGAGGATCAAAAATGTAATGGTCCTCAAGGTTGACAGCAAGGGTTATATGTGGATAGGCACCAGCGACAACGGTCTTGCACGCTATGATTACAGGACAGGCGGACTTGAGTTTTACACCACCAAAGAGGGACTTGCTTCCAATGTTATCAGGGATGTGGTGGAGGACTACCGCGGCGATATGTATGTGGGAACTGCAACGCAGCTCTGCAGGATAGGTGAGGACGGAAGCGTTGAGGCCTTTGGCGGCAACAGTTATTTTGGCGTATACAAGCTGGCTGCCAGCGGAAAGACCGTGGCAGGAGTCAGGACAGACGGAAGCGTTGTGGTATTTAGTGACAAGCGCCTCATTTATGTGCTTGGAGGCGACTATACCTCGGTTGCTGCAGAGAACGAGGGCAACTACATTGTAGGCAGCAGCTCCAATATAACAGGTAAGCTTTATTTCAGTCAGGGCAGCACCGATGTTATGAGCAAGCATTACGAGGAAGATTTGTACTGTTATAACGATATTCTTTACTCCAAGGACTTCAAAGGAGCATTTGTGTGCTGTGAAAACGGGCTTGGATTTCTTTCTGACAAGGGTACAATGACGATCCTGAACTCTGAGAGCTTTGGAAGCTCAGTGGTTGATGTGATGATTGACTACCAGGGGAATGTATGGTTTGCCTCCAATAAGCAGGGAATCAGGAAATTTGCCTGGAATCCCTTTGAAGATATATTTGCCAGATCGGGAGTGGAAGGAAGTGTTGTGAATTCCGTTATCGTTCACAAAGGACTGATGTATGCAGGTACCAGTACAGGGCTTGTGACCATCGACTTAAAGACCTATTATTCAGTGCCCATACCTCATCCCAACTACTTTAAAAATGTCCGCATCAGGGACATAATGTGCGACAGCCGGGGAAACCTCTGGTTCTCCATATTCGGAGGCGCAGGGCTCATAGAGATGCACCCCGATAATTCTCTGGTTATATACAACAAAGAGACATCCATCACCGAAGGTGAGAATTTCATTCTGGCAAAAGAGCTGTCGGATGGCCGGATCATTGCCGCTTCAAATACGGGATTGAACTTCATAAAAGATGACAAACTCGTAAAGACGCTGGGTGAGTACGACGGAATTACAGCCCCTATCAATTGCGTTATGGAGGGAGAGGACGGAAAGATCTATGTCGGTTCAAATGGCGGCGGCATCTATGTGATCGAGAATGACAAGGTTGTTCATACCATAGATGAGGGCGATGGCCTGGATACTCTTGTTGTGTCGAAGATTGTGCCCTGCACGGGCGGATATTTATATGTGACCAGCAATGCACTTTATTACAACAACGGAAAAGAGATAAGGCGTCTCTATCGCTTCCCTTACAGCAATAACTACGATGTGTTCATCTCCGCCAATAAAAAGGCATGGGTGCTTTCGAGCGGAGGTATCTTTGTGCTGGAGGAAAAAGATCTTTTGGCTGATGAGGGATACAACTACCTTCTGCTGAACAGGAGCAGGGGATTGTACACATCGATAACTTCAGGATCAAGCTACTGCATCAACGGTGACAGGCTCTACATCCCGTGTACAGATGGCGTAAGGCGGATATCCACAGTCAATTATGACTCTTTTAACAATGAATACTACATCAGAATATCAGAGCTCCTTGCCGGCGAGGAAGTAATAGAACCGGTGAACGGGGTATATACTATCCCGGCGATCTCCGGACGTATTCAGTTCGAGGTTGCAGTTCTTAACTACTCTCTCTCAGACCCTGTTCTTCATATCTATCTGAAGGGAGTAGAGGATGAAGGAATAACCTGTACCCAGAAGAATATCCAGAACCTCACATTCACAAATCTGCCTTTCGGGGACTATGAGCTTCATGTGGAAGTGATGGATACCTCCGGCAATAACGTCATAAGGGACGAGGCATTTGCTATTCATAAGGAGTCCCAGATATTTGAGCGCACGTATTTCAAGATGTATATGCTGCTTGTGGGAGTCCTTCTTGTGATGTATGTGGGATGGCTTGTGAGCGACATCCTTCAGAATTTCAATAACATCAGGAAGCTGGAACAGCAGGCTACCAAGGATCCGCTGACGGGGCTTTACAACAAGAGGGGAGCCCGAGAGAAGCTTGATCCTGTATGTAAGAGCAAATACGGTATGCTGACCATAATGGATCTGGATAATTTTAAGCCTGTAAATGATATCTATGGCCATGATATGGGCGACAGAATACTCATTGAACTTTCCAGGATACTCCAGACTAATGCGGGAAACGAAGATATACTCTGCAGGACCGGAGGCGATGAGTTTGTATGCTTCTACAACAAGATGAATCTCGTGGGGCTTCGCGAAAAAGCCGCAAGACTAAACCTTGAGATCATGAATTCAGCTAAGAAGCATCTTGGAGATGAAATGGTGATACCGATAGGTCTCTCCATCGGAGCTGTGGAAGTAAAGGCTGATCCTTCCGAGCCGGATTATGAGGATTATTTAAAGAAAGCGGACAAGGCTCTCTACGCTGTTAAGAATTCAGGTAAGCACGATTTTCTTTTGTATGATGAAGAGAAGATGAATAAGGATTCCGTTGAAAAGTCGGGAATAATAAAGGGCTTTAAGCGGATAAGGACTGTGCTCTCCGAGAGGGGCGAGCACGACAACGGATACAGGGCTGATGGCGACAGGATGCAGCCTGTATTTCAGATAGTAACAAGACTTAAGGAACAGGGTGTTCTTGATGCAGCTCTTATAAAGTATGCTATTATTGGGGACGACGAGAACAGGGTTACAGTGGAAACTGTTGAAAGCTTTGCGGAGTGCCTCAGAAAAAACCTTTCCCCTACGGATGTTATCTCTGTGGGAGGACTAGGCAGGGTTATGGTCATGATGATCGGAAGGAGCGAGGAAGAGGCAGATAAGGTTGCCGGTGATATGATAGATAAATGGAAGGCGAATCCTGAAAACGAGTGTTATTCAGTCACCTTTGAAAAGGAGATGCTTTAAAGTTGCTTAAAACAGTAATATTTCTGCCCGGGAGCAAAAGCCGGGACAATCAAGAGCTTAGCGCAGTGATAAGGCGAACCGCGGCATATCTGACAGACTGCAGGATTAAGGCGGTCATAGCCGATGACTTTGATGAGGTGGAGAGCTCTTTTGACAATGAGAAAAGAAAGACTGCCCTGGTCATAACTGACAGCGGGGAGATGACATCAAAGCTTCTGGGAGATGGATTCTATGTTGTAGGGCTTAGACACGAGCGCAATGAAGAGGAAGAATTTGAGGGGGCAAAATATATCTTTGGCGATATTGACGACATAGATCTGGATTCTTTCATCAAGGTGTACCAGAGATATTCGGGGGAGCCCTGGGAGATATTAAGGACGGACCGACTTCTTGTGAGAGAGACGACACTTGAGGACGTGGATGAATTTTACAGGCTTTATGCTGACCCCTCGATGACAAAGTTCATGGAGGGGCTCTTTGATGACCCGGAGGATGAAAAGCGGTATCAGCGGGATTACATTGAGAAAGTCTACGGACTGATGGGCTTTGGTGTGTGGACACTTGAGCGGCTCTTAGACGGAGTCGTCATTGGAAGAGCGGGATTCTCGGTCCGCAACGGTTTTGATGAAGTTGAGCTGGGATTTCTTGTGGGAAAAGAGTACCAGAGACAGGGATATGCAATGGAAGCCTGCAGGGCAATTCTTGATTATGGAAGAGACATCCTGGGATTCGATAAGGTGCAGACCCTGGTGAAAGAGGAAAATGTGGTCTCCATCCACATGTGCGAGAGGCTTGGATTTAAGAAGGTCGGAGATGTGAATGTAGAGGAAAACATCTACGGCAAGGAATATAAGGGCAAGAAGGTTTCGCTGAGCAGTGCTTCCTACGGGAGATATGTGAGAATGACGCGAGTTTTCTAGGTTTTTGGAGTCAAAATTGACCAGACTCAAATATTTTTATGGTAAATTTTAGGTTTATCCTGTAATATATAGCTGTAGCTTTGGAAAATAATTGATTAGGCAGGTATGAAGAGGAGAATCTTCTTATAGGAGAGTACCTGTCATGGAGGTAAAATGAGTTCATTAGAAATTTTCAGTCTGGTAGCGGGGCTGGTAGGCGGCCTTGCGATGTTCCTTTACGGAATGAATGTCATGAGCGGAGGCCTTACGAAGGCTGCGGGAGGAAAGCTTGAGAGCGTCCTCGCCAAGGTCACGGGGCGCCCGGTTATCGCATATCTGTTCGGAGTTGGTGTAACAGCTCTCGTCCAGTCATCTTCAGCTTCTACCGTAATGGTAGTAGGTCTCGTTAATTCAGGTATTATGACTCTCAAGCAGGCCGTAAACGTTATCCTGGGTGCCAACCTCGGTACAACTTTTACAGCATGGCTTCTTTCATTAAATGCAATCAGCAGTGACAACTTTTTAATAAATCTTTTAAAGCCAAGGTCATTTACGCCTTTTCTGGCGCTTGTGGGCATTGCACTTTATATGTTCACAAAGAGCGACAAGAAGAAAAATGTGGGAACCATCCTGCTTGGATTCTCAGTTCTCATGTTCGGAATGAGTTCCATGTCAGATGCGGTTTCGCCCCTCAAGGATGTAGATAGCTTTAAAAGAGTTCTGACAACCTTCAGCAATCCGCTTATAGGTTTTATGGTTGGAATAATCTTTACTATGGTGATCCAGAGCTCAGCAGGAACCATCGGTGTACTGCAGGCGCTGTCACTATCTGTTAAGGTCACATACAGTATGGCGATACCTGTTGTCGTGGGCGCAGAGGTTGGTACCTGTATCACAGCTATCCTCTCTTCACTCGGTGCCAACAAGAACGGCAAGAGAACAGCGCTGATGCATCTGTATTTCAATGTCATAAAGGCGACTCTCTTTATGATCATTTTCTATACGCTAAATGCGATCATTGGATTTGCGTTTATGGATGACAAGATCGGCATGGTTGGAATCGCCGGAATCCACACACTCATCAACCTGGTGGCAACACCTCTCATGCTTCCTTTCTCAGGGCTTTTAGTAAATCTTGCACTGAAGACCATTCCCATCGACGAGAGAGAGAAGAAGGAGCAGGAGGAACACGAGGGGATCAGGACTCTGGATCCGAGATTTCTTTCAAACCCTCCCTTTGCTCTTGAGCAGGCAAGACAGGCTTCAATCGCAATGGCAGACATGTCAAGGGATGCCCTGCAGAAGGCGATCGGACTCATCGACAACTATGATGCCGAGGTTGCGGCAGACGTTGACTACCTTGAGAGGAAGGTGGATTCCTATGAGGATCAGCTAGGCACATACCTTATGCAGATCAATG
>JAEEGF011556658.1_pt1 | contig 12166 bp, 10 predicted proteins | sample 9134171 | NCBI WGS metagenome assembly JAEEGF01 (sample SAMN16246542, study PRJNA631951) | gut metagenome | biome: gut microbiome; feature: rumen; material: AP-attached | host: Bos | place: Iran: Karaj | collected 2018-10 | reverse complement strand
ACATCCCGCAGAAAAAGAAATCAAATCCAATCGGAACCTCCCTCGTCGGAGGCGTATACATTTGGGCATCACTCATGTCCACCCAAAGTGTTGAGTCATTCCCACTAGTTAAATGATAGCTGCTTGCCTTCTGCCCCGATGCCGCACCGACACCCATCGCAGTCAGGAAAACCAACAACCATAACCTATGTACAAAACGTCTCATTGCCTTTTAAGCTTTTTATATATAACGTAGCTCTCCCTCTTTTATTGTTAATAATATAAAAAAAATGAACCATCGAAGACACAATACCGCATCAAAACATGCGACAAACGCCCTACAAGGCAAAGCCGCAGTGCATTGCACCAACGTGGCATCCAACTTCAGACCATCCCAAAAATAGAAAATCACCCTCTCTTTCATAAAAAAAACATCCTTTTTCTAAAAAAAGTTGTATCTTTGCTTTTTAAACATAGCAAACAAAAAACTACAACATAATGGAAGACAGCAAATTGTTCACCGAATTCCCTCCCGTGCCAACCGAGAAATGGGAAGAAGTCATCAACAAAGACCTCAAAGGTGCAGACTATGAGAAGAAGCTTGTTTGGAAAACCATTGAAGGTTTTAAGGTAAAGCCCTACTACAGAGCCGAAGACCTTGAACACCTCGAGTACCTCGACAGCAACCCCTCCCAAGCCCCCTTTACTCGTGGCAAACATTCCGACAACAACGTCTGGGACATCCGTCAAGACATCAAGGCCGACACCTTCGCCGAGGAAAACACCCTCGCCATCGAAGCCCTTGAGCGCGGTGCCAACAGCATCGGTCTCTGCTCATGCAAAGTCAACAACCTGTCCGACATGCAGACCCTGCTCAAAGGCATCAACCCCGAAGCCTGCAAGGTCAACTTCACCTGCGGCCGTCAGGCTCTCGACATACTCAAACTCTTTGTCCAGGTGGTCAAAGAGGGCGGCTTCGACCCCACCAAGGTCGAAGGCAGCATCAACTTCGACCCCTACGGCTTTGCACTCCTCCACGGCACCTTCAAGGGCGGTGAAGAACAATGCTTCCTCGATGCCAAGGCACTCGTAGAATATGCCAAGGACAACCTGCCCAAGTTCCGCGTGCTCGCCATCAACGGCCGCCATATCCACAATGCCGGTTCCAACATCGTACAAGAGCTCGGCTTCACCCTAGCCGCCGCCAACGACCTCCTCGCCCACCTCACCGACCTGGGCCTCGCCGTCGAAGACCTCGCTCCCCGCATGGTGTTCAACTTCGCCACCGGCAGCAACTACTTCATGGAAATAGCCAAAATCCGCGCCGCACGCATGCTCTGGAGCAAGGTAGTGGAACAATACCACCCCTCATGCGACTGCTGCTACAAGGTATTCATCAACGCCACCAGCTCCCTCTGGAACAAGTCGGTCTACGACCCCTATGTCAACATGCTCCGCACCACCACCGAGACCATGAGCGCCGCCATCGCCGGTGCCGACAGCATCACCACCAACCCCTTCGACATCGCCTATGAGAAGAGCGACAGCTTCGGCTATCGTATCGGCCGCAACCAGCAGCTGCTCCTCAAAGAGGAAAGCTACATGGACAAGATTGTCGACCCCGCCGGTGGCAGCTACTATATCGAAAACCTCACCGACAGCATCGCACAATATGCTTGGCAGCTCTTCCTCTCCGTCGAAGAGAAGGGCGGCATGGCAAAAGCCATCCGTGCCAACTTCGTCCAAGACGAGGTGGAACGCATCGCCCAGCAGCGCGACCTCGACATAGCCACCCGCCGCACCACCATCCTCGGCACCAACCAATACCCCAACCTCCTCGAGAAGATGGGCGACAAAATCAAGCTCCAGCCCGAGAAGCCCTGCTGCTGCGAATGCACACCCGAATTCAAGGCCCTCCGCCTCTACCGTGGCGCCGAAGCCTTCGAGCACCTGCGCCTCGCCACCGAGCGTAGCGGCATCCGCCCCAAGGTCTTCCTTCTCACCTACGGCAACCTCGCCATGCGCAAGGCCCGCAGTGGTTTCGCCACCAACTTCTTCGGTGTGGCAGGCTATGAGATTATCGACAACCCCGGCTTCAAAACCGCCGAAGAAGGTGTCGATGCCGCCCTCGCCGCCAAGGCCGACATCGTGGTGCTCTGCTCCAGCGACGACGAATATGCCGAACTCACCCAGCCCGCCTGCCAAGGCCTCAAAGGCAAGGTCAAAAGCATCGTACTCGCCGGCTATCCTAAGGACATGGTCGAAACCTACCAAGGCTATGGCATCGACGAATTCATCCATGTCAAGACCAACGTCCTCGACAGCCTCACCAAGTTCCAGAAACTCTTCGGTATCGAATAAGGGTGAAATCCTTTCCCACACTTGACAGATACATTCTAGACAAGTACCTGAAGACGTTCCTCTTGGCGATGGTGCTCATCATCATCATCGTCATCACATTCGACGTATCTGAAAAACTCGACGACTTCCTTGGAGGGCATGCTCCCTTCAGCGAAGTCGTCTTTCGTTATTACCTCAACTTTATCCCGGGCTTTGTCAACCTCTACAGCCCACTCTTCATCTTCATCAGCGTCATCTTCTTCACTTCCAAGATGGCGGGCAACACCGAAATCATTGCCATCCTCAGCAGCGGCATCAGCTACCGCCGGATCCTGAGGCCCTATCTCTACGGCTCCCTCATCATCGCCCTCATAGTCCTAGCCTTCGGCAACTTCCTCATCCCTGTCAACAACCGAGCCCTCAACGACTTCGAGAACCAATACATCTACACCCACCGCCCCAACTACTTTAGCAACATGCACTTCCAGCAACGCCCAGGAGTGCAGGTCTATGCCGAAAGCTACGATGCCAAGACCCTTCGCGTCAACAATTTCCACCGCGACGTATACGACGAACACTATCGCCTCACCGACCGCATCACCTGCCGCTCCATCACCTACGACACCCTCTCGGGCAAATGGAACTGCGAAGGCTTCTTCCACCACACCTTCGACGGCTACAAAGAGCACCTCTCGCGCGACGAAGGCCCCTCCCTACGCTCACTCGATGTCACCCCCGACGATTTCAACTCCTCCTCGGCCAACATCACCACCATGACCTCCACCCAGCTCTTCCAGTACATCACCCGCGAAAAGATGAGAGGCTCCTCAGCCGTCATCGCCGCCAAAATCGAGCTCTACCAACGCCTGCTCAACCCCCTCGCCATCATCGTTATGACATTCATCGGCGTAGGCGTCTCCAGCCGCAAGACCCGTGGCGGCATCGGTGTCCACCTGGCCATAGGCATCACCCTTGCCTTCGGCTTCATTGTCTTCATGAAAATCTCCACCGTCTTCGCCGTCTTCGGCACCCTCAACCCCTTCCTCTCAGTCCTCCTCCCTCAGATAGTCTTCGGCATCATAGCCTTCTACGTCATCCGCACCGCCCCCAAATAATAATGTCCGCCTCCTCCGACCCCTCTGCCCCTCTCTGCCCCTCTCCGACCCCCTCCGACCCCCTCCGACCCCCTCCAACAAAAAAAATCACCATCATGTCCATCCAAGAAATAGAACAAACCATCATCGACGAATTTGCCGCCTTCGACGAATGGCTCGACAAATACGCCTACATTATCGACCTCGGCAAAGAATGCCCCGTCATCGACGAGAAAGACAAAACCGAAAGCAACCTCATCAAAGGTTGTCAAAGCCGTGTATGGCTCAGCTGTGAACATCGCGACGGGCGCCTCTGGTTCCGTGCCGACAGCGATGCCGTCATCACCAAGGGCATAATCAGCCTCCTCATCCGCGTCCTCAACGGACAAACCCCGCGCGACATACTCGCCGCCGACCTGCATTTCATCGACCAGATAGGCCTCAAGGAGCACCTCTCACCCACCCGTTCCAACGGCCTCACCTCCATGGTCAAGCAAATCAAGATGTACGCCCTTGCCTATTCCCAGATCAACCCCTGATACCCCTTTCAATTCTCAATTCTTAATTCTCAATTCTCAATGACTCCCACCAAAGAAACCCTCCACGATGCCGTAGTCAACTGCCTTCGCAACATCTACGACCCCGAGATACCCGTCAACATCTACGACCTCGGGCTCATCTACAACATCGACATCGACGACCAGTTCAACGTCAAAATCCTTATGACCATGACCGCCCCCGACTGTCCTGAAGCCGAATACATGTTCATGGAAGTCAAACAGATGGTCGGCTACATCCAGGGCATCAAGAGCGTCGACGTCGAACTCACCTTCGACCCGCCTTGGGATTGGAACAACCTCAGCGACGAAGTGAAACTCGACCTCGGCCTCCTTTAACCCATCCAGCCCCTACTTACCATGAGGCTACCCGACCTTCTCAGCCCCAAGTACCGCCGCTTCACTCAGCAGCAGGCGCCCCAACAAGGCACCTCCCTCACCGCGTTGGCATGGCGCCGATTCCGGCGCAACCCGCTCTCCGTCGCCGCCCTCGTGGTTATCGGCCTCTTCGCCCTTGTGGCCATCCTCGGTTACCTCATCACCCCCGACCACACCCCCCACTGCAACCAACAATACCTCGAACTTGCCACCCTCCACCCGGGCTCTAAGGCCACCTTCCTCTGCATCGACCCCATAGAGACCACCTCAGGCAACATCTTCACCGGCCATCCGCTACCCTACACCGCCATCCCCATCGAGTCCTGCCAGATTCTCCCCGACAGCGTCAGCGCCGTCCCCCTCTCAGGCGAGCCCTTCACCGTAGCCAAAAGCCAAGTGGTCAAAATCGAACAGCGCACCTTTCTGCTCGGCACCGACGCCTACGGGCGCGACGTGCTGAGCATGATGATGATTGGCAGCCGTGTCAGCCTCTCGGTCGGCTTCATCGCCCTGCTCATCGCCCTTCTTATCGGCATCACCCTCGGCGCCCTCGCCGCCTACTACGGTGGCTGGGTCGACAACCTGGTCACTTGGCTCATCAACGTCGTCTGGTCCATTCCCACCGTGCTGCTCGTCATCGCCATCACCTTCGCCCTAGGCAAAGGCTTCTGGCAGGTATTCATTGCCGTAGGCCTCACCATGTGGGTCGACATAGCCCGCGTAGTGCGCGGACAGGTCTACAGCATCAAGGAAAAAGAATACGTCGAGGCGGCCCGTGCCCTAGGCTACAGCCCATTTCGCACCATCTTCCACCACATCCTGCCCAACATCACCGGCGCCGTCATCGTGGTTGCCGCCTCCAACTTTGCCAGCGCCATCCTCCTCGAGGCAGGCCTCAGCTTCCTCGGCATCGGCGTGCAGCCTCCCATGCCCTCCTGGGGCACCATGGTCAAAGAAAACTACAGCTACATCCTGCTCGACAACGCATACCTTGCCCTTCTCCCCGGCTTGGCCATCATGATGCTAGTGCTAGCCTTCATGCTCTTGGGCAACGGCATCCGCGACGCCCTCGACGTCAAATAGCCACCCTACACCCGCCTTCCACCCTACTTCAATCTACCATGCACCAACACTCCCTTCGGGTGTCCTCCATTCCTTGACCAAACCTTACTCGATCCTTATTCACATATATAGTGGAAGATGGAACGAAGCCGGGACATAAAAACAACAGAGACCAGCCCAAGGTAAGGTAAGAAAATCAGCCTATTGACTGATTTGGATTTATGCTCCAAGAAATGAAAAACAGATACCCTGAAAACGAAAAAGAGCGAAATGTAGGCCTCGCCACCAATAGTGTCCAAACTATCAGAGAGTCAAAAAAAATACTAAAAATGAGTAAAAAACACTTCATTAACAAAAAAAGTAGTACATTTGCAAAATAAAAGAAGGCAGAAACAAGTATCAAATAACTTTATAAACAATTTAAAATCAACACAAAACATGAAAAACACTGTTAAATTTCTTAGCATGATGTTTGCTGCTGGTGCCATGATGTTTGCCAGCTGCACTCCCGAACCCGAACCCGAGCCCCAACCCGAGGAGACCAAGTACACCGTGCAGGTGAACTGCAACGACGCTACCATGGGTACCGTATCTATCGCTCCCCAGCAGGCCACCTACCTCGAGGGCGACACCATCCGCATCACCGCTACCCCCAACGATGGCTACAAATTCCTCAACTGGAATGGCAGCATCACCGACAACCCCTACACCTATGTTGTGAAAGAGAACATCACCTTCACCGCCAACTTCGAGGCTCTGCCTCAGGCCACTTGGAGTGTCACCTTCAACGGTACTCCCCTTGATGTCGCCGCTTGGTCACGTGGTACTTACATGAACCAGAGTGGTACCGACGTGTGGATCTTCCAGGCTGCCCAACATGAAGAAGGTGGCTATGTCGGCTTCCCCTACATGCTTATGTATTTGGTCGGTGGCACACCCAACGCTCTCACTGTCCACAACCTCACCGAGCTCTACAAGGAAACTTACTATACGGCTGGAGAAAACGATTATGCTGACTGGCAGTTCAAGACCATGGACAACATGAACTGCACCGAACTCGACCTGACCGCCTATAAGATGAGCATGACCACCTCCTGCACCTTCTATGACCTTGGCGAAATAGTCAACGGTACCGCTATGACTGCCGAAGAATGCTCCACTGCCACCGTCGCCGTCACTCTGGGCAACTTTGTCTTCGAGCCTGCTAGCAAGGGTGCGTTCAAGAAAATGAACATCAAGAAATAACCTACAATTCTTTCAACACAATGAAAAAAATTAGAATTGCGGCTCTCGCCGTGGCCGCTTGCGGTCTGATGGTTGCCTGCAACAACAACGCTCCCGCCGAGCTAGTTGACACCGTGGTTCCTATCGACACTACCGTGGTTGAGGAACTTATCGACACCATGCCCGTGGTCGACACCCCCGTGGTGGAACAGCCCGTCGTGAAGAAGGCTGCCACACCCAAGAAGAAGACCACTACCCAGAAGACTGAAAAGCCCGCCAACACTGTATCCACCAAAATCAATACTCCGAAAAAGAGTGTTGAAGAGGTGAAGGATCAGCTGAAAGAGGGCGAAGGCAAAACCGTAGCCGCTAAGAACAATACCCTCAGCGGCAAACCCAGCGCTGCAGATGCTTTCAAAAAGAACTAATATAGCTTGAATATATGGTTCCATCTGAGAGAGTGCCCTAACGGCACTCTCTCATTATTTCCAACATTATGAAACTACACAGAACACTACTACTGGCAGGTGCCGTCATGCTGCTGACGGCATGTGCCAACGACGAGGAGCAGATACGGCAATGCGCACAGGGCTACCTCGACGCCATGGGCAACTACCGCCCCACCGAAGCACGACAGTATTCGTCGAAGGAGACTTGCGACATTACACTCGCCTTTTTTGAACAGGTGATGACATATACCGACTCAAGCGTATACAGCAACAACATTCCTGCCACCATCACGATAGGCCAGATTGTCGTTACCGACGACACCACCGCCACCGCCGCCTTCCACAAGAGCACGCCTTCTGTTGAGCAGGACGGTTCCATCAACCTAGTGAAACGCGACCGCAAATGGCAGGTTCACGAGGTGCTGAACGTGCCCCAACTGCCCTCGAACGACCAAGGGCCACGCATCCTCCCCGACGAGGAGATCAAGGCTTTGAAAGAGAAGTACCAGAAGAAAAAGGAGACTCAAGGCACTGGGGAGTGAGGCACAAAGCCTACTCCTCAGCCAGCTTACGGTCGATGCGAGCTAGCACGGAGTCGTACACCCGCTCATAGCGGTCGGCATGGTGTGCATACCAGTCAACGCTGCGCTCATACATCTCGCGGGTGACGCCGCTCGAGGCGAACAGGCTGTCGTAGGAAGCCTTCATCTGTGGATGCAGCGTGTCGTAATGATAATTGGTTTCGACGGCATAAAAACCTTCCAAGAGGTAGGCCTGCTCGAGGAAATCGACCATTTGTGGTTCCGTCATGACACCGTCGGGGACGGAAGAGTGCGAGCAGCCCGCAACAGCGAGAGCAAACATACAAAGTGCTGAGAGTGTAAGCAGTGGTGAGTTGTCCATAGGTTAACTTTTAGTACTAACGGAGTGCAAAAGTACGATTATTTTCGCGATAAGTAAAAAAAATAGTTGCTATGTAACAAAAAATTCGTATCTTTGCAAATCATTTGACGAGGCCGAAACAAGCTCTTTCAACATCTAAGGGAGTATAGCTCAGTTGGTTCAGAGCGTCTGCCTTACAAGCAGAAGGTCATTGGTTCGAACCCAATTACTCCCACCAAAGCCAGCAGACAATCCACTGCTGGCTTTTTAACAATAGTAACAACCCTCGGTCGACACAACTCACTAATATATAATACATAATAATACCATTAAGAAAGTTTAACACTTTTTCAGTGTTAAAATTGCAACAAAATAGCACTTTTTCAGTCTATATAGGCGAATCAAAAGGGGAAAAAGACTTTTTAGCCAACCCTAATTATTAAAGAACTAAGAAAAATCGAACAATATGAAAAAGACAATCGCACTGCTAATCGTCATTCTGTGTGGGGCCACCTTGATGGGACAGCCCAATTCGCCATGCCCCGGCCTGAAGAACCCGGCATCGTTTACCTCAGGCTCCTCCGCGGGAACGTATGTGGGATTCTATTCTGGACAGACAGGAGAAAAAATTTCGCAATCCCCTAACTCACTGACCGGCGCCACGGGTGTGAGCATGACCAGCGCCATTATTCCCGCCAGCCAGCTGGCTACTACTACCGATAACGGCGGTAGCAGTTACTGTGGCTCGACGCTCAACCCCAGCAATCAGTTCCGCATCATGTCCAACACAGACGGACCCGGCACAGGCTCGCAGATGGGCAAAGACCCCTTAGTGAGCTACCAGCTACCCTACGTTCCCTCCGAATTTGACCCCACTATCAATAAGTCGATACGCTTGGGCAACTGCCAGATTGACAAACATGCCGAGGCACTGTACTACACAATGAACGTGCGTGTGCAGAACGCATTGTTGTTTGTCTACTATAGCATCGTGGCACAGGCTCCCACGCATGGAACGGACGGCAACCCGTCGTTCGTGATCCGTGTGACCAAGCAGAATAGCAGTGGTCAATGGGTACAGATAAGCGACACCCTCTGCTATGCTGTCTCCACTCACGGTCTGAACAATGGCGTGAACGGCTGGCACAGCTATAATGGCAGTGGCGGCAACGGATTCTACCGCGACTGGAACAAGGTGGCCATCAACCTGATGAAATACCTTTATGAGCAGGTGCGCATAGAGATGTATATCGGCGACTGCGTCCAGTACGGACACTACGGCTACTGCTATGTCTCGGGCGACTGCCAGGCCATGGACATTAAGACCTCGGGCTGCCCCGCCGGTGAGACCACTACCGTGCAGACCCTCGAGGCCCCAACTGGCCTGTCCTACTATGCGTGGTACCGCAGTAATACTGACGGACACCTTATCGGCAGCCTTGCCAACATCCCCGCCTCGGTCACATGGCAGCTTCTGTCCAGCGGTCCCGACAGCTCCCACTACAACTGCCAGGTCGAAGACTTCCGCATCCAGGAGTCGCCCGAATCCTCATACCTCACCGACAACATGGTGTTCCGCTGCGACATGACCTCGGCCATGGACCCCGCCAAGCCCTTCACCTCCAACGTATACGTGCGTGTCCAGAACACCAAGCCTTTGGTCTCCATCGACTCGCTCAAGGACTGCGACAGCGGCGTGAAACTCACCAACAAGAGCTATGTCCCCAACGACTTGAACGGCTGCGACACCTCCATCACCAAGTGGTGGGTCTACTCGGGTTCCGACCCCAACACTCCAGTCGTCGACTCTATCGTGGGCGGCATCCTCAGTTACCAATTCGACACCTGCGGCCTCTACGCCGTCAAGATGCGCTCCTACAACCGTGACGACCACGAGTGCTACAGCGACGCCACCTATAGGATTTCCACCCTCTGCAGACCCCACCCCGTCCTCGAGCCCTCCGCCCGCGAGGTGTGCGACTCTGAGATGGTCCAGCTCACCGACGCCACCCCCGGCTGCCGCCGCCGCGACTGGATACTTTACTATCCCGACCACGTAGAGACCATAATGGGTAACCGGAGCAACAACAACCAGACGATCACCCGGATGTTCACCGAGTTTAAGAATCCCGTGGAGCTGCGCGTCTACAACGGGCTCTTCACCCACGACTCCGTCAACTTCTACGACACCATCTGGTGCACCGCCAGCGCCTTCGACACCATCGAGGTGTTCCAGCACCCTGACCTACTTGTCACCGGCGACACCGTGGTGTGCAACGGTCAGCAGACCGACATCACCGTCTCCACCGAGACCGAGGGATGTAACTACCGCTGGTACCGTGAGTTGGAGGGCACCAGCCAAATAGCCGAGGGCCCGACACTGCGCGTCCTCCCCTACGACGACACCTGCAAGTACTACGTCAAGGTGATCAGCCGCAAGCAGTGCGTTGCATGGGACAGCGTCAACGCCTACCGCGTCAACCCGCGCCTCTCTATCTCGCGCCACGACATGTGCGACGGTGACGAGGTGACCCTCACCGCCGAAGCCGCCTACAGCTACTCCTGGACCGCATCGCCCGCCGACTCCTCGCTCGACATACTGCTCGACGAGACGGGCCACGGCCCCGACTCCATCACCGTCACCCCCCACCAGACGACCACCTACACCCTGATAGGCCACGGCACCAACGATTGCAACGCCAGCCCACTCACCGAGACCATCAACGTACACCAGATACCCATCGCCACCGTCGAATACTACCCGACTTTCGTGGACTCTGACAACCCCGTCGTCACCTTCACCGACGCCTCGCCCTACAGCGTTCGCCGCGTGTGGCACTTCGAGGACGGCATCGCAGAGGAGACCTCTTCCCCCTGCAGCCACAACTTCGGCGAGGTCTCGGCCGACTCGGTCAACGTCACACTCGTCGCCTACAACGACCTCGAGTGCTCCGACACCGCCTCGTTAAAGCTCCCCGTGACCCAGTTCACCTTCTTCGCCCCCAACGTCTTCACCCCCGAAAGACCCGACAACAACACCTTCCAGATCTACACCGCCAACGAGCAGGAGAACTTCTCCGTCTTCATCTACGACCGCGCAGGCAGACAGATATTCACCTCCAACGACCTGCACTTCAAGTGGGACGGCAACTCCACCGAGGGCATCAAGTGCCCGCAAGGCACCTACGTCTACGTCATCACCTACCGCCGCCCCGGCACCGAGGACATCGTCACCCAGCGCGGCGCCATCACCCTGATCAGATAATAATAAGAAACATATACCATGAAAAAATCAATCATTCTTATTTTCGCCATCCTGTATGGAGTCGTGTTGATGGGTCAGCCCAATTCACCCTGCCCAGGCTTGAAAAACCCGTCGTCGTTTACCGCAGGTGCCTCCGCAGGAACGTTCGTGGGCTTCTATTCCGGCCAAACAGGAAGCAAACCCTCATCGTCGTGTGAGCCTAACGCTCTTACTGGACAAACCGGCATCAACCTGACAAGTGACATCATCCCTGCAAGCCAGATGGCGTCAGTTACTGACGGTGGCGGAAGCAGCTACTGTGGTGCCTCACTCAGCCCCAGTAACCACTACCGCATCATGTCGAACACGGACGGTCCCGGCACAGGTACGCAGATAGGCAAGGACCCCTTGGTAAGTTACCAACTGCCATACTGCCCGACCGAATACGACCCTACAATCACGAAGTCAATCCGTTTGGGTAATTGCCAAACCAGCTATGGAGCAGAAGCTTTGTACTACACGATGAATGTCCGTGTACAAAATGCCTTACTTTTTATTTATTATAGCATCGTAGTGCAAGCTCCCGGACACGGTGCCGGATATGACCCTGCATTCGTCATCCGCGTTTCCAAACAGAATAGCGCGGGGCAATGGCAACAGATATCCGATACACTCTGTTACGCCATTTCGAGTACTAATGCACAAAATGGCGTGAACGGCTGGCACAGTTATTCTGGCGGTTTCTATCGCGACTGGAACAAGGTGGCCATCAACCTGATGAAATACCTTTATGAGCAAGTGCGCGTGGAAGTATTTATAGGAGACTGTGGCTATGGTGGACACTACGGCTACTGCTATGTCTCGGGCGACTGCCAGGCCATGGACATTAAGACCTCGGGCTGCCCCGCCGGTGAGACCACTACCGTGCAGACCCTCGAGGCCCCAACTGGCCTGTCC
>JAEEGF011408236.1_pt1 | contig 12166 bp, 6 predicted proteins | sample 9134171 | NCBI WGS metagenome assembly JAEEGF01 (sample SAMN16246542, study PRJNA631951) | gut metagenome | biome: gut microbiome; feature: rumen; material: AP-attached | host: Bos | place: Iran: Karaj | collected 2018-10 | reverse complement strand
GAACGGCTGATGCCATATCTCAGAACATCGAATTTATCGATGCCTACGATCCGGAGTATTTACTTGTTCTTTCCGGAGATCACATTTACAAAATGAATTATGATAAGATGCTCAGATTCCACAAGGAGCATAATGCAGACGCAACTATTGCCGTTATAGGCGTTCCCATGAAGGAAGCAAGCCGTTTCGGTATTATGAATACTGCAAATGACGGACGTATTGTGGAGTTCGAGGAAAAGCCCCCGAAGCCGAAGAGCAACCTTGCATCCATGGGTATTTATATCTTCAACTGGAAGACCATGCGCAAGATGCTTATCGAGGATATGAAGAATCCTGATTCAAGCCATGATTTCGGTAAGGACTTCATCCCTGTAATGCTCGATGAAGGCAAGGCTCTCTATGCCTATGAATTCAAGGGCTACTGGAAGGATGTAGGAACAATCGATTCTCTCTGGGAGGCCAATATGGACCTTCTGGACAGCGAGAACGAGCTTAACCTTGATGATACATCCTGGAAGATCTATACAGAGGATACAGGAATGACACCTGCGTACATCGCAGAGAGTGCCAAGATTGACAGAGCATACATCAACCAGGGCTCTGCCATCGGCGGTGAGGTTAAGAACTCAGTTATCTTCTCGGGAGTTAAGATTGGCCCCGGAGCTAAGGTTACAGATTCCGTGCTTATGCCGGGAGCAGTTGTCCTTGAGGGCGCTACAGTCACAAGATGCCTCGTAGCTGACCATGTCCGTATAGGCAGAAATGTAACTGTTGGAAGCAAGAAGAGTGAAGAAATCCTCCTTGTTGCAAAAAATATAAAAGGGGAGGAAAAGTGATATGGCAAGTAGAGCATTTGGTGTGATCAATTCCGCTTCTAATTTTATCCGAGTTGAGGGATTACATGACTATAGACCGATCGGAGCTTTTTCATTCCTCGGAAGATTTCGTGTTATAGATTTTCCTATCTCTAACATGAGTAACAGTGGCTTTGAGAGAATCCAGGTATGCCTGAATTCAAGACCTCGTTCAATCGTAGAGCACATCGGATCAGGTCGTCACTACAACATCAACTCCAAGCGCGGAGCTATTCAGATGTTCTTCACACAGAACAACGGTGCAAGCTCCATTTACAATACTGATATCAATGCTTACCTTGAGAACCTCGAGCAGATCGAGCGTATGCCTCAGGAGTACGTTGTTATCGCACCCAGCTACATGATCTACAAGCAGGACTATCAGGCACTTCTTGATGCACACATTGAGTCAGGAACCGATATCACACTGCTTTATCACAAGGTAGATCAGGCTAAGGAATATTACAGAGGCTGCAACATAGTAACTCTGAACAAGCAGAAGGGTATCGAGTCCCTCGAGCGCAACATGGGTACCGCTAAGGAAAGAAATATCAGCATGGATACCTATGTTATGAGTAAGGATATCTTCGTAGACCTCATCAAGAAGTCAAGAAAGGAATCCTCAGCATATTCACTTGCAGATATGATAGCTCTTTCCTGCAAAGAGCTTGATGTAAGAGGCTTCCAGCACAAGGGCTTCTTTGCTGCAATCACAAGCCTTGATGACTACTACAGAGCAAATATGGAGCTCCTTGATTACAGTACTTCAATGGAGTTCTTCAGACCTGAGTGGCCTATCTACACCAGAACCACAGATGCGTGCCCTACACAGTACGTACATGGCGCTAAGGTTGTTAACTCACTTGTATGTAACGCAGGTTTCATTGAGGGAACAGTTGAGAACTCCATCATCGGACGTAACGTTCATATAGGTAAAAATGCAGTTATCAGGAATTCCATCGTTCTTGCCTACAACGAGATCGCAGATGGCGTTTACATTGAGAATGCCGTAATCGATAAGTGGGCACAGATAAGACATGTGAAAAAGGTGGTATCCGGATCTGTAACACCTGCTTACGTAAAGAGAAACGACAGGCTCTAAAAAGAAATCACCTGGCGAGAGCAGAACTACATAAAATATTCAAAAATTAAAACCACACATGGAACCTTCTTTGTGTTATCATGTAGAGCGTATAGTTCAAATGATAATCATTATTCAGGGAGGTTTCCATGGGTGGTTTTTTTGGAGTAGCATCGCGTGAAGACGCAGTTTTTGATCTGTTTTACGGAACAGATTATCATTCACATCTCGGCACTCGCCGTGCAGGTCTTGCTGTATATGACAGGAAAAAAGGCTTCGACCGTTCCATTCACAATATAGAGAGATCATATTTCAGACCCAAATTCGAAGAGGATATGCTTAGAATGGAAGGTCATCTTGGTATCGGCTGTATTTCAGATTTCGAGCCGCAGCCCCTAATCGTACGCTCACATCATGGCACATACGCCATTACAACAGTGGGTAAGATCAACAACCTTGAGGAGATAACCAATAAGCTTTTTGCGGACAACAGATCCCACTTCCTCGAGATGAGTGGTGGTGATATCAACCCCACAGAGCTGGTAGCTTCCATCATCAACCAGAAGGTTACAATAGTTGAAGGAATACGTTATGCCCAGGAGATCATAAAGGGCTCAATGACAATGCTCATCATGACTACCGAGGGTATATATGCCGCCCGTGACAGATATGGAAGGACTCCTGTTCAGATAGGCCATAAGGAAGAGGGCTACTGCGTATGCTTTGAGAGCTTTTCCTATTTGAACCTCGGCTATGATCCCTACAGGGAGCTTGGTCCCGGAGAGATAGCATACATTCCTCCTGAGAGTGTGGAGATCGTGGCACCTGCCTTTGACGAGATGCGCATCTGTACATTCCTCTGGATTTACTACGGATTCCCGGCATCCTGCTATGAAGGACTTAACGTTGAGAACATGAGATACGGCTGTGGTAAGAAGCTTGCCCAGCGTGATATGCAAAGAGGACTGCACCCCGATATCGTTGCAGGCGTTCCGGATTCCGGTGTAGCTCACGCTATCGGTTATTCCAACGCATCAGGAATTCCTTATTCCAGACCCTTTGTAAAATACACACCCACATGGCCGAGATCCTTTATGCCTACAGTTCAGTCAAGACGTGATCTCATCGCCAAGATGAAGCTTATTCCCGTTAATCAGCTCATAAATAATAAGAGTCTTCTTCTTATCGACGACTCTATCGTGCGCGGTACACAGCTTCGTGAGACCACAGAATTCCTGTATAAGAGCGGTGCTAAGGAGGTTCACATCAGACCTGCATGCCCTCCGCTTATATATGGATGTAAATACCTCAACTTCTCACGTTCCAACTCAGAGATGGAGCTTATCACCAGACGAGTTATCGAGAAGCTTGAAGGCTATCCGAAGCCGGGCGAGGAGACAGTAAGAAAGTATACTGATCCCGATTCACCCCAGTACGAGGCTATGCTTGAGGAGATAAGAAAAGAGCTCAATTTCACATCACTTCATTATCACAGACTTGATGATATGGTTGAGGCTATTCCCATGGAGCCCTGTAAGCTTTGCACATACTGCTGGAGCGGCAAAGAATGAGCTGTGAGCACTTGCCAAGGTTTTTGCGCGGCTAGTGCGAACGTGTTCCGGCGAGCGCAGCGAGAGCGGAACTTCCTTTAATTATCACCACACCCTGAAAAATGGGTGTGGTTTTTTTATAAATTCTTTAGCAAATGTTTCGATTTGCAACTATAAAAAAGTTATCACCTCACGTTAGAATAAATGTATACGGGATAGTGTTTTCTTATGAGAGGGATAAATATGGACCAGGCGAAAAATGAGAGATTTATTATTCTCCTTATTTCCGTTGCTTGCGTAGGCCTTGCGATAGAGACTACCCTGGCCGGCTGGGAATTTTGGGTTCCGCCGATCATTATTATTGGTACTCTGGGTCTGTGGCTCATGCATATTTCCGACAATCCTGAATACAAGGTGCGCAAGGTTGCAGGTCTTGCCTTTGCGATGCTGGCGATCTTTTTCCATGGCGTCCACGAGAGCAGCTTTTTTGATGTTGCTCTGGTGGTTGGTATTTCCATGGTCGTTTTTTCCTTCTACGATGATATATATATGATGAACCTGCTGCTGGCTGAATACATCCTGATCATGGGAATGCAGCTTGTTATGGCCATCGGCAATCTGAACTTTACATTTGATCCCATGACAATATCGAGAATCGTTCTCCATGTAGCCATCGTTACCATGATCTATTATTGCTGCACCAAAGCCATTGATAACAGACAGGAGATGATGCAGTCTGACTCGGAAAAGGAGCGGCGTATCGAATCTGTTGATATGGACATGGAGGACTTTCTTTCCAATATTTCCCATGAGCTCAGAACCCCTGTAAATGTAGTAAACGGCATGTCAGAGATGCTGATTAAAAAGAATGTGGGCAACGAGGCATACTCCATTAAAAATGCCGGAATCCGCCTTGCCTACCAGATCGAGGATATTCAGGATTACACGGAATGTAAGAGAGAGAAGGTAATCCTTGAAGAGGATGAATACATGAGCACATCACTTCTAAATGACGTTGTGGTGGGCTTCCGTTTTCTGAACAATGAAAAAAATCTTGAGATGATCGTGGATATGGATCCGAAGGTCCCTTCAAAGATGCTGGGAGACGTTAAGAAGATCCATAAGATATTCAGGCACCTCTTAGAAAACGCCATCAAATTTACCAGAAGGGGCGGCATCTATGTAAAGGTCTTTACGGAGAACACAGACTACGGTGTAAACCTCTGTATAGAGATGACTGATACAGGTATCGGTATGGACAGATGGTCGATAGCATCTGTCTCCAAGGGCATGTATCAGGTCAATAAGAAAAGAAATCGAAGCTCAGGCGGAATCGGTCTTGGGCTATTTATCGTGTATGGCTTTGCCCACAAGATGGGAGGCTTTGTAAAAATCGACAGTGAGAAGCACGTAGGAACCACTGTCCGTGTGACAATCCCTCAGAAGGTTGTGGACAAGAATCCATGTCTTATGCTGTCAAATGATTTCAGCGGAGACATCATTTTCCATGTCCGCTCGGATAAGTACAAGGTACCCAGAGTCCGCGATTTTTATCGATCTATGGCAACTAATCTTGCAGCAGGAATCCGCGTTCCGCTATATCCCGCAGAGACAGTAGGAGAGATAGAAAAGCTAAAGGAAAAGCTTGATATTTCAGTTATTTTCATGGGGCAGGAGGAATACGAGGAAAATCCCGAGTACTTCGATGAGATGAGTAAGGGAGATGTTGTGGTGGCAGTATCTGCATCACCGGGCTTTAAGCCAAATGCAGGTAGTGCTGTTCTTGTAATGCCTAAGCCTCTCTACGCATATCCTGTAATCAAGGTCCTCAATGAAGGCCGCGAAGCAGGTGATCTTGAGGATATCGGACAGAATCCAAGACCGTCATTTAAGAATGTCAGAGCCCTTGTTGTTGATGATGAACCCATGAACCTTGTGGTTGCAACAGAGCTTTTCAAGGACTATGAGATCATTACGGACACAGCAGGCAGCGGAAAGGAAGCCATAAGCAAGTTCCGCAATAATGACTATGACGTGGTATTCATGGACCACATGATGCCCGGTATGGACGGCGTTGAAGCCATGAAGCAGATTAAATCCGTGGCGGCAGATATGCATAAGAGCATCGTGGTAATAGCACTTACTGCCAATGCGGTTTCCGGTGCGAGAGAGATGTTCATGCAGGAGGGCTTTAACGGCTTCATTGCAAAGCCCATAAATATCGCTGACTTTGAACGCGTTTTGACCAGGGAACTTCCCAAATCAGTTGAAGATAAGGGAGGTCAGTCATTATGAAGAAAAACGGGCTTATAAGAAACATCATAGATGCCATAAGAGATCCTGAGAGAGATATCAAGGAGAGAATATATATAGCCCTTTCCTGCATTTCTGAGGTGACGGTGCTGATCGCACTTATCGGCGATATAGTGGAGCAGGAAAACCCCTATGAGATCGCTGTCATTGCAGGAACGCTGATATTCGTTCCGGTCATAATGATAATCTCTCTTAAGCTTAATAAGGTTTATTTGGCCACGAAAATCACTGTCCTTGGCCTTGTATTTATCATCCTTCCTTCGCTGTTTGTCTTTGGAGGCGGTGTAGAAGGCGGAGGCGTTCTGTGGATCATCTTCATATTTACTTATGCAGGTCTTGTCCTCACAGGTATGTGGAGAAGAGTGATATTTGTACTCATTGTAAGCATGTCCCTTGGCTGCTACATGCTTGAATACTATCACCCTGAGCTGATTTATGAGCATTCAAAAAGTGTATTCCTGTTTGATTCGTACATGTCCATTGTACTTGTAGGTATCATCTGCTTTGCCATGACCTGGCTTCAGAATATGTTTTTCAAGGATGAAAATTCCCGTGCCAGAAAGTCTGCGGAAATGGCTGAGGAGCTTACAAAATCCCAGAACAGATTCTTTTCCAGCATGAGCCATGAAATCCGCACGCCCATCAATTCCATATTGGGATTAAATGAGCTGATACTTCGTGACCCTGATGCGACAGATGAGATAGTGCGTGATGCCAATGGAATCCAGGGCTCAGGCAAAATGCTCCTGTCCCTTATAAATGACATTCTGGACTTCTCCAAGATGGAAGCCGGAAATATGAGCATCGTTCCTGTGGACTACAAAATAGGTGACATGCTCTCTGAGATAGTTAATATGGTCTGGCTGAAAGCCCATGAAAAGGGCATCAAGCTGGGCGTCAGCGTGGATCCTTCAGTACCTACGGTTCTGTATGGCGATGAGATACGCATCAGGCAGATAATCATCAATCTTCTTAACAATGCGGTTAAATACACAGGTGCCGGTAGTGTCGACCTTCGCATTGAGAGTGAGCAGAAGAATGAAAAAACAGTGGCCCTTACCATTTCTGTTTCAGATACAGGTATGGGTATAAAGAAGGAGGTTATTCCCTATCTTTTCGATGCCTTTAAGAGAGTGGAGGAAGAGAAGAACCGCTACATCGAGGGAACGGGACTTGGACTTTCCATAGTAAAACAGCTGGTTGACTTAATGGGCGGAACCATCACCGTAAACAGTGTATACGGAGAGGGTTCAACCTTCACTGTTGTACTAAATCAGGGCATTTCCGACGCCACACATATCGGCGAGCTTAATATTCACAATCAGAGTGCTGTAAACAGGACAATTTATACCAGCAGCTTCAGCGCACCTGAAGCAAGAATCCTCATCGTTGATGATAATGTTATGAATCTCGAGGTAGAGGCCAAGCTTCTTGCAGATACCGATATGACGATCGATAAGGCTGTGAGCGGTAAGGAGGCCCTTGAGCTTGACTTAAAGCACAAATACGACGTGATACTTATGGATCATTTGATGCCTGAAATGGATGGTATACAGTGCCTTGAGAAGATAAGAAACCATGCAGGAGGACTCAACCTTGCAACCCCTGTGGTGGTTCTTACTGCCAACGCAGGAAGTGATAATAAGGAGCTGTATAACCGTGCAGGCTTCGATGGATACCTTGTTAAGCCGGTATCCGGTGAGGCTCTTGAAAAGCTGCTTATCAAGTTCATTCCGATAGAGAAGCTTGTTGTGGGCAGAAGCAAGGTTATGAACCTTAGAGAGGACATAAATACCGCTACAGGCTATTCAGGAAAAGCTCCCGTAATAATCACATCTACAAGTATGTGTGACCTTCCGGGATCACTTCTTAAAAAATTGCACATTCCTATTTTGCCCTTCCAGATCAGGACTGAAGAGGGCGTATTTAAGGACGGCATTCAGATGGGAGCAGATGAGCTTATGCGTTACATCAGAAGTGGCAGGAATGCTACTTCAACGCCTCCTGATGAAGCAGCATACACAGATTTCTTTGTAGCAGGATTAAAGAAGGCTCATCATCTTATCCACATATCACTTACTACCAGTATGAGTGATGAGTACAAGATAGCTTCGGAGGCCGCAAAGTCCTTTGATAACGTTACGGTAATCAATTCAGAGTGTCTTTCTTCAGCTACAGGCTTACTTGTTCTCATAGCCTGCAAGCTGATGCAGATGAAGGATAATGTAGAAGAGATAGTAGAAGAGCTTGAGCAGGTAAAAACCCGCTTAAAGTGCAGCTTTATCATGGACACTACTGAGTTCATGGCAAGAAAAGGTCTTGTGAGCTCCGGAATCGACAAGCTGGCAAGAAGTCTTAATTTACATCCGAGCGTTGTTATAAAGGGCAATAAGTATCGCGTGGGAAGCATCTGGATGGGCAACAGCAGGAAGGCCTATAAGGGATATATTGCAAGCGCATTTCCTGTTGATGTGATTCCTGATCCCGAGGTGTGCTTCATAACCTATGTGGACATACCCATGGATATTCTTATGTGGGTTAAGGAAGAGATAAGTAAATATGCTTACTTCGAAAATGTAGTGTTTAAGCAGGCATCAGCCGCTATTTCCTCAAACTGCGGTCCGGGATCATTGGGACTTATCTACTTTGTAAAGACCAACAAATCCTACAATCTCTCAAGCTTCTTCGAGAGAGAAAAGGTATACGAAGAGGAAGAGGAGGAAGAGCTGCTTCTTGAAGAGGAGCAGGATACAGAAGAAGCTGATGAGGAAGAAAACTCTGAGGAAGTAGCTGTAGAAGCAGTAGCAGCGGGGGCCCCTGGGCCCAAATGGTACGACGAAATAGAAGGAATTGAGGGTAATGCTGCAATTAAGAACAGCGGCTCAGAGGATGCCTTTAAGTCCGTCCTTAAGATATTCTATGAATCAATAGAGGATTATTCCAAGGAGCTGGAGGGCTATTTTGAAAACAGTGACTGGCCTTCCTACACCATTAAGATTCATGCCCTAAAGAGCTCCTGTAAGCTCATAGGCGCACTTAAGACCTCCAAGAAGGCTGAGAATCTTGAGATGGCAGGAAAAGCTGATGACATAGAATTTATCAAGGAACACCATGATGAATTCATGGAGGAGTACAAGGCCTATAAGGAAAAGCTCAGTAAGGTATTTGAGGAGCCTAAGGGGGAAGCTTCAGAAAAGCGCAGTAAGCCTGTTGCTGATGCGTTCCTTTTGGGAATCGTCTACGACGGACTTAAGGAAGCAGCTGAAGCCATGGATTACAGCGCGGTTGAAGACATCATGAACGACATTAAGCGCTATGAAATTCCTGACGATGAAAAGGAAAAATTTGAAGCGCTGTCAGCCAAGGCGTCGCAGCTTGATTATGATGGAATATTAGAGATATTAAAGTGATGACCGTTTAATGTGCATTAGAAGGGAAATTCTGCATGGAAACAGTAATCCGGATAAATGATGCGGTGAATAACTTTGCATGGGGAACCTTCGGCCTTTTCCTGCTTTTGGGAACAGGTCTTATCTGCACGGTCATTACTGGCTTTTTCCAGATCACACACGTTGTACACTGGGTGAAGAACACCTTCGGGATAATGAACGGAAAGGGCCGCATCATAAATGATGCAGGAGCTCTGTCTCAGCGAAGGGCCTTCTGGACATCTCTTTGCGCTACCATAGGTACCGGCAATATTGCGGGCGTAGCCACAGCTATATGCATGGGCGGTCCGGGAGCTGTATTCTGGATGTGGGTTGCAGCTTTTTTCGGAATGATGGTCAAGTACTCAGAGAACCTCCTTGGAATGTACTACAGGCGAAGAAACATAGAGGGTGCCTGGTCGGGCGGACCTATGTATTACCTTCAGGACGGCCTTGGCTCCATGAAGCATTGCAAAAGGCTCGGGAAAATTCTTGGAATTTTATTCTGTGTTTTTACGGCTCTTGCTTCCTTCGGAATAGGTAATATGGCGCAGATAAATAAGATAACTTTAAATGTTGAGGCCGCCTTCCTGGCGGGAAAGGATACCGGAGAGTATATAGGAATTCCCAACGCTGACTGGGCAATAGGACTGGTTTTACTTGCTGCCACGGCGGTCATTATCCTTGGTGGCTATAGAAGAATGACAGCGGTTTCAGAGCTTCTGGTGCCGTGTATGTCCCTCTTTTATGCGGTGGGCTGCATCATTGTTATCCTGATGAATATCAGAGGAATCCCTGCTGTATTTGCAGCTATTTTCCGGTTTGCTCTTGGACCAGCTGCAATAAAAGGAGGGGCAGCAGGCTCAGCTGTGGCGCTGGCCTTAAACACTATTAAAAATGGCTGCAAGCGAGGCGTATTTTCAAACGAAGCAGGACTTGGCTCCTCAGTTATGGTTCACAGCACCAGCTGCGTAAGAGAGCCGGTTCATCAGGGACTCTGGGGCATAGCAGAGGTGTTCCTTGATACGATGGTTATATGTACGATAACGGCTGTTGTAATCCTTAATTCGGGATTTATAGACTTAGAGACAGGACTTGCCAAGGAAGGCGTAAATGATGCCACACTGGTGGCACAGGCCTTTGGAGCACACTTTGGAAAACCGGGAGAGTGGTTTGTGGTTCTGGCGATTACCCTGTTTGCATTTACAACGGTGCTTGGCTGGTCTTACTATGGCGCGAAGGTTACGGAGTACCTGTTCGGGGTTACGATGGGTAAGCTATACAGATTTCTTTTTGTAGGACTTATACTTTTTGGTGCGGTTATGGAGTCCAATCTGGCATGGGATATTTCAGATACCTTCAACGGTCTTATGATGATTCCAAATCTCATTGGACTTGTAGCTCAAATACCCCTTATAATAAGATTAACAAAGAATTATACTGATAGAAGAATCAAAGGTAAAAATGTAGACGCTATTCTGTCCTATGACGCAGACATTCAGAAGGAAGCTCTAAGAGCTGTCCTTAAGGGTGCAGATTAACTCGTGGTGATGGAGGAAGGTGCATAAATGGAAAAGATAACAGCTATGCTTATCAGTGATAAGGAAAGTATAATTGTTCGAAGCATTGAGATGAAGCTGACTGAGATGAAATTCCATTCAGTTATCACAAAGGCTAAGATCGAACGTATAGAAGCGCACAGGAATGATGCGGATCTTTTCATTATCTATCTGCCTGATGAGATATCCGATGACCTTATGAAGTCATTGGTTTATCTTGCTGATTATTCACTGGATAGCGGTAAACCGATCGTTCTCATCGGTGAAGTTGAGATGAAGGGAATACTGGTTTCAAGGCTTAAAAAGCTGGGTGAGTATCTCATCTGGTTTGACAGACCGCTGGACATCGAGGATTTCGGATTCATGGTCAAAAGGGCTATGGAGAAGAACAAGAAGCAGGCCGTCATGAAGCGAATCCTGATAGTGGATGACGATCCCAATTATGCCAAGATGGTAGCAGAGTGGCTTAAGGACTCATATAGAGTAGATATCGTGGCATCAGGTGCACAGAGCCTTACCTTCCTTACGAAAAACAAGGTGGATCTTATTCTCCTTGACTACGAGATGCCGATAGTTGACGGCCCTCAGGTGTTGCAGATGCTAAGAGAGGATCAGACAACAGCCTCAATCCCCGTAATCTTCCTTACGGGAGTTGATAAGAAGGAGAGCGTAGCTAAGGTTATAAAGCTTAAACCCCAGGGGTATGTTCTGAAGTCAGCGACTAAGTCAGACCTTCTTGTTACCATAAGAGAATTCTTTAATAAGAGATAAAACAAAAGCAGACAGGAATTACAACTTTCCTGTCTGCTTATTATTTTGCATTCTTTTATTTTTTGTCCGGAACAATTATCGTTACAACCGTTCCGCCGCCGTCTCGCTGGCGGATATTAAGGGTTCCGTTACACATGGCCTTTAAACGGTCGCGGATATTTTTAAGACCTATGTGCTCAGAGTATGCGCCGTTTTCGGAAGTAGCGTCATCCTCTTCGGAATAGCTTACGCCGTCATTTTCAACGACAATTCTTATTTCCCCATCTCTGTGCTCAGTTCTTATAAAAATATTAAGCATATCAGCTTCAGGATCAAGACCATGCTTTACCGCGTTTTCCACGATGGGTTCAAGGGTTAGCGGCGGGAGTCTGAAGGAGGTGAAGCCTGCGTTATATTCTACGCTGATCATATCCTCATAGCGGACCTTTGCAACCTCAAGAAATGCCTTTGTGTGAAGAAGCTCCTCCTCAAAGGGGATGGGCTCCTGCTTTGTCATTGCGTGGAAATTCTTCTGCAGATAGGTTGTGAAATTGCCTATCAGGAGCTTTGCCTTCTTGGGATCAATATCACACAGATAATAGATATTTGAGAGCGTATTATAGATAAAATG